>Ga0213870_1001110_pt1 | contig 12327 bp, 2 predicted proteins | sample WICALVC2017_Meta_FD_160119 | JGI IMG/M metagenome (GOLD analysis project Ga0213870, IMG submission 160119) | Freshwater microbial communities from subterranean cave lake in Wind Cave National Park, South Dakota, United States - WICALVC2017 | ecosystem: Environmental > Aquatic > Deep subsurface >... | reverse complement strand
TGTGCCTGAGGCGGTGGAATTGGTCGAGGTCGCAATCGCAATGGTTACTGTTTCATCAAATTCATTTCGCGTATCGCCAATGGCAGAAAGAACAATAGAGGCCGATGGATGCCCTTCTTTAATGAGGATAGAATCGCCCAACGTATAATCTGCAGAGACCCCCGTGATCTTGGCTGTTCCGCTCTTGGTTAAAATAACGGTGATATCAACGCCAGCAGGATTACTTAAAGTTGCAATCAGATCCGAGACGATTGTGCCACTACTTTCTCCAATGCTCGGTTCAGAGACTGAAAGGCTGACTGTTGGAATGGAATCGTCATTGAGAATCTTAATTTTTTTCTGCTGAAGACCTGTCGTCGTTGCATTCTCAACACCAGCCACAGTCACGATAACCTCTTCGTCTGTTTCAAAAAGAGAATCCCCAATCGTTGCAATCGTCACGTTTCCAGTCTGACCCGATTCTGATGGAATCAGAATCGTTTCACTGGTGATGGTGAAGTCTGCATCCTTCGTCGCCGTCCCTGTAATACTAACCGCGACTGAAATATCTTTACCCGAACCAGCTGGCTCACTCAGCTTCGCGGTGATTTTCGTGGTGGTGGTCGCCGCAGTTCCTTCATCTTCGGCCAACGTTAACGTCTCTGATAACAACGTGATGGTCGGCGTGTTATCGTCATCTATAATCTTAACTGTGACCTGTGTTGTCGTTCCGTTCGCGACATTCACCAACGTACCCAGGTCAACAATAACCGTTTCATCAAACTCATCTATTTTATCGCCCACCGACGAAATGGTGATTGAATTAAATTTAATCCCTGCAGGGATTGAAATAACACTACCCAATTTATAATCGGTGAACGTGCCTGTCTCCTTCGCCGTTCCGCTCTTCACGAGATTAACCGTCACCGGCAGGGCCGACACTGAACTTAACTCTGCTTTAATCGTGGTAAAGATCAGTCCTGCATTTTCATTGATGGTTGGACTACCGGCTGAAAGGGTCACGGTCGGTTTTTCCTCATCATCCTCAATCGTTACCGTCTGTTCAGAAGTGGTTCCGATGGTGCCATTGTCTACCGCCAGAATCTTGATTGTGACCGTCTCTGTCGCGTCTTCATCCAGTAGGTCATCCAACGAGGAAAGCGTGATCTCTGCAAAAGAGGTGAGCGCAGGAATGACAATCGTTCCGTTCAACCTGTAATCGGTATTTTCTATCGCGGTACCTGTCTTGCCAATATTGACTGTAACCGGCAAACCAGAAACACTGCTTAACGTTGCGCGAACGGTTGTTGTGCCAGTTTTCTCTCCGATATTCGCAGAACCGACCGACAGGGTGACCGTTGGCGGAAATTCGTTATCAACAATCTTGACCGTTTGCTCCTGAACACCTGACTCAATCCCTTCAGTAACAGTGCCGATTGCGATCATCACCGTCTCCTCAGAGACTTCATCAATCAGGTCTGTCGCGGACGAAAGCGTGGCAACCGCCTCCAAGCTCCCTGCAGGAATCGTAATGCTGTCTGATAAAACATAGTCTGTATTCTCAATCGCCGTCCCTGTCTTAACAAGACTGACAATGACATCCAAACCAGAAATATCACTCAGCCTTGCCGTGACGGGTGTCGCTGTTGGAGCAGTTCCATCTTCATTGATGGTCGTCGTGCCGACTTTGAGTGTTACAGTCGGTTGAGGATCGTCGTTGATAATGGTAATCGTCTGTCTCTCTCCGACAGGCAGGTTGTCTTCAATACCATTTGTGACTGTATCAATGTCAATGACAACCGTTTCGTCTTTTTCATTGATTGCATCGCCGACGACAGAAAGCACACTAGAGGCTGAAATGACTCCTGCTGGAATAACAAGGGTAGACACGAATTGATAGTCAATATTGTCTTTTGCAGTTCCTCCCTTTACAAGCTTTACAATCACATCTAAACCAGAAATCGCACCCAGTGTTGCTGTTACCGTGGTGGTTCCTGAATCTTCATTGATACTGAAGGCACTGACAGAAAGACTAACCTTTGGTTGCGGATCATCGTTGAGAATAGAAACCGTCACCTGTGAGGAAGTTCCCTTTGTTCCATTCTCTACCGTATTGATACTGATAATAACAGTCTCATCAAGCTCATTTAACGTGTCACCAATAGCGGCTAAAACGGCAAAACCCGCGGAGGTTCCCGCGGGGATCAGAAGCGTTGTCGTGCTAAAGTTATAATCAGTCGCGTCAATCGCCGTTCCGCTTTTTGTAAGGGTCACCGTGACATCAAGACCTGAAACCTCACTTAAGGTTGCCGTGACTTTCGTGCTGGTCGTTCCAACATTTTCATCAATGCTTGTTTTTTCTGTCGTTAAGGTGACTTTCGGGGCAAGGTTTGCGTCAACAATCGTAACCGTTTGTGCGGCACTGCCATTGATGCCATTGTCACCCACATTGCTCACAGAAACAATAACCGTCTCAGCGCCTTCGTGAATCAGATCGGCTTTGGCCGTAAGCATCACTGAACCGACAGTCGATCCAGCCGGAATCGTTATCGTTGTTTCACTCAGGGTGTAGTCTGTCACATCTATTGCGGTACCGTCTTTTGCCAACGTCACCGTTACAGGCAGGCTGGATTCGGCACTTAACGTAACCTCCACTTTCGTGCTATTTTGGGGTGTCATTTCATTGATGCTTACCGCCACAGTGGATAAGGTAACGGTTGGTTTCGGATCATCATCAATAAGCGTTATCAACGCTTCCTGCTGATCTTTCTCCGTTGCATTTAAAACAGCGACGATTTCAACAATCACGGTCTCAGGAAGCTCGTATAACGTATCATTCTTGGCCGTGAGCGTAATCGACCCAGAGGGTTGTCCAGCAGGAATAACAATGGTGCCATCTAGCATATAGTCAAGCGCATCAATTGCGGTACCACTCTTCTTCAGTGTTACAACAATATCTTGCGCACTCACAAAACCAACCGAAGCGGTCGCGGAGAGAAAGGTGGTTCCGCCATTTTCAGCGACACTAATGGGACCTGCACCCACGCCAACCGATAAGGTTACAAAAATAGTATCGTTATCCGTTATCGCCACAGTCTGTTTTTGCTCTCCGTTTTCCGTACCATTTGTAACACTGACGATAGCAATCGTGACCGCCTCATCCAACTCATCAATGGTATCTGCAATCATTTCCAGCATTACAGATGTAGCGGTCTGCCCCGCCGGAATCACAAGCGTGAGCGACAAGCTAAAGTCCTGATTTGGAATATCCGGTTTTGCTGTACCACTTGTTTCAAGCGATACAGTTACATCAAAAGCAGACGCCTGACTCAACGTTACCGTCACATTCGTACTGGTAGGGATAAGGGATGATGAATCACACGGGGGATCACCCGCTTTATCCTCACAAAGCGTCATATGACCAGTCGATAAGGTCACTGTGGGAGGAAGATCATCGTTCGCAATCACCACCGTGACCTGTGAAGGCGTTCCCTTTGTCCCCCGGGTCACCTTATCAATATCAAGAATGACTGTTTCATTACTCTCATTGAACAGGTCGCCGATAGCGACGAGTGTCGCTGTCGCTGAAAGCATCCCCGCTGGAATGACGATGGTGGAGGCGCCTAAATTAAAGTCATTCGCTAACGTTGTACCCGATTTTGACAGCGTGACGGTCACATCAAAACTAGAGGCAGTCGGTATCGTTGCCGTTACTGTTGATACTGTGCCTGCATTTTCAACAATCTCGGCAGGACTGACTGTCAGGGTGACTGCAGGGGAATCATCATCATTGGTGATTGTCACTGTCTGTGAGGACGCCGTACTCGTACCGTTTATAACACCGCTTATGGAAAGGATAACCGTCTCATCGTCCTCATTTAGCGTGTCACCCTTGGCCGATAACGTGACACTGGTTGACGTCGCACCCTCAGGAATAATCATCGTGATGCTAGAAAGCGCATAATCAACACCGTCTATTGCGGTGCCGTCTTTGGCGAGGGTCACCGTAACATCCCGACCCGAGACAAGGTCTAATGCGGCAGTCACGGTTGAGGGTGTTCCGGCATTTTCAGCAATGGCGGAGGGATTTACAAGAAGCGTTACATTGGGAAGGGGGTCATTATCCTTAATGTTCACTGTCAGTTGTAATGGACTGCCTCGAACGCCATTAACAACCCCTTCCATATTAATGATGACCGTTTCTTCATTTTCATTAAGCAGATCATCTGTTGCTGAAAGGGTAATAGCGGCAGATGGCATCCCGGCAAGGATAACGACGGTCGTCGTTCCTGTCGATCCAAGACTGTAATCAATCCCATCCGTTGCGGTTCCAGATTTTGTAAAGGTCACTGTTGTATCCAGATTTGAGATCGCGGAAAGGGTGAAGGTGAGCATGGTTACATTGGCTGTCCCAGCCGTTTCGTTAATTTCCGATGCCCCAACGGACATATCAACCGTGGGCGGCGGCTCATCATCTTTAATCGTAATGGTTTGTTGCTGTGAATCCTTCTCCGTCCCCTTCACCACGGTATTGATATCAATAATAACGGCTTCATCTGGCTCAAATAAAACATTATCAACCGTAGTCAGGGTCGTTGTTGCGGAGAGACTGCCTGCTGGAATCGTCACTGTTGTTGTTCCGATCGTGTAATCGGTTCCCTCTTTCGCCGTGCTACTTTCGTTCATAGAAAGTCCCACCACAACATCAAAGCTCGATACAGTGTTTAAAGTGACTGTAATCATTGTCGTTGTGGCTGTTGTTGTTCCGGCCGTTGTTCCTGCACCCTCACTAATCACAAGCGGAGTAACTGACAGAACGACCGTTGGCGAGTCATCATCGTCCGTAATCGTCACCGTTTGCGTCTGCGTACCGAACTCGTCACCCCCTATCACACTAGAAATATCAATGATAACGGTTTCGTCATCCTCATCAAGCGTATCGCCCTTTGCGCTCAGTGTAACAGAACCTGCGGTTTCACCTGCGGGGATGGGAATCGTCATGCCGCTTAATGTGTAATCATCCTCTTTTGCGGTGCCAACTTTTATTAGAGTTACCGTTATAATTCGTCCAGAGGCACGATTAAGGGTTGCCGTAATGGCCAATGTGGTTCCCGAATTTTCAACGATACTGGCAGGGCTTACCGAGAGTGTCACCGTAGAAGGGTTATCATCGTTCGTGACGGTAACCGTTTGTTTCTGTACGCCATCCTCGGTGCCGTTTGTTACTTGCGAAATATCAACAATGACCGTCTCATCATTCTCATCAAGGGTATCAGATACAACAGCCAGGGTGATGGAGGCAGACAGACTGCCTTTTGGAATAACAATCGTGGCTCCTAAGTCATAGTCAACACCACCGTTTGCTGCAGTCCCCGTCTTTGCTAGAGTGACTGTTATATCTCGACCAGAAACGACGCTTGAGGTTACGGTAATTATCGCCGTTCCTCCAGAATCTTCGACAATACTAGCAGGGGTTGCCAATAGGGTCACCGTGGGGGATAGATCATCATCGGCAATATTAATCGTCACCTGCTGGGGCGTTGTCTCCGTCCCATTGGTAATCGTGCCGATGTCAACGATAACGGTCTCATTATCCTCCTCATCCAGAAAATCCCCTACCGCAGAAAGGGAGATAGACCCAGAGAGACTGCCTGCTGGAATGGTGATTGTGGTCCCGCTTAAATCGTAATCAACACCACCGTTTTGTGCGGTACCGCCCTTTGTTAGAAAAACAGTCACGTCAAAAGAAGATTTGTCGGCTATGGTCGTGATAATGCTTGCCGTTCCGCCCGTCTCTGGAATGCTCGTCTTGCTCGCCGATAGGATCACTGTGGGAGGGAGGGTCGTATCAACAATCGTAACAATCAATTGCGCGGGACTGCCTTTTGTGGAAAAGGATAGGGTATCAATATCGATAATCACTGTCTTATCTACCTCATCCGTATTATCTGTTTTAGCCGCCAATGTCACAGAGCCTGTAGTATCACCTGCCTTGATTTTGATTGATGTTGCCATCGTATAATCGGTATTGAAAGTCGCAGCACCGCTGGTTTTAAGCCCTATCTGAATATCGTGACTGGAGGCAGCACTTAGCGTAGCAGTGATTTGTGCACTCTCCCCTTCTGCAACAGAGAGACTCTCAGATGACAGAGAAACGGTGGGGGCAAGGTCATCACTCAAAAGGGTGATGGTCTTTTGCTGAACACCCGACTCAATGCCACCCTTAACCTTACTGATATCAACGACAATCGTTTCGCTCGGCTCATCTATTTGATCGTCTTTGGGAGTAAGGCTGGTCGTCGCTGAAACACTTTGCGCTGGGATGAGAATGCTGGCCATAACAGGAGTCCCTCCTACACAGAAAGGATCAATGGCCGAAGGCTCAAAGCTATAATCAAGATTAAAGGTTGCAGTACCACTGGTTGAAAAACAGGCAATGATGTCGTAAGCAGATTTTGCAGACGATTTCGCCGTGATCGTCACGGCGCCACCCCCTTCGGAAAGCAATTTTGAACCCGCCAACATCGTCACCACAGGGGCACGGTCATCATCGACAATCGTAACGCTGACCTTACTAAAAAAACCCTTTTGGGCAGGGCCATCAACCGACCCAATCTCAATATCCGCTGCTTCATGAACGCCACCTGTTGCGACTTCATAGACCGTATCATTCTTAGCCCGCAACGTAACAAAACCAGACAACTTCCCTGCTGCAATCGTAATCCTATCACTGCTTAATTTATAGTCGATCAGATTGGTCGCCGTCCCACTTTTTAACAAGGTCACAACAACTTTTTGCGCTGTTTTCGTGCTCAAGGTTGCTGTGATTGTCGTTCTCCCACTTGCCTCTGAAATCTTAGAAACCGCCGCTGTGAGGGTCACGGTGGGTGCCGCGTCATCATCAACAATCGTGACCGTGATGGGTACTGCGCCAGTAATGTCAGCACCGCTTGTTGGAGAGATAGAGGTAACGCCAATGGTTGCGGCCTCATCCCCTTCATTCAGCGTATCATTGGAGGCTGATAAAGTTAAAAGGACGCTGAGTTGTCCAGCAGGAATAATCACAGAAGGCTTGCTGAGTGTGTAGTCGGCAGTCCCAGCGGTTCCGGTTTTTGACAGCGTGACGGTGATAGGCACACTCGAAACCGCGCTTAACGCAACGGTAATGGTGACAGAACCACCCGACTCTGGAATGGATGTCTTATCAACGGCAAGCGTAAGCGCAGGGGCAAAATCATCGTCAGTAATAGTCACCGTCTTTTGCTGTGTTCCAACCTTGGTCGCACCATCTATCGTGCTAATGGTTAGAACAACTGTTTCATCCGGTTCCTTCACTGAATCACCCTTTGCCGCAAGCGTAATGCTCCCTTCTGTCTCGCCTTCTAGAATGGTAATCACGGTATCACTTAAGCTGTAGTCAACATCAACTGTGGCGGTTCCAGTCCTCGCCATTGTAACCTTCACGTCTCGACCCGATACGGCATCAAGGGTGGCGGTAAATACGGCAACCCCGTCTGTTTCTGAAATACTAGGCAGATCAACATCCAGCGTGACAACCGGTTGCGGATCGTTATCAATAATCCCAACCGTTACCTTCTGCGTCCCAGACACAACAACATCACCCCCGCTCACGCTTAAAATCTCAATATTGGCGGTTTCGGTTAACTCATTGAGCGAATCATTCAACGCTGAAAACAGAATCGTCCCCTTCAAGGCATCTTTGGAAATGGTAATGGCGCCTCCCGGTAAGAGGTAGTCTATCTCCGCGATCGCGACTCCAGACGTTGAAAGGATCACCACCACATCCTCGGTGGCCGCAGATGTGAGTGTCGCAGTGATCGTTGTAACGCCGCCATTTTCCGAGATAGCGGTGCTACTTGAGGAGAGCGTTACAGAGGGGGCCGCAAGAAGAGGACCGCTTGTCGCAAAAAAAGACAACAAGGAAGCCAATACAAATAGGATTTTTCCTTTTCGCATAGTCACCACTCGCGAACTGACGGGACATGTGGAGCAACCACATACTTCTTTTATCTTGGATGGTTCGTTATCTGCTGGCACAGTCAACCCTTTCTAAAAAATCCGCTACACATCCCAGTAAAATCATTTCCACATGTCTATGTATCGGCAACCTATTTTAAAAACTTTAGCTGTAAGGGTAAAAAATCTTTTGCCCTTACATCAAACCTTAAACTATCTTTTTAAATTAACAATCTCTTGAATCACCTCGTCCGAGGTCATAATCACCTTGGAATTGGCCTGAAACCCTCTTTGGTACGTAATCAGCTTTACAAACTGTTTTGTTAAATCCACATTCGAGACCTCAAGGGCATTGGAGGTAATCGTTCCCCTACCACCACTCCCTGCTGCCGCCAAAACAGGATCGCCAGACACCATCGACTGAATGTAGTTATTACCCCCCACCCGAATCAATCCATCCTCGTTCGGGAATGTAGAAAGCAATAACTGTGCCAATGACTGTGTTGTGCCATTTGTGAAAATTCCGTTAATAAAACCCTTAGAATCGATGGAGAGGTTCTGAAGCACCCCTTCTGAGAAGCCGTTTTGCGTCTGTTTAATGACGGTCGACCCAGTTCCACCGCCAAATTGGGTTACCCCATCACTGTGATCCGCCCTGACGCCCAAGAAATCAAAGGTAATAGCCTGGTTCTGTGCTGGACTTCCTTTAAATTCCGTAGGTGCTTTAAAATCAAATCCAATCGTTGTAAAGTTCTGTGTAACCAGTGCTTGGGGGTCTAGTAATCCATCTGATCCAAAGGTCATCACACCCGTGGCTTGGACCTGATCAAAGCTGGCACCGTTACTATCAACGTTACCATTATCATTTTTGCTAACAACCGCATTCCATCCCCACTGATTCATCACTGTGGTGACATTCGTGGTAGGATCGGTTGTTGAAAGCGGTGCCATTTTTATAAAGCTGACTTGAATGAGATGCGCAGCCCCCAAGGAATCAAAGACTGTTACTGGTGAAGAAAATGTCGCATTACGGCCAGATGCGGATAGGGTCACCCCTATTAACACAGTATTCAGCTCTTCCGTGACAGTCAATTGTGTGTCAGATTCAATAGATTGCACTATGTATCCCTTATCTCCAAGGACAAGCATATCTCCCGGCACCAACTCCGTCTTAAATTTTGTATCCGCTCCGATGGCCACTTTTTCTTCCCCCGGCACACCGCTTGCGGTCACCGTACCTGTTAATATCTTCCCGCCATTGCCTTGCGAACTGCCACTCTGCAAGCCCGTTTTCGCAACAATATCGGGGTCCGCGTTGACATCAAGGGAAATAATGATTGGCCCACCACTGGGATTGGTCAGCTTCAGAAAGTCAAAGCTGTCCTCATCCGCATGAACACCCGTTATCTCTGTGAAACTGTTGATGGCTGCAATTAAATTATCGACACCTCCTGAAATATCCCCTAAATCCAAACCATTGATACTAAAGGTTCCTCCGAAAATATCATCGGGGGCACTGGGGATCACCCCATTAAGAAACGTATTGGGATCAGGTTCTCCAGCGAAAAGATTGAGCGTGGATTTGACCTCTGTTGTCGATTTGGGAGGGGCAATCCGCTTTGAAAGATCAATAGGCCCAGCAGAGGCCCCTGCCGTTACTTTTCCCGTAGCAGGATCAACCGTTACGGTCGTGCCTTGCAGTTGCAACCCGTCGGGATTGACCAAAAATCCCTTACTATCTAAATGGAACGCGCCTGCACGCGAAAAAAACGGAATGGGGGATTCACCGGGACTTTTCAGCATGAAAAATCCTGATCCATCAATAGCAAGATCAAGCTTATTGTTTGTATGCTCAATTTCCCCTTGTTTAAATGGCGCTCGAACGATATCGACCAACGTCCCACGTCCAGTCTGGTAACGCGCCCCACCACATTGCGAGAATTGTGAAATCAGTTCAGAAAATAAGATGTCGTTCTCCTTAAAGGCCGTGGTGTCGGTATTGGCGATGTTGTCGCTGACCACAGTAAGACCGTTCTGAAAGGCATTGATGCCCGATGTTCCTGTTCCGAGTGAAGGTATGATAGACATTTTAATTCTCCTTATCTTAATGGGGCCTGTATTGGCCCTATTTTATAACTTTTACAATATCTGAAACGGGGATAGCGGTTCCGTTCACCGTAACAAACGGCCCACCCTCACCATACGAGACACCAGAAACTTCTCCCTCTGACGAGATGTTGATGGGTGCCAATTTTCCATCAGCATCTGTTGCAGAACCGATATACGAGTAGATGCCCGTTTGAACTTGATTCCCCTGATTGTCTTTGCCATCCCAGAACACCTGATTAGACCCTTTTCCCTGCGATTTATTCATGGCAAACGTTTTCACAACCTTCCCGTTTTCATTCACCACTTGAATAAAGACCTCCGATGCATCGGCATCCAACTGATATACAATCTTCTCTGACTGACCCGATTGATGTGATAACTTCCCTTCTGGGACTTCAACCCTTCTACCCAGAAGACTGGCCGCACCCATGTTATTCATTGAGATATTTCCCTGTACCAGCGTTGCCAATGTCTTGTTCGTCTCAAGGGCAGTTTCCAATTGTCTAAATTGTGCCAACTGCGCAACAAACGCGGTGGACTCCATCGGTTTAAGCGGATCCTGAAACTGCAACTGCGTCGTCAATAATTTTAAAAAGGCATCTTTTCCTAACGCTTCAATACCCATGGCTTACTCCTTCATCCATAGGGTTTGATCAATCAAACCCCTACACGTACACACTGATTCCGTTCTCTTTATCCCCCCAATACGAGGCGCCACTTCCTGCCAGCACTAACTCTGAATCGGCAGCATTTCCCATATCATTGTTAAAAGCAAATTTAGTGCCAAACTCATTATTGGATTGTTCATGTCCAGAGAAATGTTTCGGTAGATGACTAAAATCTCCCACATTCACGGAAAAATGATCTACGATGAAACCCATGCCCGCCAAGGCGTCTCGTAGAAGGCTCTGATTTTTATCCATGATATCTCTGACAGAGGCATGTTGTGTTAGGATATCAGCAGAGACAAAATTCTTGTGAACAGAGAGTTCTATCTTGAGTGCCCCCAGATCTTTTGGCTCAAGTTCTATTGTGACCGCTTCGTTGCCCTTTGCACTCAATCGATGCAGGGATAATTTCTCGGCCACTTGTTTGACAATCTCGTGTTCCGCAATCTGGCGCTCTGATCTCCATTCAGGGGTATAAGCGTTCGTCTTTAAGCCATTCATTTGTGGCTCTGGGCTGGGGGATGCGAGTTGTCCAAGAACGGAAGTATCAAAATCCAAGTGCTTATCCAAGATGGCGTTACCCATAAGATCTACATTATTATTCCCAAGCTTCTTGCTCTCTTGCAGCGTTTGCCCATTGGTAAAATCTGCCTTTCCCATCCATGGCCTCCACGAGGTCAATGGAACAACTGATTCATTTTTAGTCTGTAGGGACAATACGTGCGTCTCCCCTACTGGTGCTGTTAATTTTTCCTGTGTTGTTATGCCCTCTAACTCTTTACTCAATCCCTTCAAGAGGGACGGGGTTGCTGTAGATAAGATTTGGCCTTCCATTGTCGGCATATCCAGTTTTACAGGTGGCGTTTTGTCCTGAAATATTGCGGATATAAGTTGGCCACTTGTAGAGGCAAGGCGTCCTGCGAGCGGCTCACTTACTACATTTTCCCCTTCAAAAGTAAATCCCTTCATTGTGCTGTCACGCTGATCAGCACCGGTTAAAATGGTCTCATTAAAGTGATTCCAACTTAAATCAGCGAGACTATTTTCCGTTTCTTTGTTTTTGCTCAAAAGGAGCGATGAAATGAGGCTTTCCATATCAGCATCGGCCAAGACTGGGGCACGCAGATTCGTATCAGACGAGGTGACCTGTGCGACGTAACTGGGATAAACGTTATCTAATATCGCTTGAATGGTCGCCTCCTGATTAGAAACAGAAGCGAAGGATGGGGAAAACGATTCCAGATTCCACGGGGGCAACGTGTCCTGCACGGTTTCGTAAGAAGCCAACGATGGAACGACCCCCACAATCGATAAAAACGAGAGTGCCGAAAGCAGTTCATGGGAAGAAACCATCTCTTCTCGCAGGGGTCGCACCTCTCGCAGGGGTCGCACCCCTTCTTCTTGATCCTTTTCGTCGTAATCTAATAGACTCAGCATTGTGTCCTCCTTTTTGCAGTCGGCGTTCCGACCTGTCCCCTGTAAAATCTCTTGAAATAGTCCGGCTTGTTGATCGACCACCATCGTGGCACTTTTCGTAGCCACTTCCGCCACGAAAACGGCATCCGAACTGGTTAAAACACTTAAAATATTATTA
>Ga0213870_1001109_pt1 | contig 12327 bp, 15 predicted proteins | sample WICALVC2017_Meta_FD_160119 | JGI IMG/M metagenome (GOLD analysis project Ga0213870, IMG submission 160119) | Freshwater microbial communities from subterranean cave lake in Wind Cave National Park, South Dakota, United States - WICALVC2017 | ecosystem: Environmental > Aquatic > Deep subsurface >... | reverse complement strand
TTGTAAAATTCAACCCAAATGCAACACTTTTTGATTTTGTAGGATTGGGGAATTATCTTGAAGAAAGGCTGAAAATGAAGGTAGATGTTGTTTCAGAGAGAGGCATAAGGCCAGAATTGAGAAGCAATATCCTTAAAGGAGTGCTTAAAGTATGAAGAGGGACAACAAATTATTCGTAAAAGACATTACTGATTCTATGGAATCTATAGAAAAATTTGTGGAAGGCATGACTCTTGAAGAGCTAAAGGAAGATGAAAAGACATCAAGCGCAGTTATTAGAAAATTTGAAATAATTGGCGAAGCTGCAAAGTATATGCCAAAGAAGATAAAGGATAGGCATAAGGACATCCAATGGAAATCAATGGCTGGAATGAGGGACAGATTGATTCATGCATATTTCGGGATTGACTATAATCTTGTCTGGTCTGCTATAAAAACTGAAATCCCAAAATTGAAGCCGAAACTAAAAAAAGTGCTTTCAAGCATGAAAAAGAAGAAAAATGAATGAGCAAAATAAAAAAGAACATAAAACTGGCAAACAAGCTAATCTCCTTCTGCATTAAGCATTTTGATGATTATAAGCCGAAAATTTAATGGGTGGCTACAAATCACCTAAAATGTAGTCACCTAACACCAAAACATTTAAATATGTAGTCACCTACATTATACCCATGCATATAGAAAAAAGGAAGGCAGGGAAGAAAATAAAGTACTTTCTCTCTTACTCATACAGGGAAGGCCAAAAAGTCCATAAATTCAGGAAATACCTGGGGCAGGACTTAAAGCCAAATTTATTGGAAGAAAGAAAAATAATTGCAGAAAAGCTCATTCTTGAGGAAATCCATAGGTACAAAATCATAAAAGACCCTCTCCAAGTAGAGCTCTCAGAAGAAGAAATAGCTGCAATAAGAAAGCTTGAAGCCCAAATACCGTTAAAAATAAGCCATTTGTCAGAAATCCAATGGAAAAAATTCTCAAAAATATTTACATACAACACAAATGCAATAGAAGGAAGCAAATTAACACAAGAGGAGGTAAAAGACCTTTTGGAGAAAGACAAATGGCCCAATAAGTCCAAAGAGGACATTGCTGAAGCATTGGGCGTTGACGAGGCCATCTCATACATACGAAATGCAAAAGAGCACCTGTCATTGGAATTGATTAAGAAAATACATAAAATTGTGTTCAAGAATTCAAAGCCATTTGCAGGAAAATTAAGGAAAAAAGGCGAAGAGGTTGTTGTGATGGACAGCAAAAGAAACATTGTCCACGAAGGCGCTCCGCAAGCAAGAATAAGCCACCTTTTGCGGGAATTAACAAACTGGTATGAAAATAATAAAAGCAAATATCCCGGATTGATTCTTGGGGCAGTTGTCCATAACCAATTTGAGAATATTCACCCATTTAGGGACGGAAACGGCAGGGTAGGCAGAATCCTGCTGAATAATATCCTGATTAAGCACAGCCTGCCCCCGATTAATATAGAATTAAAAAATAGAATAGAATACTACTCGTCATTGCAGGCATACGAAAAAAATCATGATCTAAAGCCAACTATAAAGCTTTATATGAAAGAGTACAATAAATTAAGGAAAAAGCTGGGTGACTACAAAACAAAGAAAAAGTAGCCACCTAAGCCTATCTCCTTCTGCCTCAGCCATTTTAATGATTATGAGCCGAAAATTCAAAAATAATCCAATTTCAAATCAAAACCCTTAAAATCTTCCAAAATTATTAACCTATTATGCTATTAGATTATGTCAAAAAACTCGAATACAAATCTGATTCAGAAAGATTAAAAGCAATAAAACAAATTTTAAGAAACAAAAACATAGAATTTAGCGAACAAAAATATAACCTAAAGATATTTGAAGGCACAAACCTGATTGTGGATGTTGGAAATTTAAATTCAAAAAATCACCTTATCTTATCAGCTCATTTTGATGTTATTTCTAACAGTCCTGGAGCAAATGACGATGCCTCTGCAATTGCAATTTTAATTGATGTTGTCGAAAAGCTGAAAAAATTGAAATTAAAAAATAAGGCAAGGATCGTTTTCTTTGATGACGAAGAGATTGGCAGATTTGGCTCAATTTCTTATATCAAAAAGTATGGATTAAAAGATTTATTAGCAGTTTACCATCTTGAGCTATGTGGTTATGGGGATTCAATTGGTTTGTGGCCGATAACAAAAACTAACGAAAGCAGCTATGCATTGAAATTAATTGAAAATGTTTTAAAAGAAAAAAATATTTATTCTGAAAGAGTTGGTCAATTGCCAGCTTTCTGGGGAGATGACTTAAGCTTTAGGAATGCTGGATTTAAGCATGCCTTATGCATAACAGTTGCTCCAAAAGAAGACAAGGAAGCAATAAAAAGTTTTGTAAAAGGCAATGTTTTTAAAATTATATTTGATTTTTATAGCGGAAGAATTCCGAAAATGTTTCAATTGTATCATTCACCAGAAGACAAAAGCGAGTATTTAAGCGAGGAAGCTTTAAAAATGGTAAGCGGTGTTTTAATAAATGTTGTTTTGAAATTTGAGCAAAATAAAAAGATTTTAAAATAAAAAATAATCAATCTTAAAAATGAAATCATTTACAGAGCATTTGTGGTTCAACATGTCGAAAATATACAATAGTTTTGCAATAAATAATATATTTTCGAGCATGCTCAAAAATCGAAAGTAATTAAAATAAATTATTGCGATTTTTGACACTTCAAAGAGAATTGAGTTCATAAACATAACAAACAAAGTAGAAGAAATAGTGAAGAAAAGCGGAGTAAAAGAAGGATTAGTTCTAATAAATGCAATGCACATTACTGCTTCTGTCTTCATTAATGATGAAGAATCTGGTTTGAAGCAGGATTTTGTAGAATGGCTGCATAAGTTAGTTGATGCAAAAAAAGATTACAAGCATAATCTAACAGGAGAAGATAATGCCTACGCACATTTAATGCGAACAATTATGGGCAGGGAAGTTGTTCTTGCCGTAACTAATGGAAAATTAGATTTCGGGCCTTGGGAACAAATATTCTACCTTGAATTAGACGGACAGAGAAAGAAAAGAGTGTTGGTTAAAGTTATTGGGGAATGACTTTATTTCTTTCCGGCATTGTACATCTGCCAGGACAAATACCCAGCAACAACAACTGCAACATAGCTAAACCAAACAGGAACATTAAAAGTGCCAATTACAGCAGGCCAGCTAAAAACAGACCTAAGCAGATGCAATAAAGCTATCAATCCAAAAATGGCAGATGCCACCATTAATGATTGGTTTTTGTTCATTTAGATCACCTATTCAGTCTCTTATTTTAAAACTATATAAATTTGTTGATTTTTTTAATGTATAAATAGGCGAGGCGTATCGACTGTGCACTTGAAGATTATACAAAGACCGTACTTGTCGTTGCCGCCGAGCGTGGTAAATGAGCAAGTGAAACGAGCTCTCTCTAGTCACAAAATGTGAGCGAAGCGAACAGATTTATTTTTTATTATTTTTTGTTTATTCATGTGGCACAAACTTAACACAAAACAATAACATTTAAATATATCTTCTTAGAAGAAATATTACTTGAAAATGGTAATCCACCACATAAAGAGATTCTTTGAAAACCAGAAAAAGAGGCTTGCAGAGAGAAGAAAAGACAAAGAAAAGCTTGAGTCCTTCAGGGAAACTGAAGAGATGAAAAAGGCTGAGGAAATAAAGAGGGAAGCAGACAGGCTAGCTCAACTAAAACAATACAAAACTGCAATTGAAGAGTACAATAAAGCATTAGAATTCTATCCATACAAAGGAAATGAGCAGGATTTGTTCAAGAATGCTGCTGAATTTTTGTTCAAGTGCAACTACAACATGGCAGCTTGCTATTCCTATTTGGATGATTTTGACCAGGCTATTTCTTTTTTTGACAGGGCCTTGCAGGTGCAGGCAGCAGAAGATGAAAACAAAGTAAGAGCTTTAATGGGAAAAGGAAGCGTTTATTACAGAAAAAAATTGTTTGTTGAAGGAAGGTATAAGGCAGGAGCTTACAGGATTGCAATGGACTCTGATTATGAGGTAAGCGACAAGAAGGTTGAAGAGTACAAAAAAGAGGACCAAAAAAAGAATTTCATCAAGCTTGCCCATGAATGCTTTACAAATGCAGCAGACCTTGACAGAAATCATACAGAAGCATGGTACAACAAAGGACATATGGAAGTCCTTATGGGCAAGATAAAGGAAGCTGTGCAGTCATTTGACAATGTAATTAATATTAATAAAAATTTTGAAAACAAGGAAGCAATCTCATTGTTTGATGAAATCAAGAGGGAAAAAGGAATACAAATCAAGGCCTCAGAAATAATGGAGAGAAGCGAAAGCTTGGAGCCAACTTTCAAGACAAAAACAGGCCATTTAGTCAAGACAAGAGCAGAGATGATGATTGCCAATTTATTGTTTGACAATAATTTATTGTTCCAATACAACACTGTTGCAACATGGGCTGATAAGGATGATTTTAGGGCCTCATTTTACATACCAAAGCTTGACTTGTACATAGACCATCATCCTTATGATTATCTGAAAGAATACCAGAAAGTAATGAAAACAAAAATAAAGCAATACGACAAGCACAAGAAAAAGAACATTTACCTTACTTCTGAGGATGAAAAGAATATCGAAGAATCGATGAGGCTAAAGCTGAAGCCGTATATTATACTTTAATTTAGTTTTTTCTTCGTAGTAGTAACAAACGTAAAATTTATAAATAGACTACCATCACCTTGGATTATGTCCGAAGAATCAAGTATTGATATTCCCCCTAAAGGAGCGAGGAAGGCTGCTAAGCATATTGCAAGCATTCATGGCATTACTCCTATTCTTCCTTTAGAAACGTTGGTCAGAGATGGGGTTATATTGCACCTATTAGGAAAATTCGAAAATGTCCAATCAGTTTATACTTTTAAAGTAAGAGGTGCAGAATGGTTTGTTTATAATTTAATGGAAGAATATCATAATCCTGATCCTAAAAGTCGTGGAAGATTTAGGCGCGATCAAACGCTTCCAGTTTTGGTGACTGCATCTGCAGGCAACCATGCCCAAGGTGTCGCTTTGGCGGCAAAAAGATATGGCTTGGAAGCAGTAATATTTATGCCGACAACAACACCAAGTGTAAAAAAAGAGAGGGTGGAAAAACTAGGCGGCACAATTAGGCTTGTCGGAAATGTTTTTGATGAGGCTTTAGCTGAAGCATTGCTATATAAAAGTGAAAGCAGAAACAGAATTTTAGTTCCACCATACGAGAATCCATTCATCATGGCAGGTCAAGCAACAGTTGGCGTTGAATTACTTTCTCAATTTTGTCCATTGCATCCAGATTATTTTAGGGTTGCTAGGCATGAATGGCATGTGCCAGATGTAATAATCTGCGGAATAGGCGGCGGAGGTTTAGCAAGTGGAATTGGTTCAATAGTTCAAGAGTTCAATAAAGCTGGCGGAAGAAATATAAAAGTTATAGGAGTACAAACTGAGGCAGCAGATTCAATGTATCAATCGATCAAAGCAGGTGAATATAGAGAAAGTTCTGATATGACAGCAAAATCTGTAGCTGAAGGTATAACTGTTAAAAAAGCCTCTCCAAGGATGGTGAGGACAGTTCAAAGGTACGTTAATCAAGTTGTGTCAGTCACAGAAGAAGATATTATCAGAGCAATTGCTTACATTCATCAACATCCTGATTTGCAGAGGAGATGGGATACAAATGAGGTAATAAATCCTGCAATACCTTTTAGAAGTCTTCCTGAAGGCGCTCATCATGTACATGAATCAAGACCATTAAATAGAGTAGAAGGAGCCGCTGCAGCGCCTTATGCAGCAGTTGTTTTTGGCGACAAATATCAAGAGATTAATTGGAGAGAGATTGCAGGAGGCAGAAAAGAGCTGACAGTAGTTTGCGTTTTAACTGGATCGAATATTCCAAGCCAAAAACTTCAAGATCTCACTCATAATATAATTAGACCGAGAAATCTGTAGTTTTTAGATATACAACTAAATTCTAGCCACACACCACTGGACATGCCTGCCTAAGATATTTAAAGGAGTTCTTGCTATAAGTTATAAAAGAAAAAAGGCCGCTTAACCTGGCGGAACAGGAGCCTAAGAACCAAATTACTGTATCATGTTCAACTATATAAATTTTACCATGCCGCGGTCGCTTAACTTGGTATAGCGGGAGCCTAAGAACCTCCTGTCCGAAAGGACTTCTGGGTTCAAATCCTATAAAGGATGGACTTTCTGGGTGAAAATCCCAGCCGCGGCGTATTAATTTAATTTTATGATAACCAAAAGCTTCATTTTTTTGGAAAGAGTAGGTGATAAGTTGGAGCAAAATATATGGGGCAATGGAATACATGATTGGGATAGCTTCCTGAAAACACAAAATATCAAAGGGCTTTCAAGATACAGAAAGCTTTACTATGATAGAAAAATCCTGAGCGCAAGAAAAGCGCTTTATAATTTTGATTCGAGCTACTTTCTTAAAGCTCTGCCGCAGTCAGAAATGTGGCGCTTGTACGAGTTCTTCAAGGAAGATGCTGTATTTCTTGACATAGAGACAACCGGATTAAGCAAAAATGATGATGATATAACTGTTTTTGGATTATATGATGGAATTAACACAAAGATAATGATAAAAAACATCAATCTTGACTATAAACTATTAAAGAAAGAGCTGGAAAAATACAAATTGATTGTTACTTTTAATGGAGCTTCGTTTGACTTGCCGTTTATAGAAAAAAGATATCCTAATCTGTTGCCAAAAATCCCGAATTTTGATGTTAAATCGGTTACAGACAGATTAGGGCTAAAAGGAGGCTTGAAGAATATTGAAAAAACTCTTGGGATAAAAAGAAATCCAATCATTGAAAAATTTTATGGAGGAGATGCTCTAACTTTATGGAGAATGTACAGAGCTACTGGAGATGATTATTACTTAAATTTATTGGTGGAGTATAATGAGTATGATGTTATAAATTTGAAGATTGTAGCTGAGCATTGCGTGAAAAAACTTAAAGAAACCTTATTCAATAACAACTTTGCTTCCGATGCTCTGCCCAGGCATTCCAGTGTCAAACCTGACTCTTAAAGCTCCTGAGTTCCCATGAATGTTTGTAATCTGGCCAGTCAATTGCTTGCCAGCAGAAGTTTTCCACAAGACTTTCTTTCCAACCAGCTTTGTAGCTTTATCTTTATTATCTACGCTGTCAACTACAACAATCATCTGATTGTGCCTTTTTACCCTTCTTGAGCCTCTGAAATGAACTATTGTGCCTTCCATAAAAAGAATGGATAATATGTTGTTTTAAAAATGTTTTTGTTTTGTTTCATAAATAAAAAATTTCAACAACATGGGGTTCAAACACGGATTTTTTCAAAATCCTATTCGCAAAGGATTTTTGCGAACTACGTGTCGAAAATCGCAATAATCTATTTTGAATAGTTACGATTTTCGAGCATGCTCGGAAATTTTTAATTTCCGACATAACGCAAAAATCCTCTGCACTCAGTTTTCACCCATGTTGAAATTTTTAATCGTGTGGCGGCAAATCGAATGCAGAGGAAAAATCCGCTACGCAGTTCGGATTTTTCCTTTGCGAATAAGGGTTTCACCAAGAAAACCAGTATTTGCCGCCATTAATTTTTATTAAGGTAATTTTTTATAACAAATTCACCAAAATAATTGGTATTAATAAACAAGCCATTGAATTGCTTCTTGAAACATCGGTTATATTTGGCACTAAACCAATCGCAGTCGCAACTATCAAAATCAACAAACCAATAATTCCAGAAAAATACAAAACCATTATCCCAATAAAAATAATAATCAATACACTCAGGATAGAATAATTTATTTTATTCATTATTTTGGAAAAAATCCTGCTTGTATGCATTGTTAAAAATGTTGCAATTCCGCCTGCAATCAAGGTAATCGATAAAAACAAAATTAAAACATTTAAATCAATATTTTGCATCAACTGCTGCACAACAATAATTGAGCCATTTCTTGCTTTCTCAATTGTAAACAATGTTATCAGAGATAAAATCATTGAAACTGTATTTATGCCGCCGACAAGAACCAAATAGCTATGTGTATCGGTCCTTTTTATGAACTGTCCTGAAATAACAGCAGCCTGCGCAGGGCCCAATCCTGGAAATATTGAAACTAATGAGCCAGATGCAACACCGCTCGTCAAGGATTTTATTGTGTCTTTTGTTTTTAGTTTTATCATTTCAGTTGCTCTTTGAATTGGTAAAACAACTTTTTGAGTTAAACTTAACAACAAAACACTAACTCCAAATAAGCCAGAAAGCATTGGAAGCAAAGGATCTTTCAAATTTGGAATATTAAAAACAATCAATCCCAAAATTCCAGACAAGGCAACAACAAAAAAAGCCCAGAATTTTTTATTAAGATTTTCTTCTCTTAAAATCATAAAGATAACAACTGCCAATAAAATCCATCCAACATAATTTTTTAATGAGGAAAATATTATTGGGACAGTAAATATCAGCAATGGGGCAATTGCAATTGTCAGAATTAAACATAACAAGCTTCCAATCGTTGCCAGCCTAATCGCTTCATGTCCCATTCCTTCAAGCAATAACTTGTGTGCCGGTAAAACAGCCAATGCAGTATCATCTGATGGAGCGCCTAGATAAGTCGCGCTGATAAAATCAGTGAATGTGTGGGTTATGGACATTGCAATTATAAAAGAGGCGACTGCAATGACATTGGTGTAGCCAAGCAGAAATGGGGAAATACTAAACAAAATTAATGCGACGAGATTTATGTGAAGGCCCGGAGTTAAGCCCGTAACGAGACCCATTATGCAGCCGAGCAAAATTGCGATTAAAATTTCTAAAAACATTTTTATACAAAATTTCATATTAAATATAAAAATCTATTTAATTGTTACCTATAAGCATCAAATATAGGAAATATTTATATACGGCTTTGATTGTGTAATGATATAGAGAAAAAAGAAAGATTTAAATAAAAGAATGGCAAAGGTTGAGTATACAGTACACTTGAAATTAAGATTAAAAGTAAGAAAAATTCCAGAAGATTATCCGCAGGAAATTTATGAAAGCCTTGAACAGAGGTTTTTTGACAATGCTGAAAAAACATCCATTGCAATCAAAAAGCTCCATTAAAACAAAAAACTGAGAAATATGATGATCGCTTATGAAGAAAAAGAGGGCAAAATCGAAATTGTCACAATACATCCAATAACTGATGAAAAAATCATAAACAGGATAATGAGCAAAAGGTGGACAAAAAATGAATGAAAAGTACAGCTATGACAAAAAATCCGATTCTTTATACATATACCTCAAAGAAGGAGAAGAGGAAAGCTTTGAGGAGATAGTTCCAGGCATAAATATAGAGTTTGACGAAAATAAAGAAATTATAGGCATAGAGATTCTTAAGGCTTCCCGCTTTAGTGAAAACATAAAGAAATCGATTGCAGTTAAGCATTAAATATAGAAAAATATAAAATTTTCGCATTTTTGTTTGTGCGTTGACGTATTTTAAAAACACTAAACTTAAATACTCTTCTCTTCATTAGTACGAAAAAAGAGGTTTTTATGCAAAAGAGAGGCAAGCACCAGGAAAGCTCGCACTCTGGGCAGGCAGCACTGGAATTCTTGATGTCCTATGGATGGGCAATACTAGCTGTAATAGCAGGAATTTTTGCACTTGCTTATTTTGGCGTTTTAGATCTTGATAAATTCCTTCCACACAAATTACTCCTCAAAAAATTAGCGTAGCTTCATCGCAATCAAACATAGCAAAATTCAGCTTGAGAGCAACACAAAATCCATATGGCGGAGTTTACATAGAAGATGTTTCATATTGTTGATTATTACCTTATAACTTTTATTTTCTGCGCGATAATCTCATTCTTTCCCTTGTATTCCTGCACTTCCCCAATGACTTCTATTGTTTCATTATTTTTTAGATTTAATCTATCTTTTGTGAAAACAACAACAGTTACAGGATTTTCATAGCTTACTTCAATGAAAGCAACATTTTCCCTTTGATTTATTTTTATTATTTTTCCGGTCAATTGCACATCGTCGCCAATATTTTTGTTTAATACAATATCTTGGCTGTAACTTTTTAGGTCAATTCTTGTTGAAATAATAAATAAAACAAATAAGCCAACCAAAGAGCAGATCAAGGCGATTTTCAGCAATGTGGTTTCTTTCATTTTTTGTTTCTTATATAGCTTTAAAATTTAATTTTTTCAATATGCTTCGCAAACAATACTCTCGGCGGCAAAGGCAAGCAAACTATTTTTTCATGTTTTTTGCACACAGCCTCTCCGCCTCGTTAATTATTGAATGAATCCGAGGCGAAAAATAGTGGCAATCATTTTTCGCCGAGACTATCTTTTGTTGCCTCAAAGGCGACGGATTGATTTTGTCTAAAATTAAATTTGTCAAAAATTTCAATTCTTTCCTTTTCTTTATATTCTTTCCTATGTAGTTAATAGCAACCTTTAAAAACACCTGAACATATACTAAAATGGGATGGTTAATCTAAAATTCAATTCAACAGCAGATATAAAAGTGCCTAAGCAGTTAGTGGGACAAGTTATAGGCCAGGATGAGGCAGTTGAAGTAATAAAAAAAGCTGCGCAGCAAAGAAGGCATGTTCTTTTAATAGGCGAGCCTGGCACGGGCAAATCGATGCTCGGCCTTGCTTTAGCAGAACTGTTGCCTATGGAAAAATTAGTTGACATAATAGCATTTCCAAACCCGAATGACGAGAATATGCCATTGATAAGGACAATTCCTGCAGGCCAAGGCAGAGACTTAGTTGCAAAGGCAAGATTGCAAAGCATGACAATGTTTAAGAATCAAAACATAATCATGTTTATTTTGGTTTTGCTGGCAATGTTTGCTCCGTGGTGGGTTAGATCCTACTATAAATCTGACATTATGTTTGCAGCGTTTTTCCTGGGCGGAATGGTGTTTTTGGCTTCCTTTGTAATTTTTTTAAATCTTGGCAAAAGAGTTGAAAATAAAGTAAAAATACCAAGAGTCATAGTGGACAATTACAGGAGAAAGCAAGCCTCTTTTAATGATGCAACCGGAGCGCATGCAGGCGCACTTTTAGGCGATGTGCTTCACGATCCTTTCCAATGTTTTTTCCCGACGACAAAATTAACTTATGTAGAAAATAATATTCATAAAAATACAGAACTTTATAAAAAGATTGATAGCTTATTTAATAAACATAAAAATAAGGTTATCTATAAAAAAGGTTATGAGGCAATTTTCCTTAACAAAAATGAGCTATTTGCTATAGGAGAAAACAACAATTCAATTTCTCCAGTAGAAGTTTTATCATGCAATAGACAAGATTACAATGGTAATATGATAAAACTTACAACTTTCGCAAATAAAAAACTTATAGTTACACCAGAGCATAAAATAGCTGTAAATAAAAATGGAAAAATTGCCTATGTAGAGGCTAAAAATGTAAAAACCGAGGATGAAATTATATCTAAAGCAGAAAATGTAATCATTGATGAGCAAGATATTATTAATACTTATGATGAAAGGCAACAGGAACAATGTAAAATGTATCACCAATATTTAGACACTAAAACGCAAAATACAAGTTGGGGGTACAAAAGAATTTCTAAGGCAATGGGCCAAAACATTGGAAAGACAAGATGGTGGCATGCAAACAAGCATATCCCAGTTCCAATTCAAACAGCTAATTGGTTAAGAAAAAGAGGTTTATTGCCATTAAAAGTTGATAATCCAAAGTTGCCATTAATAGCAAAAGTTCTTGGTGCAACTTTTGGAGATGGTGGTGTTTTTGATAATTTGAATGGGATTTTCTTGTCAAGTTCAGAAAAAGAAGCAGTTGAAGAATTTAGGAGTGACATAGAGGACATTTTTGAATTAAAATTAAATGAAAATTCAAGAATTATAGAAGGAGGGGAAAAGGGACATTCTTGGTGCTGCCAAAATACAAACAGAAACATAATAAGGTTTTTCTTAGCTTCAGGCGCACCCCAAGGGAATAAAACAAAATTAGCTTTGGAAATTCCCAATTGGGTTTATTTATTAGACATTTATGCAGATGAATTTTTTGGCTCATTCTTTGGTGGAGAATTAGGAGCGCCAAAAGTGCATAAACAAAAAAATAGGCTACAAACACTAGACATGGCAATTACGGGAACTAAAGAACTTGAAGACAATAGGATAAATTTCCTCAATAAAATTAAAAGATACTTAGAAGACAAAGAAGTTTATTCAACAT
>Ga0213870_1001108_pt1 | contig 12350 bp, 12 predicted proteins | sample WICALVC2017_Meta_FD_160119 | JGI IMG/M metagenome (GOLD analysis project Ga0213870, IMG submission 160119) | Freshwater microbial communities from subterranean cave lake in Wind Cave National Park, South Dakota, United States - WICALVC2017 | ecosystem: Environmental > Aquatic > Deep subsurface >... | reverse complement strand
GCCGGCGAGTTTGCCGCTGGCGAGGGTGCGTATCTAGCAGGGCGCGCCCTTCTGAGTAAAGTTCGTGGACGGCCCCTTCCGACAGTAGCGCCTCCACCATCAGCTAGCTCAGGGGCTGAGAAGGCTATCATGGAGGCTACACAAGCGACACCAACCCTTCCTGCTCCTATCGCTCCAGCTTCCTCAGGGGCTTTTAATCCCGATGAACCATTCAAATCAGTTCTGACCATTCTCTACGGCCCGCCCCTTCGTGCAGAGACAAAAGCAGTTATTACAGGAGGAGTGACTGCACCGAAACGCCCCGAGTCCCTCGTAGGAGCCTTTAATATCCGAGATGAATTTGGTACAGTTATAACGCCAGAACCTCCAATGGTTCGTCAACTTCCTCAGGAACCCAATCGTATTCGTATTGACGATATTACACAAGGAACGCCTGAAGCACCTACCTCGGCAACTCTTACTAATGAGGAATTTCCAAAGCATTTTATCATGGTGAACGTCCCGAAGGTTGGAGCAGTATTTGTTCCTCGTACACCGGAGGCCGCTTCGGTAGTAACTCAAGTGTCTGATGGAGCGCGCGTTTATTCCATACCCTATGGACCGGAGAACTGGAAGTGGCTTGGGGCAAATCCAGCAAACGACGTCGTAACTGCTAGAAGTGGATTGATGACAAGTGAATTGTTGAAGCGCCCCGCTAAGGAGATTGACGAGATACTCGCAACAAGCGATGGATTAAAACTGGGGGACGTTGTTGCAATTAATAAGTCTCCCGGAGCGAAGGAACTTGACGCGTTAAGAAATCGTATGGGTCTTAGTGAGGATGATCTTGCTGAGATAATGTCGCAGGCTCATATGCGTCACAAGAGATACGTAAAACCTGGACCACACCCTGGAAGAGAAGGACAGACGGCGGAAGAGCTTGCTAAGTTCGGAGGGAAAGCCCCAAAGGGGACTAGTTTCGAGGAACAGAAGAGATGGATCGCTGAGGAACTTCGAAAGCGATGCTAAATGCCGATTCCATGTAGCCCTGAAGATTTCGATCGTGCGGCTGAGCTCCTTCTTACTGGAGAGCAGACCAAAGTATCTCCAGAATCATTAATCGAGACCCTAACTCCTACTGCTCCCGCCATCGTTATGACACGAAAGAAGGCTGGTCTTCTCTCTGGGGTCCGTACTCAACTCGGTGTTTTTGGCGATTCATTTGCTTTTAACGTCATTCAGCCAAGCATTCGCAACAACATTGAGGCAGAAAATTTCGTCGCTGGGTGGTACACTAAGTATAAGAGAGCATTGGAACCTTTAGTAAATACGACGTGGTGGGAACGATTCAGGACGGGGTTACTTGGCATCCCTCAAGAAACGGACGTGGCACTACAAAAAGCCCTACGTCTAACAGACGTTGATGGAGTTTATAAAGGTGCCCCAAATCTTTTTTCCCCCGAGATTATTCAGTCTGCCCATAACATTCGCAGACTTTATGGGGAGCTCACGAGTAAACATGGGCTTGACCCCGATACTTATTTTACTTACCGCGATCTTCTTCGTGGAAGACCGATGGGGGTCGTTCGAGACGTTAGTGATGACCCGGGCGTTGTTGGATGGAAGGGAAGTTTAGGAGAGACGGAAAAAGCATTTTATGAGGAGGTAGAGCGGAAGGGTATAATTGCAGGAACAGAGGAGACGGCAACTAATGATTTTCTCGAGTTTCTTCATAAACTTAGTAATTATAGCATTCGTCGGCCATTTTTTGATAAGGTCGAGAAGGAACTCGTGAACCCATATTTTAATGTGCGTTTCATCAAACGCCCTAATGGGGCTATTGAACCTCTAGCTGATGACGATATAGGACATCATTTGTGGACGGAATACAAGAGTCATATCTTCGGCTCTCCTACGCCCCTCGACCGCCTTGTTACTTATCAGTTTAAGAAACTTGGGGAGATGGTGGGTTACAAAGGTGAGATCAACACACATGATCTCTACCGAATGAGTCAGGCGACAACGTCATTGTTTTATTCCGGCACATTAGGGCTTCCTATCGTCGGGGGGCGTCCGGGCTCTGTTATTCGTCAAATGGCACAATTAGTCCCTACCTATGCTGAGTTAGGCGGAAAGAATTTGTTAATGGGAATGCGTGAGGCGATGAGGCCAGGCGCGATTCAGGCATTACAAGACAAAAATCTCTTGAGTAGTCCTATCGAACAGATTATTGAATCAGTGACTGCTGCCCGGGGGGCCGGGAAAGTTATTAGTTCTATCACTGAAAGTTCTCTTCGGCTATTTTCATGGGCTGATCGGTTTGCGAGAGGTGTGACGGCCTATGGGAAAGCGGCGATGTTTGATGATTATATGACACGTGGAACTATCGAGAAACTCCCTATGCATCGTGAATTGAAGGACGTGCTCCTCCCATTAATCAAACAAGGAAAACTAGATGAGGCGCGCGACCGCTTCATGCTAGATGGTGTTGTTAATTTGCAATATGCGTATGGAAAGGCGAATCGTCCTGCAGTATTTAGAGGGGCTTTGGGAAACCTCGCGGGGGTTTTCATGTCATACCCGCTAAACACCGCAGAGATGTTACGCCTTTTTGTGAAGGATGCGCTACCTGAATCAATGGGTGGAGCGGGAAATCCGATTCCTCTTATTCGTCTTATCGGACTTACCTCTGCCCTTACTTATGCGGGAAGTGAATTTGCTAATGTAGATTTAAGGAGTGCCTTTTTCATAGGGGCAATGCCTCAAAGTATGGCATTTCCGAAGGTCGCCGCAGACACAATTCAGATAGGACGGACTAACTGGGAATGGGCCACAGCGAACGTGTTTAGCGTTGGAGAAACAGATTACCATAAAAAGGTACGAGCCGATGCGAATCGAGAATTTGCCAAAGACCTTCGTAGCTTCGTCCCAGGTGGAATCTTCGTCTTCGAAGACCTCCCAAAAATCCTCGACGAAGGAAGCATTATCAGACTACTTGGAGCGACGCCGAAGGCAGAGGAACTTAACGAGGCCGCTCGACGAAGGGCGCGAGCAGCCAGAGAAGCTAGAGGTAGTGAAGGAATTACTGGGATTAAGTAAAGAGGTGACATGTAAAGAAATGTTAAGTGCTACTGGTTGTGGGGCGAGGGGGGTCGTTGTTCTCCGGTGGAATTCATAGTGTTGTCTATTGAATTTGAATCACCACATTACTCCAAAAAGGCGCGTGGCCTACCCGTTACGACGAAGAAAACGGCTATCGTTATTCATGACACGGGTGGTCGTTCGGCTGAAAGTACCATCAACTGGTTTTTAGATGCAAAGAGTAAGGTAAGTTCTCATTATCTCATTGCACGAGATGGAAAACTCTTTAGGATGGTTCCTGACGAATATGTAGCGTGGCATGCGGGGCGTTCATCTCTTCATGGAGTGGAAAACGTTAATAGCTTCGCTTTTGGCATTGAGCTAGTTGATGATAATGATGGAGAGGCATACCCTGAGGAACAGTTAGAGACTCTTTTTGGGATATGTGTTACGTTGTGTGTTGAGCATAGAATTCCTCTGAACAGAGTAGTAGGGCATAGCCATATATGTATTCCAGTCGGACGTAAGGTTGACCCAGGACACGACTTTTTGTGGTATGAGTTTCTCACAACCTTGGGAGCAAGAATTGCGGAAAAGGAATTAACCGAGTAGTTTCTATATCTCGTCAGCCATTAATTCTACTACTAGTTGTTTATTGCCTAATTTTCTTGGTGGTTTGATGGTTCCTTCCGCTACTAGTGTAGCCTCCAGTCTAACGTAGTCTTCTAAACTCATTGCCATATATCGAAGTAGCCGACTCCTTCCCATCTTCCCACCATGTCGCCGTAACCCATCCACCATCTTAGCACGATTCTGAGAGAAATCAGTCGGTCCGGCCCACCCCGCAACGCGTGTGAATTCAGGAAGTTGATCCTCGACTAATCGGATACCTCCTGCGAGGTGTTCGTCCGTTAAGAGAAGCTCGTCACTTCGTGATAGAGAGATGAGCATTGCAATGCGTAGAGCCGTATCGTGGCAACGTTCCAAAAAACCTGCAACGTGTGGATTTGGGGACTCTTGTGCCGCTAATTGATTGTACCACGTTTCAAATAAATCGTCCGCTGTCTTTGTACGCCGCATCTCCCCCTGGAGTGTCGAAATTTGTATAAGATCCGTTTTTAATTTTCCTTCCAGGGACCTCGTTACATTGTCAATTTGAGGCCATGCGATAGGGCGCCGTTTCCCTCGCGCAACAACTACGATAAGGCGTCCAATAAGTCCCGTTACTATTTCGGCTGGGAGGACTTTGAGGTTTTGTGGTGCTGTAGCGGCAAGTAACGTCACATAAAGATTTTTAAGAACAAGGCGCGCCTCTGACTTAATAGTATGTTCATATCTATCACGAGTAGAATATATCTCAGTAAGAAACATAGCGAGTTTTGCGGCACGCTGTTTGTCATACGACAATAGATTTGCTAATTCATCCGCGTGGATAAAAATATCGCCACGAGTTTTCACATTCGGCTTATCTGTGGCGTCAAAGTTGGGCTCGACTTTGACTTGATTCATTGCTTTAGCAAGTCCTTCCTGTGTCATTGACCCAGTTATATAATGTATGTCTGTAACGGCGGACCGTATTAGATTCATTCCAATGTCGATAGCTGTACTTTTGCGACTTCTTCCAGACTCGTCTATGATTAGTACATAAAGGTTAGGGTGGATCTTATAAAATCCCCGATCAAGCCAAATGCGACGGCGCACAGTAGCAGATAACAGCGCCATCGCGGTCCATAGATGTAACTTTTCTGGGCTCTCTTGACCTTGAGTATACTCTAAATATGCATCAAGCCAATCCGGTAAGAGTCGTTCACTCACATGCTCGGCTTTTCTTTAACTATGCTCTTATTAGTTATGTCGAGAGATTCAAATTTAACAACATGTTTGATTAATTCGACCCAAAGACTAGGGCGACATGTTGCACAGATAGGGTCTTGTCGTTCCTCCCCCTTCTCTCCTAGAATAATTTTGTAGACGTCCCAGACGTAGTCACCACATTCGGAACAATTAATGGGTGTTTGATGAAGTCTAAACATGTATCACCTCGAAGTCTTTAGCGTCACCCCACGTTGGCCCAACCTTGAAATCCATTGGGATGACTAGAGGCTCATTGTTAATGATGATAGGAATTTCCCCTTTTTCCTTTGCCTTCTTACAAACAAAGTCTATACACTCAGCATCATCTGGACACACAATACCTGCCGCGTCATGAATTTGAAGCTGTACGTCGAGCCCTCGCTTACGAATTGCTTGTGGGGTCATAACTGATGCCTCTGGAAGTTCTTCAGCGAATAACTCACATAATTCGGTCATAGTAAAGACTAAGAGGTCGCCAATAGTAGACTGTGGATAGAGAGCATAACCAGCACGGTATAGTTCAGGAGTTATGATATCGTAATAATAGAAGGTGTATGACCATCCCCAAGGAGTTACTATAGTGCGGTTTTTGTTAATGCAATCCTCGATCCATTTTTGATAGCCTTTTTTGATCTCAGGAAAGAGGGCGTGGTGGACATTCTGGAGCATCGTGGCCTCTTTTAATGGAAGGCCCGTCATAAGCGAGTACTTGAATCGCCCGAGGCCATAGTTGTCAGCATGATTACTTTTCTTCCCAATGTCACGTTCATAGAAATCTGCCTTGGTGAATTCTTGCCAAGGCTTGTGACTAAAGAGAAGATGACCATCTTGCATCTTAGGCATCCTAATTTTGTTTTCTTGGACAATACGCCCTATTAATTTAGCTGTTTCGAGATGGGTATCTCGTCCCTCAAGGAACCATGATTTCATGGCAGGGATAGGCCCACGCCATGCTACGACGCGCCCCTCTGCCTGAGCGTAGTCGAAGAATACCCAGACGTATTTCATTTTTCGTAGAGATCCATCATGTATTTCATTGACTCATCGCAATCTCCAGGGTTTCTCTCGGCGAGTTAAGAATTCTAAAGTAGTCGTCTCAACATGGGTTCCATCTATTTTTGGTCTATGTTTAGTCTCGACGACGCCTTGTATTTTTCCATACTTATAAAGACAATCCACCAAATAGTCTTTGGTAGACGATTTTCCTTCTCCATTCTCCCCGCTGATTTTGATAGTGATTTTCATTGGAGCATACACCTCATTATTGTGATATATACGACAATGTCACCAAGTGCCTCGTCCGAGGGAAGTTCTTCTTTATTGAGAGCCCATAGTATCCTATCAAAGTGCTTCATGGTATACATGATAGCTACGGCTAAGGGAGTAGGGGGGATGTAAGGATAAAGAGACATGATACGTGCAACTCGATCGAAGTTTCCGAGAGGGTCTCCTGTACTCGCATAGTCTGTAGTCTTGGAAGAGTGAAGGCTCATATGCCGAAGCATGAGCTCATTGAAGGCAGGGTGGCCATGAGGGAAATGACTATCTAGAGTTTCTTTTAGGGTTGCTATCCTATCGGCCGGTTTCTGTTCCGACACTGGCGTCTCATTTGGCTTCAAATGAGGGGACTGGGATGAAAAGTTTTCGTGCGATACCTTTGGCTGGGATGTTCTGGAGATTCGTGCCCGTGCCCGTGATTGACCGCGTCGATGACCATCTGCCACTGTCAGTCCCTCCGATGTTGTAATGCGTGTGTACTCTCTGATCAGGCCCTAACTGGGCCTCCACTAGATCGGCACGCAAAGTACGAGTACTTCGAAGCTCCTCTATCTTCTGGAGTACTGGGTCTTGGTGCTCTACTGCAAGTTTTTGAAGCGCAAACTTGTCTGCTGTTGCGACCCTAATAACACGCCCTCCCCTCTTTAGTGTTCTGTATTGTGTCTTATACCTTCGCTTTTCGTACAATAGGTTGTAAACTTGTTTGGGAGAGTTAACATTGAGGTTAAATCCTACACCAATGTTAATCTCCTTTTGAAGTTCGTTAATACGATTGGTAAGTTCAATGCCTGCTTCAATACGTTTAGGAACGTTTACTGCGACACCAGCCCATTCCATACGAAGTGCATGAGGAAATGGACGTATGTATCGTTTGATGTAGAAATCCCATAAGTTTGCTTCTTTCGCCTCCTCCATCATCTTAAGAGCTACTTCCAACGTCACCATTGAATCATAGCAGTTATAGCGCCAGAATTGATGAATGCCAAGGGCAGGGTGCCAATTATGTCCATCGCCCTTAAAATAAGGAGTACGAGTGTAGTGAGAGTTAATGAAAGCGAGTCCATGACCGGGCTCGTCGAAACGGTTTCTCGAGACGTTTTTAGTGAGAGAGGAGGATGCGGCGCCAAAGTCTGGATAGAGACAATGATGCAGGGTCATTGTATCAATGAAAAGAGGCCATGGGAAGATTTTGTGGGTCCATGAATAGAGCCATTCAAATGGTGCATTTTGAGCGATCTTTCCGACATTTTGATTTTGTAGTAGTTCACCTAAGGCTTGCCAGATGTATGCTTCCTCCTCTTCAGACCAATAATGACGTCCGTCTTCCCATAAAAACGGGATACATATAGCTAGGTCTGGACGCCATGAAATGGCAACGCAGGCGATCTCACCCATATGTTGTCCCGACCAGTACATTGTCTCATAATCAAAAGCAATATAGGGATGAGAGTGTGCCTCAACGAGATACTCCATTACAGTGCTGAAAGAGGGACCTGTGACACACTCACGCACAGGAAGGTCGATGATTGGAGAAGTAGATTCCTCGAGGGCGCGTGCTATATCAATATGACGAAACACAGCCTCCCATTTAAAGGCGCCTCTGACGATCCATGCAGGATGGACAGTAGGAACACATTTGAGATTAGGAATGAGGCGTGAGGGAAGGATAGAACCTCGCCATTGCATAATTCCATCAAGACCACAAATGACCTTGAAGGGCTCCGACCCAAGAGGAACACAGACATTCGGGTTAACGCTTATGAGTTCTTGTTTTAGGCGATCAACAGATCGAGCGAGTGTTGAATGGGGAATTGAGAATATAGAACTACCAACTTGGATAGGAAAATCGAGAACATTAGTGATGAAAACGTCGGAACGTTTAATATTGTTTGCTGCAAGTGCGGCATTTAGTCGTCGCCCCGCGGGGCCAACCATTGGACGCCCTTCTCTTACTTCATCGGCCGCAGGGGCCATCCCTACAAATGCGATCTTTGCATCGTGTGCCCCCTCAGCGGGAACAACTAGATTCTCATTATACGTCGCTTTCCAATGGGTCATTTAGGATCAGTTTCCTCCTCTGCTGGCGTCTCGAGCTCTGTAAGTCGCTGAATGATTTTCTTATAAGAAACCTCATCCTTCTCACAAATGATGAAATAGCGATTACGCCCAAAAGCGGCGACTGCTGTCGAACCACTACCACCAAAGGGGTCTAGAATTACCTCGTTCATAGAAGATGAGGCTTCGATATAGTGCTCTATGAATTCGACAGGTTTTTCGTTCTCATGCCACACCCCTTGTTGTCGAGGAAAAGCCAGTCCCTCTTGTGCAGGAGTGTTAAAGAATCGACGAACGTCATTTTCCCCGGGCTTCCATCCCCATAATACTGCTTCATAAGAGGGCATAAAAGAAGTATAGACGTCGGAAATAGAAAGTTGTCCAGTCTTGAACCAAACTAGAGGGCGTGTTCTAACGATAAACCCCGCGTTAGTGAACTCCTTGGTCCACCACAGATTGTCTTGTATAGCGTAGAAGCAATAAAAATGGCAAGTAGGTTTTAAAACACGATAAAGTTGAGGAATAATTCCGTGTAATAAAACGTGAGTCTCGTCGGGAGAATCGTTGTAAGAATGAATCCACTTCTTTGTCCACAAAGAGGATGTTCCAACATCAATACCCCAAGGGGGGTCCATAAATACTAGATCAATAGAGTTATCCGCGAGTTTTGCGAGACGTTCTCTACAATCCTCGTTATAGATAATACCGTGAGCAAATGTTTTGGATGTTGGAGTTTCTTCAAGATGATGGTCGATAGCGCGCCTTCGTGCTAATTCTCTCACTAATTCAAGCTCGCGTTCCCGCTTTGCTGTTTGAATAGCTCCAGAACGTGTCGGACGCCCTGCTACTCGCGGATTCATAAGATTGTCTGCAAGCATAAGGTCTTCGTATACTTTACCCTCACTAATACCAAGAGCTTCAGCAACAACATGAACGGTTGGTTCTTCCGAACTTACTTTCTCGGTCCGCGTTGCAAATTCCTCCTCCATTAACCCTTTAATAAGGGCAATGGCTACTGCCTCTTCTTGCCACGTTAATTGCTTTCGTTTGTGATTCTCGTCGAATTCTAAGGTGGCGAGCTCGAGGCGTGTGAGGTCATCCTTGAATCGTATGGGGATGGTAAGACGATTAAGGAGTTTGAAAGCCTCGAGACGACGGCGTCCAGCAATTAGACGACCCCCATGGTCAATAACAATAGGGTTAATAAGGCCAATGGGAGATGCAATAGATTTTGCGAGCTCTACGATTCCATCTAAATCTAGCTCTTTACGTTGACGAGTGGAGTCGTCGAACGTTATCCTAGAGATGTCATAGTCGACGATTTTCATTATGTTCCTTTACGGTGGCTAGGCCGACTCTCATCAGGGAAAGGTCGGCACGACTGGAGATTTATAGCCCTGTCCCAAGGGGCTTTATCACCCTGACAAGCCGCCACCACTTCTTTGACTAGATTAGATACTCCTTCGGACGTGCCCTTCTGTCGCCTGAACCCTCGGGATACTCCTCGTTCGTGATGGTAAACTGAATCTCAGCACCGATAAGATCGTCGGTGTCGTCCGACGTCACGCGTGCCGCCGCTGCGATTCGACCGAGCTTGCGGCAGTATTCCATGATGTAAGCCGCACCCGCCATGTCACTACCATCGAAGTCCGATGGGGGAATGGGGATGTAGTTGTCGAACACCTTCTTACTTCGGTATTGTTCTGGGGCGATAACCTCCATCTCCATCTTGAGGAATGGAAAACCATTCTTGTCTTCAGTTGGGGACTCTCTGAGAGAGCGAATGATTCCTGTGTAGACGATCGAATCGTCCATTCCTTCGAGTCTGGTCGGAAGCTCGCTCATCGTAATGGGAATGCGAGGCATTTTACGTTCTCCTTACTGTCTTGATAGTAGGCTTCCAGATAGCATGGAAGTCTGGTACGAACTCTGGTTGCGTCACTGGGACTGATGTACGAAGATCGGACCGTCCATCCGGTACAACACGACAGAACCATTTGGGCGTCCCATCTTTGTCAACGCGTACGTCAAGACGGTAAAACTCCTCGACGTAAGCGCCCATTTCCAGCCCAAACTGCCCCATGATGGATGGAACGACCTTGACCATCATTGTCCCTATGTAATCGCGTTCGACGACACCTCCTTCCCCCTTGCGTTTGATAACTGTGTTATTCTCGCCTGGAACCTCACCGACTCGTTGATGTACGGTGAAAATGACATCTTTGTCTAGCTTCTTTGCGACGTCGATGATTTCTGTTATCGTCTCCTGCCACATCATCAGGTACTCGCCCCAATTTCGCGGACTCATCGTACTCTTTCCCTTTTTGTCGAGGAATGTGATGAGACGTTGACAATGGGCACCAATGACAGTAGCCGAGTCGAAGGCCCATGTCCCACATTTCTGGGCAATAGGGTCAGTCTCTAGTCGTGCGCAGTAGTCTGCGAACTTATACCAGCCTTTTGGTTCCTTCATAGGCTTAGCGTTATCGACGACTACTTGTCGCAGACGAACGGCTAGCTTCTCTTCGATAAGGGGCTCGTCTAGTTCCCAAATGAAGAGTTCGCCCGCTTTCTCCGCTTCGATAGCACACGTCATGCTACGAAGCTTACGATCAGCATCGATCGCAAGTACTGGGCGATTGATGGCCGTCTTTACGTACATCGTCGTTTTGCCACTCCCAGGCGGTCCCATCAGGATGGTGCTTTTCATACTGTCTCCTCAGAAGAAGGGCGATAGCGAACGACGGGATTATGAACGTCGTGTTGTGACCTCCTCCTAGTCGATTTTGGTCTTCCAAGCGTATTGTATTCATCTTCCTACTCCTGTCCATATGGATTTTGCCAGGGGACACCTTCACGTTCCTCTAAATCTTTTACAAAAGACCGTTGATAAGCAGTAGTTAACTCAATTAAGAACATCTCGGCGTCCTTCATATTCCAAATGTGATATGGTTCCCGTAATGGACCATCTATAGTTATAATTATGACTGGTGGGTTTCGACCTATGCGTGCGTGAATTGCCATTTAATGGTAGTCAGGAAGTAGCATCGACAATCCCCTTCCAAGGTTCCCATCGACGTTTCTGAAACTTACTTTGGATGATGGATGGGTTGATGTTAGTAACGCAGATTTCGAGGTAAGGACAAGGGTTATTATACATGAAACATGCGTCGGGTGCGCTGCGTGTCCACCTTGGAAGGTCTCGCTCCTGTAGCTCGAGATACTCTCGTGTTGTCTCAACTAGGTCAATAAGATATTCATCTACGTCGACGGAGGAGCGTCGTGTTTCTACGCGAACGAAGTCTTTTTCTTGGTCAATACCAAAGTTCTGGAGCCACGGGTCCTTTGACTTTGCGTTAGGTTGTCGTGTTGATATAAATACTGCGTCCCATATTACACCAGCAATATCAAAGGCCATAAGCTCTTTAGCCGCCATATAGTAGCCTGTTAATTGTGGATTTGGGCGAATTCTTTTAACAAAGCTGGAAAGTCCTATACGAGTAGTTTTCAACTCAAAAATGTAAATTTTATTATCAATTCGATTGAGTTTTAGGGCGTCGATTCGACCTACTAGAAATACAGGAGTACCACGCCAGTCCATGAAATGGACAGCAAAGCCCATCTCAACGTAAGGCTCTCCTGTGTCGGGGCGCGTGATAGGGGCGTAATGTTCGTTACGATAGCGATCGAAATAACAGTCAAGAAGTGCCAGACCACGTTCAATAGAACGCGGTTCACTCGCCTCATTGTCCATTGAGATAGGAAGATTACCACCAGAAGTGCGAAGATAATCGATGAAAGCGCGCTTTGCCTGAGCCTCAGGATCATCTGTTTGTAGTGCTCGTGCAGTTAGCCATTTAGCAATGGCAGCATGAAAAGCACTACCGAAGTCAAGAGGTGGGGCGACACCCTCTTTAGGTACGAGATCCTCGACGAAGGCTAGACGAGAACGCTCTTTACACAAACGAAATGTACTGCCTATGGTAAAATCTATGTAGTACGCTGCGGGCATTTCACCTTCCAAGTTAGTTATAGGACGAGAGGTGGGCCTCTCGTCCTACGCACCATGTCTTAGACGTTTGTCTGTGTTTCTTCCCCTCCTT
>Ga0213870_1001107_pt1 | contig 12354 bp, 12 predicted proteins | sample WICALVC2017_Meta_FD_160119 | JGI IMG/M metagenome (GOLD analysis project Ga0213870, IMG submission 160119) | Freshwater microbial communities from subterranean cave lake in Wind Cave National Park, South Dakota, United States - WICALVC2017 | ecosystem: Environmental > Aquatic > Deep subsurface >... | reverse complement strand
GAGCTTTCGAACGTTGCCAAAGTCAACTCCTGCCTTTCTCTATTGGTATTGCCAAGAATCTCTGCAAGTGACTTTGCCCTCGCCTGATTTTTGGTGCACAAAAGCCGCAGACTATCCATCGCATACTCCAAACGTCCCATCGCATTAAGCCGAGGAGCAATCATGTGCCCTACTTCATAAACTCCAATTGTTGATTGAGAAAGTCCTGCTTCTTTGAATAATTCCAAAAGCCCAATTCGCTTTGTTTGCCTTAACTGCGCCAAGCCAAATTTAACAAGTGTCCTATTTGCTCCAACAAGTGGCACCAAATCCGCAACAGTCGCCAACGCAACCAGTTCCAAATGTTTGTCTTCGTAACTTTTGACTTTTGACTTTTGACTTTTGACTTCCTGCGCCAGCAGGTACGCTACTCCTGCTCCACACAGCTTAGTCGTATGAACAATCGCATATGCATCAGGCAATTTTTTTGACGGAACATGATGGTCAGTAATAACTACATCAATATTGTTCTTATTTGCAAACTCAACTGCTTTATTCGCCACAATCCCATTGTCTACAGTTATTATCAATTTGACATTTGACATTTGACATTTGACATTTGAGATTCCTTTCAAAGAAAGGCCGTATCCTTCCTCAACCCTATGTGGAATATACGGCATAACATCAGCACCTAGACTATTAAGCGTCTCCCAAAGTATCGCTGTCCCGCAAATCCCATCTACATCGTAATCCCCAAATACCACAATTTTCTCTTTGTCTTTTATCGCTTTTTGAATTCTACTAATAGCCTTTCGAAGTTGTCTTTTGTCGATTCCAACGCTTTCAACGCTCACATGCTCAAGTTTGGGATTTAAAAATTCTTTTACCTCTTTTTTTGTTTTCAACCCTCGATTTTCTAAAAGAACTTTTATTACCTCGTCAACTTTTCCCTTTTCCCTTTTCCCTTTTAACTTATTTAAGGTTTTCCACCTCTTCATATATTTAATTATTTTCAGCGGTCGCTTATTGCAGTTAAATGGTTCAACAATACAATTCCTTCTGCTATACTATAACAGAAATGATTAAAAACATTCCAGAAGAAATTTTAGAGACTTATAAAAAATTCATAAGCGCTGGCTTTGAAGCTTATCTTGTCGGCGGATGTGTTCGAAACCTTCTTCTTAAAAAAACCGTTAAGGACTGGGATTTTACAACAAATGCAACCCCAGAACAAATACTAAAACTTTTTCCTGATGGATTTTATGACAATAAGTTTGGCACTGTTGGCATACCCGTTAATGAAGAAAAAAATCAAATAATCGAGGTCACCACGTTTCGCACCGAACACGGCTATTCCGACAGACGACGGCCTGATGTTGTTAAATGGGGAAAAACAATCCAGCAGGATCTTGCCCGCCGCGACTTTACAGTTAACGCAATAGCCGTTAAATTGCAGCCTCCACCCCAAGGGTGGACATACAAAACTATTGACCTATTTAATGGTCAGGAAGATCTTAAAAATAAAATTGTCCGCGCGGTTGGCGATGCAAAACAACGTTTCAAAGAAGATGCACTGCGACTTATTCGAGCCATAAGAATTGCAACAGAACACGAATTTACAATAGAAGAAAATACTTGGAACGAAATGGTCAAAGATGCCGATCTTATTACCAAAATTTCAGGAGAAAGAATAAGAATCGAACTTCTAAGAATTATGTCTTGCAATCATCCGTACGATGGAATTGTGCTTCTTAAAAACGCAAACCTTATTGAATATATCCTTCCAGAACTTTTGCAAGGAATTGGAGTATCTCAAGTTCGTCCCGGCAGGCATCACACATCGGATGTGTACACTCATAACCTATTGTCTTTAAAATTCTGTCCATCTACCGATCCCATCGTTCGTTTTGCTACACTTTTGCACGATGCTGGAAAACCAAAAGTTGAGAAAAAAGATGAACAAGGTTTGGTAATATTTCACAATCATGAAATTGTTGGTGCAAAAATAGCCAGAGAAATCTCCGATAGACTACATTTTTCCAAAAAAGATCGCGATAAAATAGTTAATCTTATTAGATGGCACATGTTTACTGTGGATGAGAAAATAACCGATGCCGCGGTTAGAAGATTTATTCGAAGAATTGGTGTAGAAAATGTAAAAGATATGATGGATCTTCGAATAGGTGATAGACTCGGTGGAGGCACCCAAACAGCAGAAAGCTGGAGATTAAAGCTTTTCAAAAAGAGGATCGAAGACCAATTAAAACCCGCACCCTTTTCTATAAATGATTTGGCAATTGATGGGAATGATGTTATGAAAGAATTAAATATCAAACCTGGTCCAAAAGTCGGAGAAATTCTTCAGAAATTATTTGAAGAAGTTGATGAGGATTTATCGAAAAACAATCGAGAATATTTATTAAAAAGGGTAAGGGGAAGTTGCTTAGTCAAGGATACTCCTTCGCGAAGGAGTATCCTTATTAAATAACCCTAAAGTATGTCACTACATAGTAGCATACTTTTAGATAGAATAAGATTTAGAATAAAATTATCTAACCACTCTAATGATACGTATCATTAGAGTGGAAAACAAAAACCTATCAACCATATGCAAAACACTATTCTAGAAGTAAAAAAATCTGACCAAGAAATTCGGCGATTTTACTGCTGTTGACAACATTTCTTTTTCTTTGCAAGAAGGGGAAATACTGGGTTTGCTGGGACCAAAATGTAAAATATGCTCAAACAAAAACTCCAAGAAGAGTTAAAAGAATCGATGCTTGCAAAAGACTCCTTACGAACTTCTGTATTGCGTTTGCTTCTTTCGGCAATTAATTACTATGAAATTAAAAAGGGAGGCGCTGGGTACACTGCTACAGACGAGGACGTGCTTTGTGTTATCCAAAAAGAGGTAAAGCAAAGAAAAGATTCTATTGAACAGTTTCAAAAGGCAGGACGCCAAGATTTGGTTGACAAAGAAACAAAAGAGCTAGAAATTTTACAAAGATATCTACCAGAGCAGTTAAACGAACAAGCCGTAACCTCCCTAATCACCCAAACAATTAAAGAGATGAACGCAACCTCAATCGCTGATATGGGAAAAGTTATGGGTATTGTTATGCCAAAAGTAAAGGGAAAGGCAGATGGAAGTTTGATTAGTAAAATTGTAAGAGAGAACTTAACCACTAGTTCTTAGTTCTTTTCTCCTTCCATTCGTGCCACACCACCAAGAGCGGTGCGGCGTTAAAGATCGAGGAATAAGTCCCGCTTGTAATACCAACAATAAGTGCAACAACAAACCATCTAATGCTCTCGCCACCAAAAATAAGAATTCCAACCAAGGCAAGGAGGGTTGTTATAGATGTATTGAGCGAGCGGCTAAGCGTCTGAAGAATCGAATCATTTACAACAGTTGGAAAAGGAGAGCCTATCATCCTTTTTAGATTTTCGCGAATCCTATCAAAAACAACAATAGTATCATGCACCGAAAATCCAATAATTGTAAGAACTGCTGTAATAAAAAGACTGTCAATTTCTATTTTAAAAAAATGCCCCAATATGGAGAAAACGCCAACCACTACTAGCACATCGTGGATCAACGCAATAATTGTGCAGATGCCGAATCTAAAACTGCTTACCGGCTTTGGCACTTTACGGAAAGCCCATGTGATATACAAAACAATTAAGACGCAGGCTAACATAATCGCCTTTACTGCATTAGCAGTTGTCTCTTTACCAACAGTAGGACCTATTGTCTCAAATTCCGTTTGTTTAACTCCCTTAAATTCTTTAGCAATAGACTCTATAAACTTATCGTTTTGCCCTTGATTCATTGGGCTTGTACGGACAAACACCAGCCGATCGGAAATTTCTATTGTAGAGATTCTGATATCTTGCTTAATTAGGCCGTTTCTTATTTTCTCTTTTGCCGCCATTTTCACTTTTCCCGGAAACAGGAGACTAAACCTAGTTCCTCCTGTAAAATCTATAGAAAGATTAAGACCAAACAAAATCAATGATACTAAACCGGGGATAATAATGATGATTGAGATTAAAAAATATAAGTATTTTTTGCCGATAATATCCATAAACTACTAGGGTTTAGTTCCGTCAGCTGACGGACTTAACTAGACGCTAAACGCTAATGAACTAAACGCTATTTATATACTATCTTCAACAACGTCCGTGTTACCACTATCGCCGAAAACATGGATACCAAAACTCCAATTGCAAGGACAAGGGCAAATCCTCTTACAATTCCTGTCCCAAACTGATACAAAACAAAGCATGTAATAAGAGTGGAGATATTCGAATCGCGAATTGACGACCAGGCTCTTGAAAATCCAATAGTAAGCGATGTGTCTTTACTTTTTGACAGCCTTATTTCCTCTTTAATTCTCTCAAAAATCAAGATATTGGCATCAACCGCCATGCCTATTCCCAAAATAAAACCAGCAATTCCCGAAAGAGTAATAGTTATACCATAAGGAGTAAGCGAACTCAATTTAAAGATAGATAAAATTAGAAGACTATATAAAGAAAGAGCCAGGCTTGCAACAACGCCTAATCTGCCATATATGATACTCATAAAAGCAACAATTGCCACAAACCCTAAAATTCCCGCAAAAAGGCTTTTTGACAAAGACTCTTTCCCAAGAGTAGCATTTACTGCATGCTCCTGCAAAGGGATTAAGGCTACAGGCAATGCGCCTGCATTAAGTTGTGTGCTTAAAGCTTTTGCAGAATCAGAAGTAAATCCGCCTGTAATAACAGCGCTTCCCTCCAAGATTGGCTGATTGACAACAGGCGCTTCCAAAACTATATCGTCTAGTACAATGGCTACTCTTTTATTGACATTCCTTTTGGTAATTTCGGCAAACTCTTGAGCACCTTTTTCTGTAAAATCTAACCGAACTTGTGGACTACCAGTATTTGGATCAAATCCTACACTTGCAGAATTAATATCTTCTCCAGTGAGATTGGTTTTTTCAGGATATGTTCCTAAAAACTGGATAACGCTGACTGGGTAAGCCGCCTGCGTTGCCACAAGAGCCTCCAAATCCTCTGGGGATTTAATAAAAACTGCCGCGCTAGTTGCTGATTTCTCCCAAAAAGAAAGCTGTGCTGTTTTCCCTATTATCTGTTTTGCCTGATTAATATCAACGCCTGGAAGCTCAACTATAATTCTATAGTCATTTTCTCCAATTGTAGTCTGGACTATAGATTCCGATACTCCAAAAAGGTTAATTCTTCTTTCAATTACAGCTCTTGCCGCGTTTAACGCTTCTTCTTTTTTATTCTTATCTATTTCGGACATGTCGGCCTTATAGAGAAGGCTTGTTCCTCCTGCTATGTCCAATCCTTTTCTAAAAGACAGTTGCTTTCCTATAGGGAGAAACTCAAGCGTTGGAAGATTAACCAAAATCGCGGCAAGAACCAGAGCAATAATAAGCCAAGTTGTTTTCATGCAAGCATGCTTTCTTCATCCCCAATTAACATAATTCTTGATCCGCCCAAAATAGACAAGATAAAAGAATCTCTTTTTTTCTTTCTAAACAAGAATTCTTCTTCGCTCATAACCGTATAATTAATTTCTGTATTCAGTCTTTTTTCCTCATTTCTTATCAGGATTGCAAGCTCGGGCAGAACTACCGTCCCCACAATCAAAAAGTCTACGTGTGTTGGTTCTCTTTTAAGACGTCTCGCAAACCTTCCAGAAAACATTGCATATTTTATCTTTCCAATTTTTACTCGATTTTTTAATATTTCACTCCCAAGCCCCACATTCTTTGCACCCAACCTCAAAAGCTCAAAGTAAAAAGGGTAAGATCGAGACAAAGAATAGTATACTCTATTAGAACGAGGTTCTTTTACCAAAATACCCTTGTTTTCCAAAAACAAAAGCTCTCGTCTTACGGCATTAATCTCGTCCTTGGTTCTTCGAACAAGCTCTCTTACGTGATACATTTCTGTTGGATTCTCCAGAAAGATTTTCAGTAATTTTACTCGCGAGTTCGATGTTATTAAATCGGAAAACATATTAGAAGCTTTTTTTACTTAACGGATACTACACCGTCTGCGGGCAGAATGCTAAACCAGATGGTTCCTCTGTTAAATTCTATTGGCTTACCGCTTGAATCGAAAAGAAGGGTTCTTGATGTTCTGCTATTTTTCCTCCATGTGCCATCTATCCTCTCGCCGTCCATAAAGACTGCTACTTTTCCTGTTCCTTTAGTCTTATACAAAAGATGGGCATTATTTTCGTACCCATCGTTAGCGCTAGATTCCTGCACAAACAACACCACTATATTTTTTGCAGTCAAAGTTTTGTTATTATTCTTATCAGTATAAGCAGCTTCTTTGTCCTTTCTAGTGTAAGAATTTGTAGAGGCCGTATAAGTCCAGTCAACATTATAATCAGGATACTTTGACCAAAACTCAAGGTGAATGGTTTGGGGATTTGAAGGCAAGCTCTTCTTGTCATCTTTAAACGTGTAATTAACAAAACCCTTATCCCAGGCAGTGTCGTCTTTGCCAACGTTTGTCAAACCGCGAGTCCCGGCAAACTTCCACAGCTTCTCTGTGGTCGAATACATGGTGTGTTCCGTATCAACGCTATGTCCCAGTCTGTCGTAATCCCTCCAAAATGTAGGAAACCCTATTGAAAACTGATTAAGATCGTTGTACAAAGTCCAGCCATAATCCGCAATCTGTGAAAGAGCATTTGCAGGCCCTGGTGTATTTGCTCCTCCTACATGGACATACAAAGGATCGCTGCCATATTCTGAAACATAATCTAGATAGTAAGTTCTCGCACTTCTAATAGGCCCTATAATGCCTGCATCTTGGCAATGGTAGATCGCCAAAAATCTTGTTATTCCTCCTTCGGCTACGGCCTCATAGATAACATCGGCAAAGGAAAGACCAGATTGAGGTCGCGCCTCTTTGTGGTTTTCTATCATTACCCCCAAGGGTCTGTGTTTCTCCCACCATTCTTTTTGTGGAACCGAATAAAAAGTGCCATTAAGAGGACATTCTTCTGTTCTTGGCAGAGACTGGTTAAACACAATCTTGCTATCTTTGCCATCCATTTGGACTGCAGATGCAGGCTCCAAAGATTTGTTTTGAGAATTGGAATTTTTCCCTTGGGAGAAAATTGCATAAGATAACGAAGATGATAAAATGTAAGCTATAACTAAAACTACAATACTTATAGCCTTTTTGTTCCTCATAAAGTAAGTTTACAGAGTTTTGTTTGCCATTTTTAAAGCTTCTTTTTCCTCGCCAGTCAATTCGTGTTCTATGGCTTTACCTTTTCTAACTTTCTTTGCATACCATCTTGTTCCAGATCGAGAATATAATCCAGAAATTATAACGCCCGTGTCTGTACCATCAACTAATGCCAAAATAAAACTTTGGTCTCCTCCTGTATCTTTAAAAGGATTAAAACGCAAAAGCCCCACTTTCTGAATATGTAAAACTCCGTCTTTTTGTATTGTATCACAATACTGCCTTAAATACGAAATGTCTTTTTTTGCAATATTTATGTCTTTTATAATATTTTCAAGAACCGAACCAAGGCCTTTATTTATAAATCCTTTTGTTAGACTGTTGTAGTGGGAAACGGCTCTCCATAAAGCTACAGAAAGACCACCAACCCAAACGACTATCAGACCAATAAATATTAATTCCCAGTCAAAAGGCATAAAATCTATACTAGCCTCTTGACAAGCTAAAGTCAATAGTGTAGGCTAGGCAATATTCATGCACAAACACAGAAAAACTTTAAAAGAAAAAAAGAGGGCTGATCTTCATCATAAATTTTATACCGCCGAGCCTTTGGACAAAATCTTCATAGACCAGCACCCAATCTCGGTAAAATCTCCATATCCCTATTTAATGCAAGATGTGTTAAAAACTGGCATTCTAACAGCAGGAATAGTTGCCGTTGAGGTTATTCTCTTTTTTCTATTGAAAAAACAAATATTAGTTTTACCTATGGTCAAATATTAAGGAAGGAGGTGTAAAAAAATTATGGCATCCATGTATTGCGTTAAATGCAGAGCAAAAAGAGAAGATCCTAAGGCTCAAGCAGTCACCATGAAAAATGGCAAACCGGCAATGAAAGGTAAGTGTCCGGTCTGTAGTACAGGCATGTACAGGATTGGAAAAGCCTAACTAATATAAATTTCGATTTAATCGGAATAAAAACCCCTGCTTAAGGTCGGGGGTTTTTACTTTATAAGTCATGGCTTCTCTGGCAGCTGGCGGATCAGCCTGCCACCATCCGAGGTGGAAGGTTTATAATGCCTAAGCTTAAAAACTTTCACTACGCTTACGTCCCACTCTTTCTCTATCTCTGCCCTTCCAAATCCCGCAACTTCCCATGCTGGATCTCCCAACGGATGGCACGGGTTGCCCTCGCATACAACAAAAAGCTGATCTGTTACTGTTTCCCTATTAGGATCATCTAGAAAAGTCTTTATTCCTATGGGAGGTTTTTCCCAAAGAGTTAAAAAATATCTGTATGCGTGATCAGAGTTGCCTCCAGTTATAAGAGCGAAGTTAAACGGTTTGCCTTCTGATTTATCTAAAACAAATCGAGAAATCTCCTCAACTTGCCTAAGCTGCCTATTTGCTGGGTATCTAAAAGGAATTCCCTGAAGGTTAATCCATGCAAGAGCCACAAAAATACCTACTGCCAAAACTTTTCCTGTCAATCTTATTCCTGCAGCGTTTATCCGTTTGTATCGTATTAATTCGTAAGCATTCGTGTAAAGACTTGAGATTGTCAAACCAACGAGCATGAATGGCAACGGAAACATAAAACCGAAGTAGTAATCGTAAATCGGCTTTTTGTAAAAACCAAAAAGGCCAATGCCAACAATCAACCACAGAATCAAAAGGCTCATTTTTCGAAACTCTTCTTTATTGTTTAAACCAACTAAAAATCTTTTCAATAGCAAGAAAACACTTATAGTTCCCAAAAGTAAAGTGAGCCAATACCAAATCGCTATATTGGCAGATACTTGTAGCGCTACTTGTTCTGGAGGCGGAAAGTTAACAACAAGCCTTGCAAACAGTCTAAAAAACGCATTATATATGGTTTCTAAAAAATCAGTCTCGACTATTGGACCGCCTTGATCTTGATTAAAGACAAAAGATACTATACTTTGAATATTTGGAAATCCGTGGCGAATCTCAAATGCCAAAAATGGCAACCAACCAACAAGAAACCCAATTAAAATATAAAAGTAGTCTTTTGATGCAAAAATAGCTTTATTTATCCTTGTAAGCAGAATGTAGAAAAATGCAACCACCCCTAAAAAAAGGGCAAGATAATGGATTTGCATCAAAATCCCGAATAAAAAACCGCATAAGACAAATAATTTTATTTTGTTTGTCTTTAATGCTTTATACAAAACACACATTGTAAGAAGTGAGAAAAACGGCATAAGATTTGGATTCCAGGATGAACGAGAATAAGCAATAACCAAAGGAGACATAGTATACAAAAACGCTGCAATCAACCCAACTTTTTTATCAAAAAATTCACTACCCACCCTATAAACAAGAAAAACTGTAGCTATTCCAAAAAGGGCAACCATTACAGCAGGACCAACAGGATTGTAGTTGAATAACCACAAAAAAGGAGTCATGAAGTAGTAGTAAACAGGTCCTAGAAAAAATCCCCCAACAGAAGCTGTTGGGCCAAGAAGAGTAAATTCTCCATGCAAAATACCATAAACAACCAACGCATCCCGTCCTTCGTCTCCCAAAAAAGTCATGTAATCTTCTATCCTGTAAAGCCTCAAAAACGCAGCAAGAAGAAGTATTCCTAATAAGATAAACCGATTAAAAAATTTTTGATTTTTGTCCCCGATTGAATCGGGGATTGATTTTTGATTTTGGTTTATCGCACTATTTTTTGGAGTCTTGAAAGAAACGAAACGTGCCACCTTTTCCATATAAAGATATTATACATGCTGTAACTATATGGCACTACAAAAAACACAATTGCAAAAATAAGAAATAACTGGCGAGTTTCTACTCCAAAAAAATGCGTTCCAAACCCGATTACACCGGAGATAATCAACAACGAGCCCCCTGCAACAAGATTAAATTGAGGGAATTTGAGTATGAGCCTTAAAGGATTTGAAATTTTATAGTTATTAAACGCCCACAGATTATTAACGGTAAAGTTCCAAATTATGGATAACTCGGCTCCTATTGCTCCAGCAAGAGATGGATGAAAACCTTTCCTGTAAAATACTTCAAGCGTCACTGCGTTGATGATATAACCTACAAAGCCGGTAACTGCGTATTTAAGAAACGGCGAATGGGCAAGCTCGATAATTCTGGCTAGCAGCACGTATTTTAAAACATTTATTATATACTCTGCAGGCGCTATTTTAGAATCCCCAAGTGTTCGGTCGGTAAAAGCAAACGGAACTTCGGCTATTTTGAATCCATCCGCAGATGCCCTGTGCAAAAACGAGACCTGGAATGTGTATCCGCGAAATTCTTTTAACTTATTTTTTTCTTTAATAAATACTTCTTTCCTCAAAGCTCGAAATCCGCCGGTCCAATCATGAATAGTAAACCTGCCAAATATTGTTCGGATGAGTTGGTTCGCAGCAATTGAAAATGCTTTTCTGTAAAGCGGCCAATTAGGAGGAATAGAGCCGCCATTACTATACCTTGTGCCGACAACTATATCGTACCCCTCTTCAATTTTTTTTAAAAACTCTGGAATCTTGTTGTGATCGTGCTGACCATCTGCATCCATTTCAAATAATACATCTGCCTTCAGCTCGTCAATCGCGTAAGACATAGCCCTAACATATGCCGCTCCAAGTCCCTTCTTCTCTCCTGTATTGATATATATATTTCCCCATTTCTTCATTAATTTTCTGACTTCATTTGCAGTACCATCCGGAGAATTATCATCTGCAACCAAAATGTTCATGGAGTAATTCTTGATTTTTGGAAAAACTTTATTTTCTAAAATCTCAATCAAACGCTCTATGTTCCCCTTTTCGTTATAAGTTGGAAGAATAATAACTACTTTCAATGTTGCTTAGTCTCCGTTTCTAGGTCTGCCTTAACCATAATCTTGACTAATTCTTTAAAGCTTGTTTTTTGTTTCCAGCCTAAAACTCGTTTTGCTTTACTTGCGTCGCCAACCAAATAATCAACTTCTGCGGGTCGCAGATGTTCAGGCTTATTCGTTACCACATACTTTTTCCAATCGGTTATACCTGTCTCTCTAAAAGCAAGCTCTACAAATTCCGAAACACTATGATTCTCACCAGTTGCTACAACATAATCATCGGCTTTTTTTTGCTGAAGCATAAGCCACATTGCCTCCACATAATCTCCTGCAAATCCCCAATCTCTTTTTGGCTCCAAAGATCCAAGCTCCAATTTTTTAGCAAGCCCCAACTTAATTCTTGCTACTGCATGGGTTATTTTTCTTGTAACAAATTCCAATCCCCGGCGAGGGGATTCGTGGTTAAAAAGAATTCCCGAACAGGCAAAAAGATTAAAGCTTTCTCTATAATTAACTGTAATATAGTGGCCGTAAACTTTTGCTACTCCATAGGGGCTTCTTGGATAAAATCTGGTAGTTTCCTTTTGGGGTGTTTCTGTAACCTTTCCAAACATTTCAGAGGATGAAGCCTGATAAAATTTTATTTTAGGATTTACAACTCTTATTGCCTCCAAGAGCCTTGTGACGCCAAGGGCTGTAAACTCGCCCGTCAAAACAGGCTGGTTCCACGATGTCTGAACAAAAGACTGCGCCGCCAGATTATAAACTTCATCTGGTTCTGATTCGGTTAAAGCAGACGCCAAAGAACTCTGGTCCAGAAGATCACCCTGAATTAAGACTATTTTATCTTTAATATGCTCTATTCTCTCGTTATTAACAGTGCTTGTACGCCTTGTTAAACCGTAAACCCTGTATCCCTTAGACAAAAGCAATTCTGCCAAATAGGAACCGTCCTGTCCTGTAATACCTGTAATCAATGCTTTTTTCATAACATCTATATTAAACTATATTTCTCCAATAATCCAGAGTGTCTTTAAGCGTTTTGTCCAAATCTATGCTGGGTTTCCAACCAGAAATCTTTACAAATTTAGACGGATCGCACAATAAATCAGGATTGTCTATTGGTCTAAACAAGGATTTATCTACCTTTACGCTTATTTTAGAGCTAGACCACGACAATAACTTATTTAATATGTCTCCAATCTTGTAAGATTTGCCTCGTCCTATATTGTAGACTTCTCCAAACTTTCCTTTCTCAAGAGCAAGAACGTAAGCGCGAACCATATCTCTCACGTCCGTAAAGTCTCTCTTTACCTCAAGAT
>Ga0213870_1001106_pt1 | contig 12360 bp, 8 predicted proteins | sample WICALVC2017_Meta_FD_160119 | JGI IMG/M metagenome (GOLD analysis project Ga0213870, IMG submission 160119) | Freshwater microbial communities from subterranean cave lake in Wind Cave National Park, South Dakota, United States - WICALVC2017 | ecosystem: Environmental > Aquatic > Deep subsurface >... | reverse complement strand
AAATATCCGGCCGGCCGTCTTTTAAAATATTGACTTCAGCGCCTTTCAGAATTTTTATTCCGCTGACTTGCCTCTGAATTTTGTCTATCTCGGCCATTTGTTTTAAAATTTTCTTCTCGTCAAGGCCGCCGGTCATGGCCAGGGACTTTGTGTGGTCTGTAATGACAATGTATTCCAGACCGTTTTTCTTCGCCGCTTCGGCCATCTCTTTGATTGAATTCTGGCCGTCAGTCCAGTTTGTCTGAACCTGTAAGTCGCCTCTCAAGGAGCCGTATTCAATAATCCTTGGCAATGTCACGTTTTTGGCGGCCTCTATTTCGCCGGAATTAGTTCTGATTTCCGGCGGTATCCATTCCAAACCCAATTTTTTGTAAATTTCTTCTTCGACCCGCCCCGCAACCAGTTTTTTGCCTTTGTATAATCCATATTCGTTTAATTTGTAGCCCTTTTTTATGGCAATTTCGCGAACAGCAATATTGTGGTACTTGTCGCCGGTAAAATACTGAAGGGCTGCGCCGAAATTCTTTGGAGACAAAACCCTTAAATCGGCATCCATTCCGTTTTTCAAACGCACATTCGTTTTGGTCGGCCCCTTGGCGTAAATATGATTCACCTCGGGCATCTTAACGAAATAGTCCATCACTTTTTCCGGGTCCTTGGAAATCACCAGAATATCCAAATCCCCCACTGTCTCCTGCATTCTTCTGATTGAGCCGGCCGGTTCGGCAATTTCCACGTAAGGCAATCCTCTGATTCTCTCCACGACTGTTTTGAGCGTCGGCCAGATAAAACCCAAAATAAAACGGCCCTGGCCTTTTTTCGCAAACTCAACGCCCTTTAAAATTTTCTGCTCCGACTTTTCGCCAAAACCCTCAAGCCGCCTTAATTTCCCGGCTTTGGCCGCTTTTTCCAAATCCCTGACGGTCTTAATGCCAAGTTTTTTGTAAAGCTTATAAACGCTCTTCGGCCCCAGGCCCTCAATGGAAGTAAGGGCGCCGACGTCAACCGGAGTCCGTTTTTTTAATCGCTCATAGTCCCTGATGCGTTTTGTTTTTATGTATTCCTCTATTTTTTCGGCAATCCCTTGGCCGATGCCCGGAATTCCCATCAACGCTTTCAGCCCTCCGCGTTTATAAATGTCTTTAAGGTCTTCTTCCAGGGTTTCAATGATTAACCCGGCCTTCTCATAAGCCCGGGGCTTAAAAGCCACTTCCTTCATGTCCAAAAGCATCGCCATTTCATAAAAAATCTTGGCTATCTCGTAATTCATTACTAATACTTTAACTATTGCCTTTCAAAATCACAAGCACAAATGAGGAATATGACCCATCCCCAAAAACCCATCTCGGCATATCAATTCCTTAAAAAGCTACCTCGGATACGCCCATTTCGGAAACGCTCGGCCTCGTACAACTTATATAATTATCTCATCTTCTGTTCATCAGAATGAACCCTCGCTCCTCGCTCGCCTCGCTACAAAGATTATCTTCTCTTTACGGCTCGGCTCACGAGGTTCCGAAATGGCCATATCCGACGCTTTTTATTCAGAAATTGATATGCCGAGCTGGGTTTTACAATGATTAAAGTAAAGCAGCTCGGCGTATCGTTTTCTGAATTGGGAAGTATCTTGTAAATGGAACCTCCGTTACTTTAAAAAATAGAAGCGAAAAGCGCGAGGCATATGTCTCTCGGGAAGTTCATGAAACCGAGCAGCAGGGTAAGTCAAGATTGTTTGAACCCAGCACTTATTTTGTAATACAAAATAAGTGCTGGGGAGTCTTGACTTTGCGAGGTTGAGTGTACAGCGAGCAAAACTCGCTGGCGTTTTGCGAACGGTTCCCGAAGACATATGCCGAGGGTAGCTTTTCGCTACATTAGTGATTCTTCTTGTCCGGCTTCGACAAAACCTGGCCCCGGGGGACCTTCTCCATCAAACTGGAATAAATCTTGACCAAAGTGATGGCCCCGGCCGTGGCCACGACTCCAGCCACCAAAAAAACGACCTGAAAACCGAATTTCTCGGCCAAAATTCCGCCCAGAGCCGCCGCCGAAGCCGCTCCAATGCCGATTGAAACCGACTCCACGGCCCAATCAGTGCTTTCGTGCATCTTATCAATATGCCTGGTGAAAATTGCGTTCCAGGGCGGGATGGCAAAAGCCGCTCCCAGGCCGTAAATGGCGTTAATGACGTAAAGATGAATCGGCCTGGACGCGAACAGATATAAAAAAGGCACCAAGGCAATCAAAAAAGAACCGATAATCAACGCATAATAGTCGTCTTTCTCTCCGTGATTCTTATCAAGATAACTGGCAATCGGGATTTGCAGGGATGATTTAAAAATCTGAAACACCGCCGCCGTAAAACCAATAATGGCCAATGTGCCGCCTTCAATGTTTTGAGTGATAAAAACGGCGAAGACCGGACCGAAAACTGCAAACCCGGAAATCAACAAAAAATCGGAGGTGACAAGAGTACGGATTACGCGATTGATTTTCACTCTTATATTGTATGCCTAAGAAGGCATATAATTAGTTCGTTCGGACGAACTGAAAATTTAATTTTCAATCGTCCTCACTCTCAATTATAAAACAAAAAATTGCCTTATAGCAATTCTAATTACTAACTTCTAATGTCTAACTTCTATTACTTCGCTTGCGGCAATCCAAATCCGGTGGCATTGTCGTCGCCGGCGGTCCAAATGTCTTTAGCCAACTGATGAAGCAAGTCCCTGGTTGCTTGGGCCCTCGTCCCTTCCAAAGCGCCTGATTGCCATAATTTGGCGGTTAAACCGGCTACATGCGGCGAGGCCATTGAAGTCCCTGACAAAACCGCATAACCGCCATTCTTCCAGGTTGATTCAACTTTAACGCCCGGAGCGCCAAACTCCATGTCTTTTTCTTCCACGACGTAAGGCGAAGTTGAAGCATTATTGCCTCTTGAACTCCATTCAGGAACTAAAATTTCAACGTCTATCGCGCCGACGCCCACGACTTTAAAGTTTGCCGCCGGATAATCAATGCTGACCGGATAGGGGCCGTCATTGCCGCCGGCAGCCACCACCAAAACGTCTTTGGAAACGGCGTAATTAACGGCGTCGCGAATAAGAGGACTATCGCTATCCGAGCCCAAGCTCATATTAATGACATTGGCTGAGTTGTCGGCCGCAGTTCTTAAAGCCACGGCAATGTCATCAGCCCAGCAAGAGCCGTCATTGCCGCAAACCTTGTAAGCAAAAAGAGTGGCCCCGGGAGCCATTCCGTAAATACCTAGTTTGTCCGAACCGCCGTCAGCCAGAATAATTCCGGAAACATGGGTTCCGTGGCCGTGCTTATCGTCACAACTGCCGTCCTTGACCGGAACTCTGGCCTGGCTAAAATCCTTACACTGCTTAACCCGGCCTTTCAAATCAAGATGGGTCTTTAAGACGCCGGTATCCAAAACAGCCACGTTTACCCCTAAACCGCCGGAGGTTGAAGTAATGGCCGGGTCATTATAGACCGTTTCAATCCCCCAGGGCGTTTGGTCAGACGGGGTCGGCCTTGCCGTATTTTTGCCGGCCGGTTTGGCAACCGGTTTCCCCGGTGTCTCAACCGGGTTATCAATAACCTCTTCAGGCAGAATATGCAGCTGGACAACCGGCTCAACCTCTACTCCGAAAATCCTGGCCAGAGTCAGCTGGATACCGGATAAATCAGTGGTGAAACCGTTTTCAAAAGCATGCCTCACGCCAAAGCTTTTTTGCCAGAACTGGCTGGCTGTTTTAACAAAGTAACGGGGGCCTTCTTGGCTTACCGCGGCTTGGGCCGTATTAGCGGCCTGGGCCTGAAAATGGCCAAAAACGAAAGAGGCATATACGATGTATGCCAATAAAACACTTGAAAATATTAGGTTTTTAGACGCCTGGGGCCTACTCACGAGCAATAAGAACCATAACAAACCCGGCTAACCAGGTCAAGCGGAATTATCCACAGTTCCCCTATTCAACGAGCACCTTTATATTAATCCGGCTCTTATTTTTAGGTATTTTCCTTAGCCAGAAAGGGGAAAGAATCCGGGCTGATTCAATTTCAGCCACTCCCCTCAAGTAAAAACCGGCCTCGTCTTTCTTTTTCCCGGCAATCTCTAAAATAATCCTGTCTTTATCTATGTTTTGAACGGTCTTGCCGGAAGAAACAATCCTAAAGGAAAGTTCTCTTTCTTCTTCGTCAAGTTCCGGCCCGACAAAATCCATTTTAAGGCCGTTTCTAAGCACCGGTTCGTTTTGGGAATTTTTAACGTATCGGGAAACAAGCTCGGCCGCGTCTTCTTCCTTAAAAGCGAGCGTCGCCGCCCTTATTTTTAAAGCGACCATGAATTCTTTGGCCAGGTCGCCGGCTTTGCCGGAATCAGCCGTTTTTTCCATTCCTATTTTCACGGCTTTGTCCAAAATTTTAAAATTGCCAAGCGCCCCAAGCCCTGCTTTTACTTCTTCCGCCGCTTCATTTCTTAACGCTTCTTCCGACTTTTCCAAATCGCTCCGGCTTACGAAATAGGAACGGCCGACAAAGCCGCCGGAAAACTTTTCAAATGATTTCGCGTAAAATCCCTGGTACTTCGGACTCCCTAAAAATCCGGGGATTCTGAAATCGGACGGTTCAATGTTGTATTCCCCGCCGGCCCGGTCGGCGACAACCTCAACTTCAACCTGGCCGGCCAACGCGTTATTGCCGGCTTTCGTCATTCCCGGCACGGTCACGGCATTGGGAACCCTAAAAACCAGTCCCTCGGCTGTCTGAAATCTTGTCGTCGCCACCAAAACCTGGGGCAAAACGCTGAAATTATTATAAATGGTAACCGTGCCCCGGGCTTTCTGAAAAACGTCTTTCTCGGCGCTTGAAGAAAACGTTCTTGAAACAACTTTTTCAATTTCAATCCATTCTCCGGGTATGATTCCGTAGACCTCGTCAATTTCGGTTATTTTGTCTGAAACGGCAGCGGATATATTCACTGAAAAATCGTTTTTCCGCGGTATTATCCTTACGTCCGCCTCGCCCAAAGAAACAAAAACCAAAAAAATAAACAAAGCAAAAGCCGAACCGATTAGAATCAGGATAAATTTTTTGGTCTGTTCCGGTTTTTTTTCTTTCGCCTCCGGCTTTTTTTCGTCCTCCGGGGACAAATAAAAAGAAGCGATGTCTCTCTCTTTTTTCCCTTTTACGCTTTCTTTCTGCTCCGGAGAAATTATTGAGACGTCTTTCCCCAGTCGTTCAAATTCAATTCTCAACTTCTCCGCCTTGTTTTTGCTCTTAAAGAGCCGGTTGGACTTGGGAACGACCAAAATCAGCTCGTTTGACTTGGATTCACGGACCGCCTCCAAAATGTCTTCAAAATCGTCGCTTGAAGCGATGTTAATAATTTTCATGGTTATTTGCCGAATTTCTTCCCAGCCCCGGCCCGGGAGATTTCCTGATGTTTTTTAAACTCTTCGTCAAAGGCCTGGTGAGTAAGGCCCTCTGCTTTAGTTCCAGCCGTTTCTTTTATGATTTCATATGGCAGGCCGTAACTCTCGTATAACCTGAAAGCCGATTGCGCGTCTATTGATTCAAGTTTCTCGAGCTCTTTCAATCCAGAACCGACTGACTTTATGAATTTTGCGTATTCCTCGTCGTAAACGTCTTCAATAACGGAGAAATTCAGATTTTTATAGTCATTCACTGTTTTATAGAGTTCAACGACGGTTTCTAAAATTTTTTGCGGCGGACTTTCAATATTCTCCTGATAGGCGTAGACGATAATCCGACGCATAAGCCGGCGAAGCACATAGCCCTGCTCTTTATTTGAAGGCCGCACTCCGTCGGAAACAAGAAAAACGACTGCCCGCGAATGGTCGGCGATAATTCTTTTTATCCTCTCCGGGAGCTTTTCCGACAGTTTTTCAAAAATCGGGCTGAATAAATCCGTTTCAAAAACGTTCTTCTTGCCCTGTATGACCATGGCCAAACGCTCCAGGCCCATGCCCGTATCCACGCCCTTCCTTTCCAAAGGCACAAGCTCTTTTTCTTTGTCGCAATAATATTCGTTAAAAACGATATTCCAGACCTCTACTCCGTCCACGTAAATTTCAGTGGTCGGCCCGCAAGGGCCTTCAAGTCCGGTCGGCCCCCAAAAATTGTCTTTTCTTTCGCCGAAAAATATTTTATCCTCCGGGATTCCCAGTTTCTTCCAAATTTCCAGCGACTCCTGGTCGGTCGGGACGTTATTCTCCTTGTCGCCTTTGAAAACAAAAATCTTGATTCTCTCCAACGGAATCCCCAACTCGCCGACCATAAAGTCATAACCAAACTTTATCGCCTCTTCCTTGAAATAAGAGTCATCGCCCTCGGGAAATTTGAATGAAAAATTTCCGAGCATTTCAAAAAAAGTCAGATGGCTCTCATCGCCCACCTCGTCAATGTCGGTAGTTCTGATGGATTTCTGGATTGAAGCAACCCTGTTTCCGTAAGGCGAACTGCCGTCCAGATAGTATTTCTTGAACTGCTGCATTCCGGCGGTGGTAAAAAGAACCGAGGCGTCATCGGGAATAAGCGAAGACGAAGGCACAATTTTGTGGCCGCGCTTCTCAAAAAACTCCAAGAATTTTTTACGGATTTCCGTATGTATCATTTTTATTCCATTTTTATTCCTTTGAACAATTCCATAGAATCGTTCCATAGAATCGTTCAATGAATTTTCATAATTTAATTCTCAAACAATAATGCCCCCGCCAAGCATCTCTTCTCCTTTGTAAAACACCGCTGCCTGGCCAGGCGCAATAGCGCTTTTGTTCTCTTTAAACTTTACCAGGGCCTTGTCAGAACCGTTTTTCAAAATTGTGCAATCCAAATCTTTCTGCCTGTATCTGGTTTTTACTTTGCAATCTAAAGGCAGTTTTTTGTGGCCAGTCACCCAATTGAATTCTTTTATTTGTAATTTATAATTTGGGATTTGGGATTTGTTTAAAAATTTGGAATTAGAAATTAGAAATTCTGAACCGTCATCCACGTAAAGAATGTTCTTTTTAAGGTCTTTGCCGACTATAAAATAAGGCCGGCCTCCGTTCAAACCAAATCCGTGTCTCTGGCCGATGGTATAATACCAGACCCCGTCGTGCTCGCCCAAAACCAGACCGTCGCTTTTTCTGACAACCCGGCCTTTTTTCTGCCTGATGCGCTTTTTCAAAAACTCGCTGACCTTAAGCGGCCCGACAAAACAGACCCCCTGGCTGTCTTTTTTATCCCAGTTCGGCAAGCCGAATTTCTTGGCCATCGTTCTAACTTCTGGTTTCGTATAATCGCCCACCGGGAAAAGACAATGTTTTAATTGTTTCTGATTCAAAGCATATAAAAAATATGACTGGTCTTTGTTTGAGTCCTTTGCTTTTAATAAAGTAAAGGGGTGACGAGCGACAGGACCCCGCCGTGATTTTATACGAACATAATGGCCGGTAGCTATATAATCGGCGCCAAGCTTTAAAGCCCTATCCAAAAACACTCCAAACTTTATAAACTTGTTGCACATTACGTCCGGGTTTGGCGTGATTCCATGTCTATACCCCTCAATCATATAATTCGCCACGCGCTTTTCATAATCCTTTGAAAAATCCCAAGTCAAAAGCGGAATGCCTAATTTCACTGCTACTCTTAGAGCATCTTCCCTATCTTCTTTCCATAAACAATTATCTTTGTTGAAAATTGAAAATTGAAAATTGAAAATTCCAGCCTTTGGCTGGTATGGCTTTATAAAGACCCCGACAACATTAAAACCGGCTTTCTTGAGCAAAGCCGCGGCAACCGAAGAGTCCACGCCTCCAGACATAGCTACAAAAACTCTCTTTTTCATAACTTAAATATTTTGCCACGAAAACAAAAAAGAGGCAACGCCTCTTTGCTTTGCTGTTTCAAAAGAATCCTTACCTGAAAAACTCCTTAAATGATTTCAGTATATAGCCGCCGGTTTCTTGAAGAATTGATGGTTCTTCTTTAGGGGCTGGTGTTGGCGAGTAATACGGATATGGCTCAGGTGATGGCGAATAAGTAGGATATGGCTCAACTGAAACGCATTCAGAGATAGAGCAACCATCCGGGTTATAGAATATTTTCTTATACTGTCCTTCCTTGCATTCTACCTCCGGCATCAAAGGACAAATATGCTCTTTCGGTTCAGGATAATTCTCGATGCCCTCAGGTGGCGGCGTTCCGCCAAATCCAGGCGGCTGGTCGCCGGTTGGAGTCCTAAAAGATTGACATTCTTCCTGATGCGCGGGGTCTTCGCAGTATTTCCGGCACTCTTCGGCGCCGACGCAGCCAGCCGGACCCAAAAATTCTCCCGGCGGCCGAAACCCTTCCGGCGGCCTGAATTCCTCCCCTCTTTTTTCGAATTCTTCCCTTCTTTGTTCAAACTCCTTCCTTAATTCCTCTCCCCTTCTCTTGAATTCCTCAATTCTTCTTAATTCATCTTCGGACATTAAACCATGTCTTTTGGCCCATTCAAAACAAACCTCCTGATTTGCTTCGGTCCGGCAAACCTCTTCGCACTCTTTGGGTGTCCGACATCCTCCCGGGCCTCCTTCTCTCAAGGCCCGTATCCCTTTCCTGGCTTTTTCAACTTCTTCCGGTTTTATGAATTCGTTCTTCTCGGCAAAGTCAATGCAGACCTCAAAGTTCTCCGGGTTCTCGCAGAACTTCCGGCACTGGCTCTCGCCCCGGCACCCGCCCGGGCCGCCACCAGACAAAACCTTTTTTATCTTCTGGGCGTGTTCGCTGTTCTTGAATAAGCCGTGCTCTTCGGCAAACTTAAAACAGGTCTCCTGGTTCTGCGGATTTTCGCAGAATGCTTCGCATTCTTCGAAAGAACTGCACCCGCCCGGGCCGCCCTGACTTTCCACAATCTGCAACGCTTTTTCCTTGTCAAACTCCGGGTCTACTTCAAATTCCTTTTCAAGCCCTTCTCTTCCCCTTTCCGTCTCTTCCCTGAACCTTTCCGCCTCTTTTCTGAATTCTCTAATCCTGTCTGCCTCTTCGCTGGTCATGAAACCCTGTTCAACGGCAAAGTCAAGGCAGATATCGTGGTTTTCGGGATTTTCGCAAAAAGTTCGGCACTCCTCGGGATTGGAACATCCGCCGGGGCCGGAAAAATCCCTTGCCTGCCTGGCCAATCTTTTCGCCTTCTCGGCTTCCCGGGAACGCATCAAACCGTTATCCTGGGCCCACTGAACGCAGATTTCAAAGTTATCGGGATTTTCGCAGAAAGCGCTACAACTAATTTCGTCGGTGCAACCACCCGGGCCGCCTTGAGTTTGAACAATACTTATCGCTCTTTCCTTATCTATCTCCTGACCCAAAACCGAGTAAGAAAAAAATAAAACGGCAAATAAGCCGCTCAACATTAAAAGAAAACCTATTCTAAATTTCACGCTCATTTAAAAGGATTAAACTTCACTCCCTCAAATGGGTTCTCATAGCCGGTGTCAACCGGAACTCCGGCCTGCTCTCCGGCTTGGGCTCGGACCGCGTCGGAAAAACCGCGGTCATAACCTTGTTTGTTGCCGTACCAATAACCGGCGTACAAAGCCGCGGCGACGAGCACGATTAAAATAATCAAGGTGTCTTTGTTCATGCCTTACTTTAATTTTACTCCTATCGGACTCCGAGTAAAGCCGAGATGTTGATAACTCTTATTCCGAGAATAAAGCTATTGCGCCGGCAGCTGGGCCTCAATTTTAGCGGCATTGGCAATAACCAAATTAGCATAAGAGGCGCATTGAATTCTAAGAGACAAACTTTTATTCCGATTGGTGTTGCATCTTGAGTCGCCGCTAAAATAGGCCATGGCTGCGGCTTCTTCGGCGGCGATTGTCTTACCCGTTGCTCCGCCTTGGGCAAGCAGCAGGGCCGAGGCCAAAAAAGCGTCTTCAATGTTCCAGGGGTCAGCCGGGTTTCTGCCGGTAATCGCCGAAACCCGGTCATCCACCAAAACCCAGGTGGAAGGAATGAACTGGGCCGGGCCCATGGCTCCTCCCCAACCAATGGGAACTCCGCTCCTGGAATAAACCGGAATCCAGCACGAAATCGGAGTAGCCAAAGGGTCTTTGCCTAATTCTCCGGTAATCTTCAAAAAAATCGGAAGGTCCCGGGTCGGGTGTATCCCCCTTGAAAATACCTGTCCGCTCGCAACGCTGCGGGAAGCGCCGCTTAGCGTGTCCGTGATATGGCATTTGCCCACGTTAGCTCCCAACTTTGATTCGGTTTCCAGTATCGCCAAAAGAAAGGCCGGCCTGATGCCCGCGCTTATCGCGGACAGGTGGCCGAATCTTATCGCCTCCTCCAAAGTTATTCCCTGGGCCAGAAGGAACTGGACCTGCTCCCTCAATATCTGAATGTTCTTATCGGTCTCCTTGACTAACTCCTGGAATTTTTTTTCCTGGCCTTTGGTGATTTTCAAAATGTTGTCTTTCTCGGCTTTTTTCAAATCAACCTGTTTTTTTTCAAACTCCTGGATATTTTTTAAGCCGATATATTCCTTTTCCGTCTGCTCTAATTTTCCCTGTTTCTCTTCCAGGCCGGTTCTCAATTCTTTCAGTTCCTGGATGGTCACCTGGGCTTTTTCCTGGGAAGAACGGATGCTCTCAACATTGGTGAAGAAATCCGAAATATCTTTGTTTTTAAGCAGGATGGCAAAAAGATTTTCCTGGTCGCTTTGGTGGATGAGGCGAATGAATTCGGCCAAGCTCTTTTTTATCCTTTCAATCTTCTTTAGCGCTTCGTCTATTTTCTGAACCGTATCTTCGAGCTCCGCCCCGGTCCGCTGAAGCGCCAAGTCAAAAGCCCTTATTTCAACCTGTATTTGTTTTATCTGGGTGTCTAAAATAAAGACCTCGTTCTGTAACGTTCTGGCCTCGCCTTGTTTTTCAACAATCTGTTTCTGATATTCCTCTTTCTGCCTTTCCAATTCCTGAATCTGTTTTTCTCTTTCGGAAATCTCCTGCTGGACGTCGGATTGGCCGGAAACAAAATTAGAGGATAGAAGGTAAAAATTAGTCCCGATTAGTAAAAAAACTAAAAGTTTTTTTATACTAATCGAGGATCCGCGATTCGCCAAAAGGCGAATCGGGAAAATTAGAAAAAAAGAGAATATAAAAATAACAATAAGTTTATTTTTTTGGATACCCATTTATTGGACGATTATTTTACCTTTAAGGGACGGATTCAGATGGTCGTGATAGGGCCAACTCCCTTTGGCGTTAAACATAAAAGAAAAACTCTCTCCGCTGCTAAGGCCGCGGCAGGCGTCAAAAATGAAAAGGGCCTGGTCGGTGCCGCATTTAGAAATGCCTGAACCCGGGTATAACTCATGAACCGGATGCACGGCCGAGGCCGGCCAGTGCGCCTGGCTTCCTTGATTCACAAATCGGACCGTGTCGCCGGAATTGATTGTAACCTCGCCAGGGTTAAAACCGCTGTCAGTTATATTGATAACAACGGTCTGGGGTCCAACTGGAGTTGGTGTTGGGGTTTGAGTTGGAGTTGGCGATAAAACCGAATCTCCAACCGGACTGCCAGTCGGAGAAAGAATTGGTATTAGGGTAGTTTCTGGCGTAGGTGTCGGCGTTGGCTGCGGAAAACTGATATTGTCTCCTCTGTCGCCCGACAAAAACCAAACAATTCCGGAAAAAACAACCGCCAAGACAATGATAAGAAGAAATGTTTTATTCATATTTTTTCATTGTAGCAAAAATGGTAAAATAAATACATCTTGGAACATAACCTTTCCTTAGGGGAGTGTTTTAAACGATTCAATTCCGTAAAAAAAGGAATCTCCTCGGAAGAAGCCGAATTTCGGCTTAAAAAAACAGGTCCGAACAAACTGCCCGAGTTAAAAATAAATCCAATTCTCCAGTTTTTAAGGCAGATTCAAAACCCTTTGGTCATTATCCTTGCCGTCGCCGGGATTATTTCCTTTTTCCTGAAACGTCCGGCTGACGGAACGGTGATTTTCATCGCCGTATTCATCGCCGTGATTCTGTCTTTCTGGCAGGAATTCAAAGCAAATAAAGTAAGCGAGTCCCTTAAAAAGCGGCTGAAAAAATTCTCCACCGTTTTAAGGGAAGGCAGGGAATTTTTAGTTGAGACCGAAGAGCTGGTCCCGGGCGACGTTCTGGTTTTAAAAGCCGGGGATTCGGTCGGCGCCGACGCCCGGCTTTTTGAGAATTTTTATTTGAAAGTGAACGAAGCGGTCTTGACCGGCGAATCAATGGCCGCGCGCAAAAAGTTAGGCCTCCTGCCGCTTGACACCGCCTTGCCCGAAAGAAAAAACATGGTCTTCGCCGGCACGATGGTTGAAGA
>Ga0213870_1001105_pt1 | contig 12368 bp, 11 predicted proteins | sample WICALVC2017_Meta_FD_160119 | JGI IMG/M metagenome (GOLD analysis project Ga0213870, IMG submission 160119) | Freshwater microbial communities from subterranean cave lake in Wind Cave National Park, South Dakota, United States - WICALVC2017 | ecosystem: Environmental > Aquatic > Deep subsurface >... | reverse complement strand
TGTGGTCGGTATTAATGTTTTTTATGCTTCCTCTTTTAGTAACTGCCGACTTAAATGCTATGCATCTTAAGACTTCTCTTATTTATACATTTTTCGCGTTTCTGTTTTTCATTATAAATCTCTTAACGTTTTTTGCTGCAGAAAAAACTTACACAAGTAATCCTAAAAGCAGTTAGGAGATAAAAAGAGGAAGTAATCGCTTTGTAGTAAGTTTCCTTTCTAAAATATTTTCTATAAAAGCCGCTCTATCTTTTAGTTGGTGCGACTCTGATAAAAAACCCAAAGCAACAAGAAATTCTTGTTCAAAATTATCAATAAGCGCCATGCCCCGATAATCATTTGCTAACTCATAAAGTGTGCCCTTAGCCAAAAAGAATACTTTTTTGTTCTCTTGATTATCGGCACAAAATCTATCTATAAGCTCGCAAATATAGTATGCAAGACCGATCTTTTTTAAATTATTTTTAATAGTCAAAAACTCCTCTTGAGTTTGTGCCTCGGTAACAATAGGCATTGATACCCTAAAACTTCTATAAAGAGTAATAATTGATAGGTTTAAAAGCTCGATATGGGAAGAGCGACGACTAGTAATTCTTCGAACCCCAGGTGCTTTAACTTGAATTTTTCCGTAATTTTTAGTTAAAACAGTTAAAACCCTATCTGCTTCCCCAAAATTTCTTCTTTTTACAATAATTGCTTCTGTTTTATAAGATCTGTGCATAAAAGATATTAAGAAATTAAGATATTAGGATATTAAGTGCTTTTTCTTAGTATCTTAATATCTTAGTATCCTAATATCTATAGCTTTATTTTAATCTCCTTATCTGTCAACAAAGGAAATTTCTCGACTTCTTTTCCTCGAACCGTAATCGTATATTTATTATTATCCGTTCCTGGCTGTTTTTGTATTAGTATTGGAAGAGGCGATGATCTTTTTAACTTAAAAGGCAGAGTGTAAGAAATAGTAAAAGTTGCCACACCTTTTGGTCTAACTGTTAAAAAACCTTCAAATACGGTTTTATCTAATTCTTCATAAGAGGAAATCTTTACTTCCGACCCCTTACTATCTATTAGTTTGCTCCCAAGTGGCACATAAATTCTAATCCAATTCCGCAAGATTGCATTTATACAAAGATTCCCACGCTCTAAGTTGCAATCAGAAGGAGGATAAGGGTTTGCATAGCTTATGGTCAACTTTTTATTGATAGTGCCATCGCTTGCGACATCAAAATCAACGTTTACGGATTCTTTAACAAACAGGTTGGATTTTGCTCCGCCAAAATTTGCCTCATTAATATGCAAGTAGTCACCTTCGTATGATTTTATTCTTCCAGCCGCATTTAGGGCCTCTATGCCATCTTGAGCGTCTTTATTGTAAAGATATAAAAGCACGTGCTTCTCTGAAACTTTTGTAAATATATCTTGGAATAACGGACCCCAATAGAGTTTCGGTGAAGACTTCAATGCCTTTTCCATAATGGCGTACAAAAGTGCGCCCAAAATATCTTTCCTTTGAGCCTGAGCAGATTCAAGAGACGTTACTCTTAAATCAAGGCTTCGTGGTGTACTAACAAGCTCTTCAAGCCTATAAATAACCTGCGGACAATCGCATCTTTTGTCGTTGTCGGTTGTAAACTTTATGCCACTAGCAAAAACTTCGTTATCTAATATTTTTATGGTTGAAACAAGCACATGGGTATCGATAGCTATGATTCCATCAACTTTAATGCTAGATGGTGCTTTTTTATACAAAGTATTAAATGTTTTCATTGATTCTATAAAATCAGGAGAAAGATTTGTGTCTCGCAAGTGAAGCACAGATACCTTTGGAAGATATTTAACAATTGGGGCTGGAGCCTTTGGTTTTTGACTTATTGCGTTATCAAGTACATAAATATCATCTGACCTGTCAACGTGTACAACACCTTTATCTATCCGAAAAACTGCATACGCCGTAATAAACCCGCCGGTTGGACGAAGCTCTTTATCGTTTTGAAAAAGGACTAGGTATTTTTTCTCTTTAGGATCTCCCAAAAGGGAAGGTAATGTTTTGATAAATGGCCGCGCTTGTTCTACAACTAAAACTCCTTCATCTGCTAATGTCTGAACTTTAACTAGCTGATTCTTTATTTTTTCTAAACCAAAAAGAGAGGGATAATGATTGGCATCAACTTTGTCAATTTCGTTGCGAGCAAGAATTAAAGATTTTGAGATTTCGTCAATACTTGGAGTAATCTTTCCCATAGTTAAAACAGCAGTCTGAATTCTTTGCTCAGCAGTACCCATTACAAAACTTCCCTTTCCTTTCAAGCCCAATAGATCTGTATAAGGCACTAGCGCATTCAAAAGCTCTGTTGCGGCATCTAATCCATGTACTCCAGCCTGACTCAAATGTTCTGCATCATTGTAATAATTATTAAGTACTGGAATAAAACGAGTAAAAGATAATGTTTTTAAGCTATTTTGAGTCTCTTTTAATTCTTTTTTTGTTTTATCGACTTCTATTGAGGCTTCTTCTATATTTTGCTTCTTGACTGCATCCCAAACCTTTTTTGCTTGATCAAAGGTCCTTTGACCATGAGCATAGATTCGTTGTGCTGGTAAAACAATGGTAAAAAAAGAAATGATGGATATACCTACCAAAACAATTATTGTTGCAATAATGATCTTTATAAGCTTGGTTTTCTTACGAGATGGTTCTTTCTCAAAACTTGCATCTAATTCAATCTTCTTAAATCCATCCATAAATTAAATCATAACCAAAATCAACAGCCCATGTCAAATCCCACACAGAATCCTTCCTAATGTCATCCTGAGGCTGAAAGCCGAAGGATCTAGATTCTTCTCCGCCAACTGGCGGATCAGAATGACATAAAGTACGTAAGTCCTGATTCTACAAAGCGCCTTTGCCTGAGATCATAGCCCAAGGGGTTTTGGCGATAATCCACAAATCATATGGTATAGATCTTTTGCTCACATACGAAGCATCCATTTGGATACGTTTATCAAAATTTATTTCGCTTCTTCCTGAAACCTGCCAAAATCCAGTTAGCCCCGGTTTTACCGAAAGTACAACCCTAACAGAATTTGCAGTTTGTGGATATTTACTCTGCTGCTCTCTAAGCTCGTCTGGATAATACGCTCTTGGCCCAACAACGCTCATTTCTCCTTTTAGGATATTAAGAAGCTGAGGAATCTCATCTAGGGAATGCTTCCGAATAAACCTACCCGTTCTTGTAATTCTTGGGTCATCCTTCAGCTTATAACTCCCCTTTTTATAAGTATCGTAAAGTCTTGCATACTTTGGATTATCGCGTAAGAGTTCATGAGCGTTCTCGACCATTGACCGAAACTTATACATCTTAAAAAGTCTGCCGTTTTTCCCAATCCTCTCTGGGGTGTCTGCCAAGATTGGGCCTTTGGAGTCAAGTTTTATTGCTAATGCTATTATTACAATAATGGGGGAAAAAATTATAAGTAAAAAAACACAAGATGTAATATCTATTAACCTTTCTGCAATTTCGTAAGACTTACTTTTTTTATGTAAGATGTTCATGCGGAGTACCACTCATGCTTTCTACCAATTTTTTTATCTTAGGGACCGACGTTTTGGGACAAACCAATACAACATCATCCGTATTAATCACTAACATTTCGTTAAGATCAATGCCTACTGTTAGCTGATCCGTATAATTAAACACCAAACAATCCCTTGAGTCTTCAAGCAAAACTTTTCCCTTTGTCACATTTTCAGCTGTTGATATTTCCAACGCTTCCTTCAATGCTTCCCATGCTCCCACATCGCTCCAGCCAAGATCTGCCGCTATAACGGACACACGCTTAGAATCTATTTTTTCCAAAATCGCATTATCAAAACTTATTTTTTCAAGCGTCGGATATACGGTTTCTACAACTTTAACGAAATCTTTTGTTCCTATAGCATCCTGTATTTTTCTAAGCCCTTTCCAAAGAGCAGGCGCAAATATTTTAAATTGGGAGAGTAAGAAATTTGGTGTTGTAACAAAATATCCCGGGTTCCAGGCGAAGTTTTCATCTCTTACAAACCCTTCCGCCTGCGAAAGACTAGGTCTATAAATTAATCGTTTAAACCTAAAAACTTTTGTTCCTTTTACCTCTTGTATTTGGTCTCCAAATTCTATCCACCCTAAATTCTGATTAGCAAATCTTGCTCGCTGTCCTATGAGAATAAGTGAGTTTTCATTTTTTTTGACTAACTTCTCGGCGAAATGCAACACTTCGCGAAAGCGTCTTTCTTTTTTAACAAAATGGTCGCTCCACAAAATTGCAACTGGAGAGTTAGGATGATCTTTTCTTATAATAGACAAGGCCATACCAACAGCCGGTCCTACGTCTCTAACTACCGGTTCGAAAATAAAGTTATTTGCTGGAATTTGCGGAAGCTGCTCCCTTACAGTATTTTCGTAGCTTTTTCCCGTGGCAATATAAATGTCAGAATATGCAAAGTCTGGACGAAGCCTTTCTACTGCAAGCTGCAGAGTAGATTTGTCGCCGAGTATTTTTCCAAACTGCTTGGGAGTATTCTTCCGCGATAAAGGCCAAAGCCTTGTACCCACTCCCCCGGCAAAAATGATAATCTTCATAGCTCTCTTAAACTCCAAATTCAAAATCCTAAATCCTAAATAAATTCAAATTTCTGAAATCCAAATGCCTAAAAATATTTTGAGTTTTGTTATTTGTATTTTGATATTATTTAGAATTTGGAATTTGGTGCTTGGAATTTTCATATTTAACAACTCTCATAAATTCTCTCTTAAACCTCTCAAACGAAAACCTTTCCGCATTTTTAATACAATCCATTGGGTCGTATTTAGAACTTCTAAAATCTTTTACTTTTTCAATAAGCGCTTCTTCGTTTTGGGGGTAAAAAAATTCACCTGTTTTACCTTCTATAATAGTCTCCAACGCTCCTCCTCCTCTAAAAGCAATTACAGGTTTTCCAAAACTTTGCGCTTCTAATGCTGTTAACCCAAAATCCTCAATCCCAGGAAAAATCAAAGCGCGACAGTCCTTATAATACCTTACTAGCTCCCTTTCGGTCAAGTAACCTAAAAACTCAATATTAGAATTAGCAATTGATCTTAATTTTTTATCTTCTGATCCACTACCCACAATTTTTAACGGCAACTTAAGCTTATTGAATGCTCTAATCGCAATATCAATTCTTTTGTAGGGAACGAGTCTAGAGACTATGAGAAAGTAACCTTTGTTTTGTTTCTTATCGTCATTCTGGCTTGTCCAGAATCTCTCTGTCCGCCCCAGACTTTTGGGGAAAGAGATTCTGGAGTCGCTACGCTCCCCAGAATGACGGTTAAGCAAGCTATGATTATTTGATATTCCTAATGGTGGATATACCACTATCGATTCTCTTCCGTAATATCTTTTAATTCTCCTCTGAACTTCCTTCGAAATCGCAACATAAGCATCTGGTCTTTGCGCTGATACTTTGTCCCATGAACGAAGATAAGAAACAGCTGGCTTTGAAAAAAAACTAAAAAACGGATTACGAAAATATTCTTTATAACCGCTCCACAGATAACGCGTTGGGGTTAGACAATAACAGATATGCATTGTATTTGGCTTTGTGATAATTCCTTTGGCTGCCTCGCTTGTTACAGAAATTACCAAATCGTATTCGTCAAAAGAAAAACTTTCAAAAGCAATTGGCATCAAGACAGCGTACAGCTCATGTTTCGTAGCAAATGGAAGGTTCTGAACAAATGAAGTTTTGACACCTTGTGCTGAGCCCGCCGAAGGGTCAAACGCATCTGCCCATGGTGTCTTTTTTCTATCATAAATAGATGTATAAAGAGGAGCTTTTGGGAACAATTTATGCAGTGCCAAAAGCACCCTCTCCGCCCCTCCCCACTTATTCACCCGATCATACACCAACGCTACTTTCATAATCTATATGACTTTCGCGGTTGTCATCCCGACCAGCGTGGAGGGATCTCACACAACATGCTTTGGCGAAAGAGATTCCTCGACTACGCCAGGTGCCAGACGGTACCTGGCTACGCTCGGAATGACAAGGGTGCGAAACTTGTGATAATCTAAACCTTATTTTATCATCTTCATCTTGACAAATCCAAAAAATGCATATATGCTAAATGCGGTGAAGAGATTTTTACCCCCAACAATAGCACTTTTATCTTACCTAATGTTTGGCCCTTCAGTTTTTGCTCAGACTCCTACTCCTGTCCCTGCACCAGCTGGTGCAGTAATAAACTGCGATAAAATTGATGAGCCATTTAGAAAGCTTTGTAAGTTATCGACAACTGATGTTCCTAAACTCATTGGTTCAGCTATCTCTTTTATTTTTGTAATTGCAGTAGTTGTTGCGATATTCTTTTTGTTATACGGAGCTTTAAAATGGATCTACTCTGGAGGAGATAAAGCCGCTATTGAGAGCGCAAGAGGCACTATAACTGCAGCGGTAATTGGTTTAGTAATTTTATTCTTGGGATTTCTCATTTTTACCGTTGTTTTAGGTTTCTTCGGCATAAATATTCTCAGCGTTAATTTTCCTTCAATTGGATCATAATTATCTACTTACTTTCGATAAAAACTGCGCTACTTGCAACTTTCATTGTAAATATAAGAATATTTTGTCATTTCATCTTGACAAATCCAAAAAATGTATATATGCTAAGCTTAATGAAGAGGTTTTTAGCCCCAACAATCGCACTTTTAGCTTTTCTATCTCTAGCTCCTTCTGCTTTTGCTGCGATTATAGATTGCGAAAAAATAGATCTGCCATTTAGAACGCTTTGTAAATTATCGACAACTGATGTTCCTAAGCTCATTGGTTCAGCTATCTCTTTTATTTTTGTAATTGCAGTAGTTGTTGCGATATTCTTTTTGTTATACGGAGCTTTAAAATGGATCTACTCTGGAGGAGATAAAGCAGCAGTTGAAGGAGCTAGAGGAACAATTACTGCTGCAGTAATAGGGTTAGTAATTTTATTCTTGACATTCCTTGTTTTTACCGTGGTTTTAAAGTTCTTCGGTATAGATATTGTCAGCATTAATTTTCCTACAATTTAACGCTATATAACCCCGACCTATTTCCTAGAAAACAATCTTCATCCGCAACTTTCGTATACTCTTAATGTTTCTCTTGCCATTTTTTCCCAGGAAAACATTCTTACCTGTTAACGTCTATAATAGTATACTATTGTTGTCATGAAGAATAGATTTTTTGTTTTCATTTTCTTACCAACGGTTGTATTTTTTATCATTGCCTTTTGGCTAAGAGGGATATTGCTACTTGACCCTGATTTTGGCTGGCACCTAAAATTAGGGGAACTAATTGTTAAGCAGGGCTTTCCTAAAACTGATCCTTTCTCGTATTCCATGCCTTCTTATCCGTTTGTAGATTATGAATGGGGGTCGAATGTGTTGATTTATTTAGGGTATATAACAATAGGAAGAATCGGGTTGGCAGCAATATATGCGTTAATGGCTGTTGGGGCGTTATGGTTAGCGGCTGGTAAAAAAAATACATATTCCCTGATACCTGTCTTGTTTGGAGCCGCAGTGATGCTTGGGACAGTTGGCGTAAGGCCGCAAGTTATAAGTTGGTTGTTTTTAGCGATAGTAGTAAGACTAGTAAGTGAAGAAATAGTATGGCGAAGATGGAGATGGACATTTCCTTTATTGATGACTTTGTGGGTAAATTTTCATGGAAGCTTTCCAATAGGACTCCTAATAGCAGGTTTAATGATAATTTTGAGATGGTATCAAAAGAAAAAGATGAATATTCAAGATGCGACTATTCTGTTGTTGGGTATCGCAGCAACAATAGTTAATCCTTATGGAGTAAGAGATGGATACGAGGTGGTTAGGCAAATGGCGCTAGGAGGGGATTTGATGAGAAAGGAAATTGCCGAATGGTTGCCATGGTATGTAGCTCCCACCATGTCGTTTTGGATACTAGTCGGATTGGGAGGTTTTTTGTATTCCAGATACTGGAAAAAGATGAATTGGGGCGAAATGGGCGCTGCGGTAATTCTGGCTGTAGCGGGAGCAGCGAGCATGCGAAACATGCCGTTATTTGCAGTGCCTGCGGTATTAGTAGTGAATCGAGGTTTTAAAGAATTAGGAGCCGAAGCCAAAAGTGTAGGAGCAGAAGGAAGATTTGCTTTGTTTGTGAAGATTTTAATAGGGTTTTCGGTCTTGGTATTGGTAGGAGAGGGTGCTTTGGCGTTGGTAAAAGCAAGTCAGTTGAGCGAAGAAAGATTTTATCCAAAAGAAGCAGTGGAATTTTTGAAAAAAAAGAATTATCCAGGAAGATTGTTTTCTGAATACGGTTGGGGAGGATACCTTATTTGGAAATACCCAGAGAAAAAAGTTTATATAGATGGTCGCATGTCGAATTTTGTGTGGCGTGCGCCCGCGGGAGAAGCAGATTATGTATTTAGGGAATATTTGGAGTTAAATGAGGGAAAAAAGACAATTGCAGAGGTCTTTCAAAAGTATAGGGTGGAGACGGTGCTGTGGTCAGCACAGGATACAGAAGAACCAAAAATTAAAAAACTCTTTAGTAGGTTTTTGGGGAGGGGAAGCGGGCAAAAAAAGAACTTTCTTAAGCGCTTGGAGGAAGCTGGTTGGCTGAGGGTGTATAAGGATCATCTGGCAGCAGTGTATCGAAGATCTAATAACTAAAGCTTCTTGCATAAAACGACGTAGCGAATCGGAGAGAAATTGAATGGAACACCTTGAATGTTCTCAATCTTCCACAGATGGCCCGAATCTTTTCTAAATGAAGAGAGATCGTAGGAACGCAGATGCCATTCCTCAACCATGTTCTTAGGAACGTTTGGGAAAAAAAAATGAAAAACTCGCAAAAAAATAAAAAATTTCTTAATAAGATTTATAAAAGGCTCATTGGGAAAAGTGATTACAAGAGAGCCATTTGGTTTTAGAACACGATGTAATTCGGAAAGTAACGACTTTGGAGAATAAACATGCTCGATGACTTCGGAACACTCAATTTTGTCAAAAGAACTTTTAGCAAAAGGAAGGTGTTCTAAATCGGCAACTATAAATTTTTTGTCTTTTTGTCTATTGGAGTTACTTTTGGCTCGACGGATTGCTTCCTTAGAAAGATCAACTAGGGTGATTTTACCAATAGGTATTTTATTTTCGATATACCCTTCACCGCATCCGGCAGCCAGAATTTGGTCTGACGAACTTAGGGGTTGTAGGAATTTGATAATAGCTTCCACCCGTTTTCTTTCCACAAATCGGATGATGGGGTTTTTGTTATAATACACGCGCTCGTTGTTATAACGAATGAACATTTCCTCGTTCCAAGATCTAAAACTAGATTTGGAAATGCGAGGATAAGTTGGAAACTTATTCATAGAAGCCATATTGTACAGTATACAGTAAAATTTATAGACAAAGGGGGAATTTCACACAATGCACAACTTCTATTTAAGATCGTTCTTCATGCATAATTTTCATAAACATCCAATGTTTCTTTTGCCATTTTTTCCCAAGAAAAAAGTTTTACCCGCTCCAAACCCTTTTCAATTATATTCCTTTTCGTCATGCTGGCTTGTCCAGCATCTCCCATCGCCCTGAGAGATTCTGGATGCGCTCCGCTTACCAGAATGACGACCATTTTTCTTACCAAATCCTTAGTGTCATAAGGGTTAAAATACAAAGCTGCGTTTCCATACACCTCGCGAAGCGAGGGAATATCTGATGCTAAAACCAAACATTTATTTGCCATTGCTTCCAAGCCCGGCAGTCCAAACCCTTCCATAAATGACGGCATCACAAGCGCTTTTGCATTTTTATACAAACTGCCTAACTCTTCATCGTTAGCTTCTCCGTAAAACAAAACCGATTTTTCCAAATGCATTTTTCTTACGTTCTCTTTTAGTTTTTTATAAAAATAGTCTTCTTTACCAACAAGAACAAGGCGTATGTCATTCTGAGCCGAGCGAAGAATCTCATGAGATCCTTCGGCTGAAGCCTCAGGATGACATAGTAAGTCAAACGCATGGATAAGACGATCAAGATTCTTGTGCGGATACGCATTCCCAACATACAAAAAGTATTTATCCGTTCTTGTTTTTGTATTTATGATTTTGGATTTGTTTCGAATTTCGAATTTCGAATTTCGAATTTCATCACCCACCCCCTCATAAGTTACTACTACTTTACTTGGTTCAACCTTCAGATGATCTATGATCTCGTTCTTTGTCGCATTAGATACTGTTATAATTTTTTTTGCATTTTGAGCCGCCCTTTTAATGACAAACTTATATCCAAAAAGTTTAAGATTATAAAGAAAAGACGGAAGAGTAGACGCAAGACCTGTTGAAAAATGATTAAGGATCAAATCATGAATTGTAATTAAATAAGGCTTGTTATAAAAAATAGGAACTGAAAAGTAGGGAAAATGCATTAAATCTAAATTCTCTTTATTAATTATTGAAGGAAACTTTAACTGCTCTTCCAACGTATGCCACCGAATGTTAACATTAACTGTCTTCCATTTTCCATTTTCCATTTTCCATTTTCCGTTAGCAAATGTCTTGCTCCCAACAAACAAAATGTATTCACTCTTTTGGTCTAAAATCTGAAGATTGTTAACAAGATTCCTAATGTATCTTCCAACTCCCGACTCATTCCAAAGCCGACAATCAATTCCTATTCTCATCCCTTAACTTGAGACTGTGTGTGCTGATCGAAAATTTTCGTGATTTCTTGTACGATTTGATCTGGTGTAAAAGTAGCTTTAATTAAATATCCTATTGCGCCAAGCGCAAATCCTTCTTTAACTACCGCATCTTGCCCTAAATTTGAGACCATAATTACAGGTATATTTTTAGTCGAGTCATTTTGCTTAAGATTTCTTAAAACGTCCAGCCCGTTCATGCCGGGCAACATAATATCAAGAAGTATCAGGTCGTATTGATTTTCTTCCGTGGATTTTAATCCATCGGTTCCATTCGAAAAGGCGTATGTAAACATATCGCACATGTCCAGTTGTCTTTTGTACAAATCACGGATAAATTCGTCGTCTTCGATAAGTAAAACTTTTTTAGGCATAATACTATTATAGTTACATAATCTATTTAAAATCAAGTACTAAACTCTTAGACTCTGTTGGAAGAGAAAAACTAAAGGTTGAGCCTTTGCCTAGCTCTGATTCTACCCAAATCTCTCCATGGTGCATCTGGATAATCTCTTTTGATATATATAATCCTAAACCAGTACCCTTCGTTGTTTGTTCAAGTTTCCCAGAGATTCTGAAGAATTTAGTAAACAAATGCGGTAGAGACTCTTTAGGAATACCTTCTCCTGTATCCTGAACGTGGCTGACTACCAGATCATCTTTTCTCTCGGTCCAAATTGTAACCCTCCCTCCTTGCTGAGTGTAAGCAATAGCATTAGACACAAGATTATTTAAAACTTCTCCCATTCGAAGTTTGTCGATAAGAACTTTAGGTAACGGAGAATCGTCCTTCTTAAACTCAAGCGTAATTTTTTTATCCTTTGCCCTTTCCATAATCTGCTCAACACTTTGTTGAATAAGCTGTCTCATATCGAACGGCTCTATATTTATTGTTAGCCGATGATTTTCAATACGCGACACATTAAGCAAGTTATCAACTAACGCTCCTAATTGTTGAGCAGAAATATCAGCGCGAGCAAGAAAAGTGGCTTCATCTGGCTTAAGGATGTCTTTATTGTCTTTGATAAGTATCGAAAGATAGCCTTTAAGCGAAGTTAAAGGAGTTCTCAATTCGTGAGCTGCCATAGAGACAAAATCAAGTTTCATTTCTTCTAGTCGTTTTTCCTCTGTCGTATCCTGAAGGGCTAAAATACAACCAAGATTAATGCCTATCCCTTCTTTAATTTTTCCAGCAACAAGATTGGCAAAAGATTCTTTGTTTTTACCAATAATCTTAAGATCTTTTTTTGTAAATACAGGACCCTCTTCCGATGCATTAGTATTGATTGGACAATAATCAAACGGCAGTAGTTCTTGATCTCTATCGAAAACCCTAATGATCTTGCCAATATGATGTCCTATAGCCTCATCAACAGCATATCCAGTTAAATTTTGAGCAGCCGAATTAAAAATTATTATTTTTTGATCAAGGTCAACCGCAATAATCGCATCGCTTATACCAGACAACACCACTTCAAATTTATCCTTGTCTGCCGATTTCACATTTTTATCAAGCTTTAGTGTTTCAATTGTCGATCTTAGGTTGGTAACTATTGCGTTAAACGAACTAAAAAGACCTCCTATCTCATTAGAGTCTTTGCTCTCAATATTTTGCAAAGTGTTTTGTAGTTGT
>Ga0213870_1001104_pt1 | contig 12384 bp, 13 predicted proteins | sample WICALVC2017_Meta_FD_160119 | JGI IMG/M metagenome (GOLD analysis project Ga0213870, IMG submission 160119) | Freshwater microbial communities from subterranean cave lake in Wind Cave National Park, South Dakota, United States - WICALVC2017 | ecosystem: Environmental > Aquatic > Deep subsurface >... | reverse complement strand
AAATCTCGAGAAATAATTCTATATCTTACTCCCAAAAAAGGTCGCTGGAACTTCCCGCTTTTATTAAATTGGTCCAATCCTTCTTTTATTACATTAATTGGAATCGCAAAACCGATATTTTCTGCGGCAGCTGAGACTGCTGTATTAACTCCAATTACTTGACCAGAAGAATTAAGAAGCGGTCCGCCAGAATTACCTGGATTGATTGCTGCATCAGTCTGAATTACGTCATCGAGCCTTTCGACGTATCCTTCAAATGGACTTCCAGCCGTTATTCCCCGTCCAAGGCCAGAGATAACCCCAACAGTGACTGTTTGCCTAAATTCTCCCAAGGCTGTGCCAATTGCGATTGCCATTTGTCCAACTTTGAGTTTACTTGAATCACCTAGTGTTACTGGTTTAAAACCATTTCCTTCAATTTTTAATATTGCAAGATCATTTATAGGATCTCTGAATATTTTGGAAATATCATGCTCCTTATCATCGCTAGTTATTACTTTGTATTTAGCATCACTATCACCTACTACATGCTTGTTAGTTACAATAAGACCATCCTGGGAAATAACAAAACCCGTTCCGATATCCTGTTCTAACTTTTGATCACTATCTCCTCTTGGGCTAAAAAGTTCAAATGGATCCAATGGGTTGACTTCAAAAATCCTTCCTAATGACCTATTTTTAACTATTGCTACTGTCACTACAGAAGGTGATACTTTTTCTACTACGTCTGTTATTAATGATTCCTCGCTGACTATTTTGATTTTTTCACCGTATGGAGAAATCTCAGTTCTTGTGGAAGGTTGGAATATTTTACCTAGCTTGTCAAAACTTAGATTTAGTTGTCCGCTGGATGCTCCGATTGCTAGTAAAATTATAAGCAGGAAAAATAAAAATAATACGCGTTTCATATTAGATAGGAAATAGCCAGTAGCACCTAGCCTTTAGTAAATATTCTATCTAGTAACTAGTTACTAGTCGCTAGTTGCTAGTTTACTAGCGTTTCTATAGCTTTTATTAACTGTAAATCGTCGTCGGGGTTATTTTCATCATTTACAACTTCTATATCAGGTGTTATGCCCTTTTCATTAATCCATTTTCCGTCTGGAAGAAGCCATTTGGCTGTTGTTATATGAATTCCTGCCCCTTCTTTTAAATCTTTCGCCTCTTGTATACTTCCTTTACCAAAAGTCGTTTCGCCAACCAGTTTTGCCCTACCGTGAGTTTTTAAAGCTCCAGCCACAATTTCTGCTGCCGAAGCTGAACCTTTGTTTATCAATATTACCATGGGAATTTTCAAAAGTCGACCTTTTCGATCCACATCAAAAGATTGCTTTTGTCCGTTTGCTTGCTCCTGGATAACTACAGTACCGCTCCCGAGAAATTCCGATGCAATAAAAGCAGATCCGGATAAATAACCACCTGGATTATTTCGCACATCTAAAACAAGTCCTTTAATTTGATTCTTATTTTCATCAAGTTCCTTTGTAATTTCGTCTACTGCTTGGTTCCATTCGTCAGTTGTTTGATCTCCAAATCTTGCCAGTTTAAGATAAGCCACTTTTTTACAATCTCCACATTCCTCTGCTATTATTTCTATTTCACATTTTTCATTCTTGTCCTGAGCGTTGTCGAAGGATTGATTTTTACATTTTGATTTTTTTAGATCCCACTCAACCGATGCTACTTTTATTTCGTCTCTGATAACAGCAAGCTGCGCGGTTTTACTTGCTTCTTTTTGTAGCACAGTTAAATTTACTGTGCTTCCTTTTGGACCTCTAATTTTGAAAACTGCCTCAGGAAGAGTCCATCCTGCGCTATCTTGATTATCTACCTTCACAATCCAGTCGCCTGCTTTAAGCCCTGCTTTCTCGGCCGGTGATTGCGGTAAAGGGGCAACTACAACAATTTTCTTATCCTTAATACCAAGTTGAGCTCCAATTCCTTCAAATTTACCACCTAATTCGTCCTTACTGGCTTTGTTTTGTTCGGGCGGAAGAAATACTGTATAGGGATCGTCAAGTGCTGCTACCATCCCAGAAATAGCACCGTTTACCATTTTGGCCGGATCCAATGCATTTTTATCTATGTAAGCCTGTCCAAGTAAATCCCAAACATCCCAAAATAAAGAGAAGTCAACACTAATTGGTTTTTCGCTGGTTTTACCACTTATTTGGGTTACAAAAGAAATATTGCTTTTATTTTTTGCACCAACAGTAAACCCGGCTCCATATGCAATAACAAGTGCTGCAAGACCTAGTAAGATATTTCTAAGGATTTTTAATGACATTTTTATTCAATAACTACTAACTGCTTTTCTTTTGGACGTAACCATCCGAATCCTGAGTTTTTATCTTGTATTTTTTTAAAGACCTCTTCATCAACTTGTACCCAAGCAAGTGTACTTTCTTTCAGAGGCTTTAAAAGTACCAGACCAACTGCTCCCATGACTTCTAACTTTACTATTGCCTCTTTTTTCAATGAGTGAGCAAGTACTATACTGTCATCTACATCACAAGCAATATCCAATATTCCAATATCTTCCCCAGTAATTGCTACTAAATTTCCAAATGAATCATCTCCTTGCCCTCTGCCTCCTTTAAAAACTTGTCCTTCTATCTCTACCTCTATATGACTTTGTTCAATCCGGACTACATAACCCGCTGTTGGGGAGACAAAATCTGTCGAATCGTCGCTACCTGCTATAGTAAGAGTTCCTTTTTTTAGATCAATACTAGAGATTTTACCGGCAATCGGACTTGTGACTGTATGAAGCGAAAAAAAGCCCTTTTTTTGGGCAAGTAAATCACCCGAAGTTACTTCCTCACCTATTCTTTTTCTTAAATATTTGACAATTCTTGCTGGGTCTACATGAAGTAGTCTGGATAGATGAATTAAATTTTCACTTTTATCAGATCCGCCAGTGGCCAAAGCAGTATTACGATTTATTTTATCTCCAACCTCAACTAGTATCTTAGCATCGGGAGATATAGGCAGTTTTATAGTCGTTTTCATTTATGAGGGACGAACTATATAAGGAAGAAGCGCTAAATGTCTAGCCCTTTTGATTGATTTTGACAAGAGGTGCTGATGATTTTGACAAACACCGCTATGCATTCTAGGCATGATTTTACCTCTCTCCGTAACTACATTCTTTAACGTTTCAATGTCTTTGTAGTCAGGAGTTATCCCTTGTTTGCAGAAAAAACAATCTTTAGGCCTAACAATTCTGCGCCTAACTCTTCTAACGCTTCTTTTCATAGTTCGACTCTGCTCACTATGACCCTGTCTTCGACTCTGAGGGATGAGCCCTCAGGCTCAGACTCGAACGAGAATTTACCGAATGGGTCATAATTAAAATGGTATATCGTCTGGGGTAATATTCTCGCTTTTGTCGCTAGTAACGCTGCCTGACTCTTGCTCCTTCTTGTCAGCTTTTTTGCCCTTTTTGGCATCTTTTACATTTTGTTTGGGAACGCTTTCTGATACAGCTCCCTCTACAGCTGGCAGCTCAGCAACAGTAGGCTCTTTCACTACGGCAGTTGCGACTGGAGATGCAAAGGCCTCTTCTCCCTCCTTCACGGGTCTTTTAGAATCAAGAATAATCATATCTTCTATGACTATTTCAGTAGTTGTTCGTTGCGTTCCGTCTTGTGCGGTCCAGGAATGCGTAGTAAGTCTACCTTCTACATAAGTTTTTCTGCCTTTTGTCAAAAGTTGCGAACAGAGCTCAGCTAGTTTATTCCAAGATACAATTCTATGAAATTCTGTTTCTTCCTTAGTCTCGCCGGTTTGGGTGGTCCAAGATCTATTGGTAGCAAGTCCAAAAGTACAGACAGCAGTTCCAGCTGGAGTATATCTAAGTTCAGGATCTCGTGTAAGATTTCCTATCAATGTAACTTTATTTAATGATCGTGCGGACATATTTTATTTATCCTTTCGTAGTAGCAAATATCTTAATATTTTCTCTTCAGCTTTTAATTTTTGACTAAGATCTGATGCCTCCTTACCATCAACTGCTAAATTTAATAACCAATAATTACCATCATTTTCTTTTTTTATTGGATAGGCTAATTTTCTTTTGCCGAAGTGTGTAGTTTCCTTTATTTTACCTTCATCTTTCAAATATTTTTTTACTTCCTCCAAGATTTTTTTCTCTTCTTTCTCTGTCAATGAGGTAAGGAGAATCAACATAAGTTCATACGCATTTTGCATGTGGGAAGTATAGCATAAAAAATATCAAAGATTAAATATCAAATATAAAAGTTAACAATGCGATACCAATATACTAATGCATACCAATTATACAAATGGATATGATACTAATATACGAATGTATGCCAATGATACTAATAGGAAGATGAGATTTTCTTAATTAGTATCATTAGTACTATTAGCCTGCCTGCCGGCAGGCAGGTTCGTATATTAGCATTACATTTTATATCTTAAATTTAAACTCAATTATATCCCCATCTCTGGCCTGGAAATCTCTTCCTTCGAGACCTATTTTCCCTTGCTCGTGGGCTAAATGCCAGTTACCTATCGATGCGAAAACAGTATAGTTAATTACCTCGGCTTTAATAAATCCTCTTGCCATATCCGTATGCACTAAAGCGGAAGCATCTAATGCTGTAGTTCCCCGCTTTATTGGCCATGCCCTAACTTCTTTTCCTCCCTTTATAGTAAAAAAAGTAATAAGATTTAATATAGAGTATGCCTGCCGTATTACCTTTTCTAAACTAGCCTTATCAACTCCAATTGACTTAAGATATTCTTTTTGTTCGCTCTCTGTTAACTCTTCTATATCTGATTCAAGTTTTGCGCATAAAAATAGAAAATTTTTTTCTTGGCGCGATTTTAGCTTAGGAGATCCTAATTGACTTTCTGATATATTTAAAACATAAAACATAGGTTTGGCTGAAAGTAGTTGTAATTCATTTAAAATTTTGCTTTCCCCTTCGTTTAACTTAAGTGTTTTTATAGGCTCATTTTTATTTAGAGAATTCTTTATAGTGGTAAGTACTATCTTTTTTTCTGAGTCCTTTTCTTTCTCAATTATTTTGCTTACTATATCTAAATCTTTGAGAACTAATTCAGTATTAACTATTTCAATATCTCTTTGGGGGTCTATACTTCCCAAAACATGAACTGCTTCACTACTTTCAAAAGCTCGAACCACTTGAACAATTGCGTCAACATCCCGAATGTGTCCCAAAAATTCATTTCCCAATCCTTCACCTTGTGCGGCACCCCTAATAAGACCAGCTATGTCAATAAAAGTAACGGTTGCAGGAGTTGTTTTATCCGGCTTTATCATTGAAGATAAGGCTATTAATCTCTCATCAGGGACATCTATAACGCCTTCATGAGGTTCAATAGTTGTAAAAGGATACTCGGCAACTTTTGCCAATTGCCTTTTGATCAGAGCATTAAAAAGCGTCGACTTACCCGCGTTAGGCATTCCAATAATACCGACCTTAAGATTCATAACTGAAATTTATCCTATTCTCACGCTCTTTGCAAGAGGTCCTCTTGCAAAGGCTGTCATTTCGTGCTAATTTAAACCATGGCCTCTAAGAATTCTGTTAAAATATATGCATCTGATGCATTCTATCATCTTTATAATCGAGGAGTAGAAAAAAGGCAAATCTTTCTTGACCAACAAGATTATTCTGTGTTTCTATCTTATCTTCAAACATACGTTTCTCCTAAGGATGTACAAAGTTTATACGCTATATTAAGTTACAACAAAACTTCTCCGAAAGAAAAAGACAAGGCACTTAAACTACTTAGACTTAAAAATTACCACTCTCAGATAAACATTGTCTGTTATGCACTTCTCCCCAATCATTTTCATTTACTGATCAGACAAAAAGATGCTGTGTTAAACAGTTTTATGAATTCGCTAGGAACACGTTATGCTATGTATTTTAACCGTAAGTACCGCCGTAAAGGAGTCCTCTTCCAGGATGTTTACAAGGCTGTGTTAGTAGAAACAGACGAGCAGCTTCTTCATCTATCAAGATACATCCATTTAAATCCTATCCATGCTGAAGATCTTAGTGTCGATGAATGGGAAAAGACTTCCTTCCCTTCCTCTCTCCCTGATTATCTGGGAAAAAGGGAAACACACTGGATTTTCAAAGATCATATACTTAATTATTTCTCGAAAACAAATCCTTATATCTCTTACGAGAAGTTCCTAGGAGTAACCTCTGATTTAAGTAAAATTGCAAAATTTGCTATAGATTTGAATCTTGAATAAATATTTATACTGCTAGAAAGCCATTTGCAAGAGGTCCTCTTATAAATGCTGCTATATAGCTAAATTATTTTCAACTTTGGTCCAAAGCGGTCTCTGTAATTGTTCCTTGTATTGCTCCTTGCCTAAAAGCATAATTCACATCTAATATAATTTTCAGTCTCTCTGCTAAGTGTTTTGTTAAGTTATCACCTTCCATTTCATATTGATCTTTTAATAGAGACTTAAGTTCTGGCGCAAATGAAAAAACTAATTTTGTTATTGTTTGTAAATGCGGTTTTAATACTCTTCCTAATTGTAGAATTCGAAAGTTTTCTATATAAGGAACTGTATTTTCCGGCATACTGGACAAAAGGAATGCCGTTTCAGGTTCATGTATTAAAAGAAGTCTATACTTTGTTGCTGATTCTTTATCTCCCTCTTTTTTTCGACGAAATAATAAATTTTCTCTACCGCGATTACCTTCATAAATCATTCTAATAACTCAGCCGGTTTTTAAAATTCCATCAGACGCAAATATATGTACACCCCACAATAAAAAATCACGGATTCCTTCTATTGTATCTTGTGATAGGTGGATTACATCACTCTTGTGAAGAGTTGTAAGAAGAATGCTTGATGATATAGCCCCTAGATCTAAAGCGATTCCCGTGGCAAACATTTTATCACCAAGGGTTCTAGGTGTCACATAATCAATACCAGATCTAAACCGTTTTAGTAATTCAGATTTCACAGTCATGAATTATACAAATTTACTCATTAATTACAAAATTTTTTTGACAACCTTTTTAAGAGATCCTTTTTTTACTTTTTTTAGCTTGCTTCTATTTCAATTCACTTATATACTAAATAAACAAGTGTTACTGCTCAATATAATTCTTTATATCTTTTCTTTTATTATTATCTGGCTGGGATCTGGTCTGATTGTGTCATCTGTAGATCGTTTTTCCAGACGATTAAGACTATCCTCTTTCGCTGTTTCATTCATTTTGCTTGGGCTACTTACGTCAACGCCAGAATTTGCAGTTGGACTGCAAGCCATTGCCGATCATGATCCAGAAATATTTGTTGGTAATCTTTTGGGAGGAATTCCGGTTATTTTTCTTTTTGTCATACCTGCTTTGGCTATACTGGGAAATGGTATAAATATAAAACATGAATTGGATAAAAGTAACTTAATAGCAACACTCGCAGTAGTATTTGCACCGTCACTACTTGTTCTTGATAAGAAATTTTCAAATCCAGAAGGCGCAGTTTTAATTATTCTATATTTAGTATTAATTTTATTAATTGAAAGAAAGCATGGTCTTCTTGATAAAGATAATTCAGAAGTACTTAATATAAAAGCATATTCTTCAAAAGACGTATTAAAAATTCTTTTTGGAATAGGTCTTATATTTATATCAAGCAACATAATTGTAGAAAAAACCATGTACTTTGCAAATCTTTTTTCAATTTCAGCTTTCTATATCAGTCTGATTGTAGTTTCTCTGGGTACAAACCTGCCGGAATTCTCACTTGCCATTCGCTCAGTTTTTACACGAAAAAAAGATGTCGCTATGGGTGATTATATGGGTTCTGCAGCAGCAAATACTTTTCTATTTGGTGTATTTACTCTGTTAAATGACGGAGAAGTATTAACAGTTAATAATTTTTTTATTACATATCTTTTTATTTCTCTAGCTCTATGCTTGTTCTATCTTTTCTCTGCTTCGAAAAATAATATTTCTAGAAATGAGGGCTTTATTCTTTTGGGAATTTATCTTATTTTTGCTTTTCTTGAGTTTATTGGCATACACTAATAAAAGATATTTGTATTGTTAGAAAGCCAATTGCAAGAGGTCCTCTCGCAGTTGTTCTAATAAAGTCAACAGGTGCCTTATCTATTACACCTAACAGGTGTAAATCTCAGAAAGATTCATGAGTGTAATTGCAACATGGAATGCGGATTCTCTCGTGGTTTATATGAAGCTCTAAATCTCTTTACAGCGTAACTTTGAAGAATATAAATGTTAGTTGCTTTGCCCGATCCAACCTGAGGAAATAGCACCAGGATCAGTCTCCGCACAGGCAACACCATTGCAGAAGTAAATGTCCCGCTCTGGCAGATATGGAACGATGTTTTCACCCTTTCTTGGCGTAAATACCAATACACTTCCATAAGATCCTACAAAAGCATTTACCATTTTGATCGGGTGGCAGTCAGGACCGATAGCGGTGCAGGCTGGATTACGCTCCCCGTATTTGGTGGTATAGCCTACTGCAGTTATTCGACCAACTCGCGCATCTGTATCGAAACCTGCCAAGTTATCCCACGCGGGAGGTATGACTCCGGCAATTTCATGCACTTGAGTTGTAGTGTTATTAAAGGTGCACCGAGCGGGATTGTACGTTAGGCCACCATCTGAAGTGCAAATCCATAGAAACGTGTAAGGATAGGTCTGATCGCTCCAATCGAAGGCTCGATACAAATCACCCACTCTTAAAAGAAGTCTAAAAAGTGTTGATGTTTCTGGCCGTGCACCACTTCCCGTACGTTTACTCGTCCAGCTGGAACCTGCGCCAGAACGCAATGCTTCAGCTATATCTCTGTCGCAGCGTCTGGGGTCGGCAGGATCCAAGCCGATACAGTCTACTGAAATGTATTGACCAGAGCCACTATTATATATTGGCACTGAATTGTGGGGAAAGGGCATGACTGTACCCTGATAGGGAACCACCACCTGTCCATAGTTTTGGAATTGAGTCGTGTAGAGATATCCGTAATCATTGGGATTTGACGCGTTACATAGTCGCAAGAGTGCTGCTGCAGTGTGGACATTTGCCTCCATTTCCACACCATAATCACCAAAAGCATGATATAGCACCGTGCTCCCATTTACACCATGCGTAGAACTCTCAAAACCCTGACAACCCTGAGGATGTGCAAGTTGTATATTCCATTTAAATCCACCATGCTTATGGGTATTTTCCATCGGACCCGAAAGATTGGTGTGTCCAATTTCCACATTTCCAAGTAGTGACAGCAAATTAAAGCCCGGGAAAGCCGCTGCAACTTCAGCCGTAAAAGGAGATACGCCGTGTTCGTGGTCATAATGACATCTAAGTACGGGATCCCAGAGCGTATGGAATTTACTAGTTGTGTGAGCTGTGGCAGGACAGGCGGGGGCTCCGGGGTAGGGTTCGTTACCGGCAACGGGAGGAGGTATTGTACTTCCCGGAGGAGGTAGATTGCTTCCACCACCGCTTTTACCGCCAGTTTGTTCTGTAGTCGAAGTTGGAGTAGCAGATGTGCTCACCGGGGTAGTTTTGGTTCTACTGATTGGTGTAGGTATTATGGCAGATTTACCAAATGCGATTTCTTTACCTATTTGGGTACGCATATCACTAACTACCAATGCTATACCCACTGTGTTCACCGCTAGAACTCCAATCAGGACAAGTGTAACCCTGTGCTTAGCCTCACTACTTAAATTAGTCTTCCATAATTTTTTCATAATATCTTTAACTGTCACTTATTTAAGAATTACATATATTCTATTTTATTGTCAGGAACCAATATAAACGAAAGTGTACAGTGAAAAGTAGGTACTATAAGATTAACCTGTATCAGATGAGCTTTTCTTAATGGTGGAAGGTAATACAATACACCTGAATAATTAATTGTCTTGGGTGAAATTTCCTATTATTGCTCTATGATCGCCTATCCAATCCCCGATAGAACTTGAACTTTTCTTCAGCCCTCTATATAGCATCCAATCTAATTTTACTTTAAACGCTTCTCTTCTAGTCAGTAACATTCTCCAGGTATTTCTGTTCATATCACCGGCTTCTTCAAAACCATGCTTTTTTGCTGTTTCATAAAAAAAATACTTCTCATTTTTATCTGCAAATTCTCCCAAAGTTTCATAGCTGGGGGTTGGGAATCTATTCCAGAGTTGCACAAGTATCCTGCGATGCTTAGAATCGGGTATAGTTGTGTTCATATCCCCACATATAACTGCCGGTTTGTTGAAACTATTTGCATGCTTGATTATCTCCACTAACATTTTGCCTCTTTCTGCCATTCCTTGATCTACTATTGAAAAGTAGCAGTTATATATGAGTATTGAAATGCCTTTTGATCGAAGCAGTGACCATAACGCTTTTCCGGCAAATGGTTCAATCCACTTCCTAGACTTTTTTTTCCAATTAAATTCTCCAACCTCCAATATTTCGAACTTTGTGAGTATTGCGGTATGGAAATATACTTTAGGGATAACTGTTTTTGTACCTTCTGACAGGATATAATTATATTTAGTTTCTTTTTTTACTTTTTCGACAAAGTTTCTTCCTGTTATCTCTTGCAAACAACAAATATCGGGCTTTTCTTCATTTATCAACTTGATAATCGCTTTAACTTTTCTACCTATAAAGCAATTTTGAGTAATAACTTTTATTTGCTTTTCTGAAATCATATTAATAAGAAAAACTACCAAGGTCTGGTTCTTCCCTTGTACCAAAATTTACCAGATTCAACTGCCCCGGTTGCGAGTTTAAATATATCTTCGGCTGCTTCATTGGGTTCCCTATCGGCACCTGCTCCACCCATGTCCGTTCTGACCCATCCTGGATCTATTGCCGAAACAGTTACTTGTCTATCAGCGAGTCTTGCTGCTAAAATTTTAGTGTACATAAGTACAGCAGTTTTGGAAATGTTGTACGCAGGTGCGATAATATCAGATAGCGGTTGGTTCAAGGATCCACGACCTGAAGATAAAATTACAATTGATCCTCCAGTACTTATTATACTCAAGAGTTTTTCCGTAAAGTCAATAAGTCCAATCAGATTCACTTCAAGTGTCTGTCTGAGTTTAGAAATATTTACTTCGCTTAAGTGGTAGTCTACCAATATACCAGCGTTATTTATCAAAATATCAACTTTTTTAATCTTATTTTTAATCTCGTCGGATACTTTTTTTATGCTGTGGGAAGATGCCAAATCTAGAGTCAAAGCTGAAAAATTCTCTGAATTAAATGTTTGACTCTTAATTGTTCGAGACGCTCCTATAACGAAATAACCTTCTTGGAGAAATTCTTCAGCAGTTGCCCTACCAATCCCCCTGCTTGCGCCTGTAATCACTGCTATATTCATAACTGGGATTATAGCAATAATTCACTTATGATAGAATATATATTCCTTGAGTAAAAAATTATTAATTATTACTGTACTTTTGTTAATAGGTACTGATTATTATGTGGCATCCAAAAGATTAGGATTTAAAAGTAGCAACGAGTTGATAAGCCCCACTGATCAAACAGGTACAATAAATGAAGAGGATCAGGCTGGTATTTTAGAAAACGACCTTCATCCACTGTCAATTGAGAAACTGCGAAGCGTAGATTTTCCGGGAAGTGAAATTAAGATTGAAGAAACTTTGGCTCCCGGATCAAATTACAAAAGATATATTGCTTCTTACAGGTCTGAAGGGCTAAAGATTTATGCTTTGTTAACTGTACCCAACGCTAAGCCTAATTCCGAATTAGGTTTCCCAGTAATTATTTTTAATCACGGATTTATTCTCCCGGATCAATACAGAACTACGGAAAAATATGTTGCTTATGTAGACTACTTCGCCAGAAATGCTTATATAGTATTTCGTCCAGATTATAGAGGTCATGGAGATTCAGAAGGTCAAGCAACAGGATCATATGGATCTAGTGCTTATACAATTGATGTTTTGAATGCGGTCTCCTCAATGAAAAATTACGAAGTAGCAGATCCAGAAAGGATAGGCATGTGGGGACATTCAATGGGCGGACATATAACGCTTCGCAATATGGTTGTGTCAAAAGATATAAAAGCAGGTGTGATTTGGGCAGGCGTAGTAGGATCTTATCAGGATTTGCTTGAAAGATGGAGAAGAAGGCCAACTAGCGTGCAACCGACAATAACTGGTCGAAGTAGTTGGCGGCTGGATCTAATCGAAAGGTACGGACAACCGATTGAAAATCCTGATTTTTGGAATTCAATTTCTGCAAATTCATACCTGACAGAAATTTCCGGTCCATTACAGTTACATCATGGAACAAGCGACCAATCAGTTCCTGTAGAATTTTCCGAAAAGCTAGAAGCTCAAATGATA
>Ga0213870_1001103_pt1 | contig 12386 bp, 11 predicted proteins | sample WICALVC2017_Meta_FD_160119 | JGI IMG/M metagenome (GOLD analysis project Ga0213870, IMG submission 160119) | Freshwater microbial communities from subterranean cave lake in Wind Cave National Park, South Dakota, United States - WICALVC2017 | ecosystem: Environmental > Aquatic > Deep subsurface >... | reverse complement strand
TCAGATCGCATGGAAGCTGTTCCACAGCCGCTGGAATTTAAGCCGCGAGGCATCTCGCCGCCCACGCATTCTCTTTCTCGCCGACCGAAACATTCTTGCCAACCAAGCCCAGAACGAGTTCTCCGCTTCCCCGACGACGCTCTGGTTCGGATCGATCCCGATAGCATTCGGCAAAAAGGACGAGTGCCAACCAACGGCAGTTTCTTCTTCACCATTTTCCAGACCTTCATGAGCGGGCCGCCGAAGGACGGCAAGCCGGCTTCCTATTTTGGCGAGTATCCGCCGGACTTCTTCGACTTCATCGTCATTGACGAATGCCATCGCGGTGGCGCGAACAACGAGAGCAACTGGCGCGGCATCCTCGACTATTTCGCCCCAGCGGTACAGCTTGGTCTCACGGCCACGCCCAAGCGAAAGGACAATGTGGACACTTACGCCTATTTCGGCGAGCCAGTCTATATCTACTCTCTCAAAGAAGGGATCAACGACGGCTTTCTCACGCCGTTCAAGGTGAAGCAGATTGCAACGACGCTCGATGACTATGTCTATACGCCGGACGACACGTTGATTGAGGGCGAGATCGAAACAGGAAAGCGTTATACTGAACCTGACTTCAACAAGATCATCGAGATCAAGGAGCGTGAAGCCCACCGCGTGAAGATTTTCATGGAGCAGATCAACCAGAACGAGAAAACGTTAGTTTTCTGCGCCACACAGGATCATGCGCTGGCCGTGCGCGACCTCATCAACCAGATGAAGCAAAGCCGCGACCCGAACTACTGCCAGCGGGTGACGGCCAACGACGGTGAATTGGGAGAGCAATACCTGCGCGACTTTCAAGACAACGAGAGGACGATTCCGACCATTCTCACCACATCGCAAAAACTTTCAGTTGGTGTGGACGCCCGCAATATCCGCAACATCGTCTTGATGCGTCCGATCAACTCGATGATTGAGTTCAAGCAGATCATTGGGCGCGGCACGCGGCTTTACGACGGCAAGGACTACTTCACGATCTACGACTTCGTAAAAGCGCATCATCATTTTAGCGATCCACAGTGGGACGGAGAACCGATTGAGATAGAGGATCCAGATCTATGCCTAAGATGTGGATGCCACCCTTGTGTGTGCGAAACGCCGCCACCGCAACCCTGTCCTCTATGTGGTAAGGTTCCGTGTGAGTGTCCGAAAAAGCCTTGTCCTGTTTGCGGGAGGCACCGTTGCGTATGCAAGAAGAAGACAAGCGCAAAAGTGAAACTCGCCGATGGCAAGGCGCGCAACATCCAACAGATGATCTGCACGACCTTCTGGCATCCCGATGGCACACCGATGTCTGCCCAACAGTTCATGGAAGTGCTGTTCGGAAAACTGCCTGCGTTCTTCAAGAACGAGGCCGAACTGCGTGCCCTTTGGAGTGATCCTGCTACGCGGAAGAAGCTCTTGCAGGGTCTTGCCGAGAAGGGTATAGGCTACGAGCAATTATCCGAGATGCAGAAGATAATCGACGCGGAGAAGAGCGACCTGTTCGACGTGTTGGCCCATGTGGCTTACGCCCTTCCGTCAGTCACCAGAGAAGAACGCGCCGCAAACGCCAAGGTCGTCATCAGCACGCATTTCAATAGCAAACAACGGGTCTTTCTCGACTTTGTGCTCTCGCATTATGTTCAGGTTGGTGTGGAAGAATTGGATCAAGAAAAGCTTACGCCCTTGTTGCGGCTGAAGTACAACGATTCCATCGCCGACGCCGTAGCCGATCTGGGAAAAGCGGAGGAGATTGGACGGGTTTTCACAGGCTTTCAAAAGTACCTGTATCAGCAACAAGTGGCCGTATGAGCGCAATAGGCCAGAAGTAGCGGTTACTCATCCGTCGAAACGGGATCGCCCTTTCCTTCAAGGGCATTTTTCATTGTATGCCACGCCATGGTGGCGCATTTCACCCGCATCGGAAATTCCCAGACACCCGAAAGCACTGATAGCTTTCCTACCTCTTCTGGCGGCTCTGGGCGACTTTCGTCCTGGTATGATTTCCGTGAATTACCGAAAATGTGGTAAGAAAAACTGTGTTTGTTTTGGAAAGGAGCATCCCGGTCATGGTCCGAGGTACCTTTGGAGCACCTCTCAGAATGGGAAAAACAGGGCTCAGAACCTGCGCTTAGGGCCAGAACTGGAAAAAGTGCAAGGGGAAGTTTCCAACTACAAACAGTTCGGACGGTTGTGTCAGGAAGCCATTGAGGTCAATGAAGCCATCTGTTTTCTTCGGCCGATACCTGAAATCGAGGATGAGCAGGAACTCAACTCCCTTAAAAAAAAATTGCGGAGGAAGTTCTTCAAGAGACCCGGAATGAGATGGACGGTGCGGGGAGCGAATGCGATCATTGCCCTGCGTTGTTATCAAATCAGCAACCGATGGGAGGAATTTTTGGAAAATCGGGCGGCAAGCTGAAAACTTACCCACAAATTTGTCGCACACACAAAACTTAGCATTTTCTTGACTGTCCTAGATCGCACGTTTATAGTACCAAAATGAAAAAATTTCAAACATTGAAAGGATTCAAAGACCTCCTGCCTGAGGAAGCGTTACAATGGGAATATATTTTCTCGCTTGCAAAGGCAACCTTTGATGTTTACGGATTCTCACCCATCGCAACACCGATCATAGAACCCGCCGAACTGTTCACACGCTCCATTGGCGAAGGAACCGATATTGTTGAAAAAGAGATGTACACATTTGATGATTACGGCAAAAAGATCAGTCTGCGCCCTGAAGGCACCGCCTGCGCCGTCCGCGCATATTTAGAACATCCCGTCTTGTCGCAATTAACCGTTGCAAAACTTTTTTATATCGGCCAGATGTTTCGGCGGGAACGTCCGCAAGCAGGCCGTTTGCGGCAATTTCATCAGATCGGCGCGGAGATCATTGGCGAAGGCTCTCCGCAACAAGAAGTTGAACTGCTCTCGCTTCTATTTGATTTTTTTGAACAACTCCATCTTGCCGATCTTGCGCTAGAACTAAACAGTATCGGCTGTCCTATCTGTCGTCCTATTTATCGAGAAAAACTCTGCGCTTTCTTGCAGGATAAAATCGCCTCCTTATGCGAAGATTGCGCGAGACGATTTCATTCCAATCCAATGCGAATATTAGACTGCAAAAAAGAAGTCTGCAAAATGGCCACTGAAAATGCCCCTGCGCCGCCTGATTTTCTCTGCGCTGAATGTGACGCGCATTTTAAAGCAGTACAAAAAGGCTTGCGCCTTACAGACATCGCCTATCAGATCAATCCTCGTCTGGTACGGGGTCTTGACTACTACACGAAAACAGCCTTTGAAATCACCACGACCCATTTGGGTGCGCAAAATACCGTCGTCGCAGGAGGACGTTATGACGGCCTGATACAGCATCTAGGCGGGGCAAAAATTTCTGCCATCGGCTTTGCCATTGGGGTAGAACGGCTTTCCGCGCTCATCAACAAAAAATGCAATAGTACACCCCTCGCCCTTTTTATAGCCCCATTAGGAGAGGCGGCCTGTGACGTTTTAATGCCAATGCTGTCTTCTCTTCGCAAGAAAAAAATAAAGTGTGAGATGGGAGATGCAAGGCATAGCTTGAAAAATCAGATGAAGCACGCGGACAAACTCGCGGCCCTATTTGTTCTGATCGTCGGAGAGACAGAATTGCAGTCAGGAATGGGAATCCTACGGAACATGGTCACACATACGCAAGAAGAGATTGATCTCACGGCTGTGGATACTATAATATCGCACATTAAACCATCGTACAGTGAAGGTATAAAAAAATTATGAATATTCATGAATACCAAGCAAAAGGGCTATTGGCCCAATATCAGATACCCATTCCAAAAGGGAATGTCGCCTTTTCACCTGAAGAGGCAAAGGCCGTCGCAGACACGCTTGATAGCCCGATTGCCGTTGTCAAGGCGCAGATTCATGCCGGAGGACGCGGCAAAGCAGGCGGCGTAAAATTGGCCAAAGAAAAAACACAAGTAACGCTCTTTGCCAAAGAACTGCTGGGCAAGATATTGGTCACCCACCAAACAGGTCATGAAGGGCGAGAGGTTAAAAAACTTTTGATTGAGGAAGGGGTTGAGATCGCCAAGGAACTTTATTTGTGTCTTGTGGTAGATCGCGCAGAAGGCAATATTGCATTGATCGCCAGCACCGAAGGTGGCATGGAGATTGAGGAAGTGGCTGAAAAAAGGCCGGACGCCATTGTTCGATTTCCCATTGATCCTGTATTTGGTTATCAAGCGTATCAAGGCCGAGCGGTTGCATTTCAATTGGGACTACCCAAGGAAGTGATGGGTCAGTGGGTCGCGCTTATCGGAAATCTTTATCGTCTTTTTATGGACAAGGGGGCCATGCAGATTGAGATCAATCCGCTGATTATTACCAAGCACAATAAACTGATTGCTCTGGACGCAAAAGTCGGCTTTGACGACAATAGTTTGTTTAGAAACAAAGATGTGCACGCATTGCGCGATCTTTCCGAAGAAGAACCGTTGGAGACCAAGGCCACACAGTTTGGTTTAAATTATGTGAAACTAGATGGCACGATTGGTTGTATGGTGAATGGCGCGGGACTGGCTATGGCCACCATGGACATCATTAAACTGGCGGGCGGATCGCCTGCGAATTTCTTGGATGTCGGTGGCGGGGCTTCCAAAGAAACGGTGAAAGAGGCGTTTCAGATTTTGCTGTCTGATACAAACGTAAAGGGCATTTTCGTTAATATTTTTGGTGGCATTGTGCGATGTGAACGGATTGCGCACGGCATCATTGATGCGGCAAAAGAAATCGCATTCGGAAAGCCTAACGGCGCGCGCGCAGTGCCATTGGTCATTCGCCTTGAGGGGACCAATGCAAAAGAGGGCAGAGATTTATTGGCCGCATCAGGCATCAACCTGATCGTCGCCGACTCCTTGTGGGACGGCGCGCAAAAAATCGTTGCGACATCTTAAAACATGGATAACTCCCTGTTCTCACGTTGTATCGGGGTGTTGATCGCTCCCAAGAAAACCTTCTTAGAGGGATCAGCGTCTCACAATGAGCGTCATGTGATTATTCTGTCTATGATCTTTGGCCTGCTGTTTGCGCGGCAAATTATGCATTCCGAAGATCGGGACATTTTCTTCTATGTAACGACTGCGCTTGCTTCTGGCGTGGGTTTTGTCTATTTTGCAGGATACTTTCTCACATGGCTCATTAAAGTTTCAGGGACGATTGTCTATCCTTCACAGATGCGGATGGTGCTTGCGTATGCGTTTGTGCCTTACATTATCGCGCTGATCTTGTCCCTCATGGCAAGGGAGATGATCCTGCCAAAATTACCGGCAATCGTTTTTATGTTGGTTGTCTTGAGTTGGTCGTTGGCGGTGTTTGGGATCAAAACCATTGCAGAATTAAAAGTAGTACAGTCGTTATTTGTAATGATGATTCCGGTTGCGGCATTGATGCTGATGATCTCAATTTTATACAAAGTCGCATGGATGGCTTGGGGATATTAACGTATTGAACAATAATATATAGACAATGGATAATGGGTGCATGGAGGATTTAAATGAGCATTTTAGTCAATAAAAATACACGGGTGTTGGTGCAGGGAATTACCGGCAAAGAAGGTTCTTTTCACGCCACACAATGCAAAGCCTACGGAACAGCGGTTGTGGCCGGGGTAACCCCGGGAAAGGGAGGAACAGAGCTTGAAGGAATTCCTGTTTTTGACACCGTTTCACAAGCGGTTGTAAAAACAAACGCAGATGTGGCCTTAATTTTTGTCCCACCGCCTTTTGCCGCAGACGCAATATGCGAGGCCGCTGAATCCGGCGTATCGCTCATTATTGCAATCACCGAAGGGATCCCCATTCTCGACATGATGCGGGTCAAGAAATTTCTTGCAAACAAACCTGTCCGTCTCATCGGCCCAAATTGTCCCGGGATCATCACGCCAGATGAATGTAAAATCGGCATTATGCCCGGATTTATTCATAAAAAAGGAACTGTGGGTGTGGTCTCTCGAAGTGGCACCCTCACTTATGAAGCGGTCTGGCAACTCACACAACTGGGGCTAGGGCAGTCTACCTGTGTGGGTATTGGCGGCGATCCGATCAATGGCACAAATTTTATAGACGTATTGCGTTTGTTTGAGGCAGACCCTGCAACAGAAGGGGTCATCATGATTGGCGAGATCGGCGGAGACGCGGAAGAACAAGCGGCGGAATTTATCAAATCAAACATGAAAAAACCGGTGGTCTCGTTTATTTCAGGAATGACAGCCCCACCGGGTCGAAGAATGGGACATGCTGGCGCCATTATCGCTGGTGGCAAAGGTTCTGGAGCCGATAAGGTTTCTGCGTTAAAAACGGCAGGGGTTACGGTTGTAGAAAATCCAGCGAAGATCGGCGAGGCGATGGCCCAAATTCTGAAAACAGCAACGACGTTACTTTCTTAAGGAATCCGAGTTGAAAATCCCCTTCTCGGTAATAATCGCGCGAATATATTTGGCGGGGGTGATGTCAAAGGCCGGGTTACATACCGCAATGCCATCTGGGGCAGACGCAACGCCAGCAATGTGTGTCACTTCGGTAGCCACGCGTTCTTCTATTGGAATTTGATCTCCAGAGGCTGTTTGTAAATCAATCGTTGAAGTGGGCGCAGACACATAAAACGGAATGCCGTGCGCGTGCGCCAGAACAGCGATTGTGTATGTTCCGATCTTGTTTGCCACATCGCCGTTTGCAGAAATCCTGTCAGCACCCACAAAGCAACATTGGATTCTCCCCAATCGCATCATGAATCCAACCATGTTGTCTGTAATGAGTGTTGCGGGAATCTGATCCTGCACCAATTCCCACGCAGTCAATCGCGCCCCTTGAAGAATGGGACGGGTCTCTGGCACAAACACAGATATTTTCTTTCCCTCTTCCCACGCCGAACGAATAATCCCCAACGCCGTTCCATGTCCGCCTGTCGCAAGCGCGCCCGTGTTGCAATAGGTAAGAATGCCGTCACCCGATTTGACAAGCGACGCGCCTAATTTTCCCATCGCACGATTGGCCGCAATGTCTTCATTCAGGATTGCATAAGCCTCCGCGAGTAAAATCTCCTTTAATGCAGAAAGTGATTTTTCGGCGTTTGCTTGCAGGGTCTCGTTCATCCGTGTAATGGCAAAAAAAAGATTCACGGCGGTAGGCCGCGTTTTAGAAAGAAGTAAAGAAGCCGTTTCTATCTCTTGTTGAAACGATAAAAACGAGGACGCCTGACTTTGATGCGCCGCAAGCGCAATTCCAAAAGCCGCGGCAATTCCTATTGCCGGCGCGCCGCGAACCCATAACGACAAGATCGCATGGGCAATGGTCTCAACATCTTTGCAGTCTTCATAGGCAATCTCACGTGGCAGTTTCGTTTGATTCAGTATCTGAACATAATTGTTTTTCCATGCGACAGATTGAAAGACCATTTTTATTTATTAAATCAAACGCATTGATGTAACCGTTGCTGTGGCCACTGCGATCCCTTTCCTAATTTCTTATGCCTTACTATATGGTAAGGAATAAGAAATTTCAAATTTATAAAAAACCTACTCTAAAAATAGCATGGCAACAAAATCAACTTGGAATCATCATTTTTAATGTGCTAGAATCGCAAAATGACAAAACGCCTTTCTGATTTAATCCTATCAATCGCCTTCCTTGTCATTTTTTCTGTGCCGATGTTGCTGATTGCGTTATTAGTAAAAATAACATCAAAAGGCCCAATCCTTTACTGGTCGGATCGCGTAGGACGTTATAATAAAATCTTTAGCATGCCTAAGTTTCGAACGATGGAATTGGGCACACCCCAAGTCGCCACGCATCTGTTGAAAAATCCAGATGTTTATCTTACGCCTATTGGCGCATTTCTTAGAAAGACAAGCATGGATGAGCTCCCGCAACTGTTTACGATTATCAAAGGAGATCTTAGCCTGGTCGGTCCGCGCCCCGCTTTATTTAATCAGTCGGACTTAATTGCACTGCGCACCCAAAGAGGGATTCACAAACTGATGCCGGGTCTTACGGGATGGGCGCAAATTAACGGACGAGACGATCTTGCAGTGATCAAAAAAGTGGAATTGGATGAAGACTATTTAAATTGGCGTTCTTCTTCCTTTGATCTTAAAATACTCCTGCTCACGTTCTCAAGTGTTCTTCGCAGTCACGGGATCAAACACTAAGCCCATGCCCACACTGGGGGTGAACATTGATCATATCGCAACCGTGCGAGAGGCGAGAAAAGGCATTGCGCCTGATCCTGTCATCGCGGCCATGCTCTCAGAGTTAGGCGGCGCCGACGGCATTGTCGTCCATCTTCGAGAGGATCGTCGCCATATTCAAGACCGCGATCTTCGTATCCTTCGAGAAACCCTTCAGACCAAACTTGATTTGGAAATGGCGGCCACAGAAGAGATGCTGAAAATTGCTTTGTCCATAAAGCCTGAGATGGTCACACTCGTACCTGAAAAACGACAAGAACTCACAACAGAAGGGGGACTCAATCTTCTCGCAATGCGAAACAATTTAAAAAAAATCATTCCGCATCTTTTATCAGCAGGCATTGTGGTATCGGTCTTCATTGAGCCTTCCGAGACGCAAATTAAAGAGGCGCAGATGTTAAAAGCCACTGCCATTGAAATACATACAGGGCATTACGCCAATAGCAAAGGCGACAGACGGGAGCATGCACTCAAACAGATTACGCGTTCTGCAAAACAGGCGCACAGTCTTGGGCTTTTGGTGAACGCGGGACACGGCTTAAACTATGCTAACGTAGGGGCTATTGCGCGACTCCCAAAAATGAACGAGTTGAATATCGGGCATAGTATTGTCGCCCACGCACTGTTTGTCGGCATGGAACGCGCCGTACGAGAAATGAAATCAGCCATTGCGACGTCGGCATGATTATTGGCACAGGCATTGACCTTGTTGAAATCTCTCGCGTACAAGAAATGCTCATGCGTTGGGGCGACCGTTTTCTCCATCGTGTTTTTACCCCTTCTGAAATCGCTTATGCGAAAAAGAAAAAAGATCAGCATATCTTTCTTTCCGCGCGATTTGCGGCCAAGGAGGCCGCGCTGAAAGCGTTGGGCATTGGGCTTCAAATGGGTGTGCACTTTCGGGAGATTGAAACGACGCACGATCCGCTCGGAAAACCCGTAATGACCTTTTTAGGTAAGGCGCAACAAATCGCACACGCGCAAAAGGTGTCCGCCATTTTTGTGAGTCTGTCCCACGAGGGCGATTACGCCATCGCCCAAGTGCTCTTAACAGGAACACCATGAAAGTTGTGACCGCAGAAGAAATCAAGGCATTAGACCGTGTAGCTGTTAGTCAATTTAACATGCCGTCACTGCTTCTCATGGAAAATGCGGCGCGCGGTTTCGTGGATAAAATTGAAGAAAAAATTACACGCGTCTTGGGGCTTCCAATTATTATTCTGTGCGGAAGAGGAAACAACGGCGGAGACGGCATCGCGGCGGCACGTTACTTCAAAGATCGCGGGGCCATCGCAACCGTTGTATTATTCTCTCCAATAGAACAACATACTGGAGACAGCAAAACCATGCTAACAGCATGGTTGCGCACAGGCGGCGATGTCCTCTTTGCGGATGACACATTAGAAAAAAAATGTTCTGAAAATCGCCTCATCGTAGATGCGTTACTTGGAACGGGGCTTTCGCATCCGGTCGGTGACGATTTTGAAAAGGCCATTTTACTGATCAATAAAACGCGAAGCCCTAACATCACGGTTGTCTCCGTTGACATTCCTTCTGGCATTTCGGCCAATACCGGTGAGCGGATGGGGGCCGCCGTTGAGGCTGATTATACCTTCACCATGGGACTTCCAAAGCGCGGGCTGTTCTTACGAGAAGGACTGCAATGCCGAGGATCGTGGGACATCGTTGATATTGGATTTCCAAAAGCCTTGGTAGAGCAAGCCAATATCAATGTATCTCTGATCGGCCCTGCAGATTTAAAAGGCGTTTTCTCCCCGCGTCCTCTAGGGGCGCACAAAGGAACTTTTGGACATTTGTTGATCATTGCAGGATCAAGGGGGAAAAAAGGGGCCGTAGTCATGTCTGCACTTTCGGCCTTACGATCAGGCGCAGGATTGGTCACAACCGCATTGCCCTATTCTATTGACACAATCTCGCAGTCCGCAATGGAAGCAATGACCCTTCCCGTTGCGGAAACAAAGGAGGGAGCCTTATCGCTCAAAGCGGAAAAAAATATCTTGAATGCCATAGCAGGAAAAAATGCGGTGGCGATTGGGCCGGGACTGTCACAACATCAAGAAACCGTTCGGCTCATTCTGAATCTCATCACACAAATAGAAGTGCCGATGGTCATTGACGCAGATGGCCTCAACGCGCTTGCCTCCGATTTGTCTGTTCTTAAAAATAAAAAGGGCGCAATTATTTTAACACCCCATGCCGGCGAGATGGGGCGATTGATGGGGGTGTCTGCGGAAACGGTGCAGAAAGACCGCATAGGCATGGCCTCCTCGTTTGCACAAAAATGGGGCGTGATTGTTGTACTAAAGGGAGCGCACACCCTGATTGCCGCGCCGGACGGCTCCGTTGCGATTTCCAATACGGGGAATCCCGGGATGGCCACTGCTGGCACAGGCGATGTCTTAACAGGTATAATCGGGGGGTTTTTAGCAGGCGGGATAGACGTAAAGACTGCGGCGATTCAGGGCGTCGTACTGCACGGACTGGCGGGAGATATCGCCTGTCACGACATGGGGGAAGTCAGTCTGATCGCCGGAGATGTTATCCAAAATATTCCCCATGCCATTCAAAAAATAAGGAGCTTTTCATGACCCTCACGCAAATTACAATTTATTTTCTTGGTATTATTGTTGTTATTATTATTGCCATGCTGGTGCATTCCTATCTCGACAAAAAGAAAATTAAAAAAAAATTACTCCTTCTTGTTGACCCCTTAAAGGGAAGAGTCGTGCAGGACAGTTCTTTTCATTATCCGCATTTCCACTGTGATGTAAAGGGTCGGGCATTTGATCTTTTTTTTGATGTGGTCAAAGTGGGACGACACCATATTCTTTACGCAGTTTATTCACTGGGAACAACCCTTCCCCACCCCATGCTTTTGATCAAGAAAGATGAATTTCGTCCTATCGCCGATCTCAATCATTTTTCAAAATCAAATGGCTCTCCTCTTAAGACAATTTGTACACCGTTTCAAGGATATTCGATAGAGCCTGCATGGGCAGAGAAGATTTACGCAACAGGAGCAGTCTCACAGACGATTGCATCGCTTAATGAATTCTCGTCTCTGCAATTAGGGCCAGACGCCTTGATTGCAGGAAAGCCTTATGAGGGGCTTGCAGATGCCGATCCAGAACAAACATTACAGGCCATCTTGTCGCTTGAAAAACTTGCAACAGAGATGGAGGACGGAACGCCGTCCGCAGTATGTCCCGCGTAGTTTTGAATAGTGCAAAGCAGACTTTTCTTTTAGGAAAACAGATCGGCCTGTCGGCAGTGGGAGGAGAGGTGATCGGATTGACAGGCCCTCTTGGCGCAGGTAAAACCGTTTTTGTGCAGGGATTAGCAGAAGGGCTTTCTATCACAGACAATATTGTCAGCCCCACTTTTGTCATCATGAATCTTTATCCTGGACAGATTCCCCTTTGCCACATTGATCTTTATCGCCTTGATGCGCCGCTAGAATCAATCGGTCTTGATGAATATCTAAATTGGCAGGGCGTTACCGCCATTGAATGGGTAGACAAAATGGTCATTCAAGAAATAAATTTTAGCGTTGAGATTGTAGATGCAGGAGACAATACAAGAGAAATGGTTTTATCAGCAACGCCTCAAACAAACCATTTACTAAAGGGAATCATTTCATGAAACAGAACGTAACGCCGTCTGCGGACGTAATGAAGTCTGCGATTATTGCGTGGCTTCATTGGTATCGCGAGATGGGCGTGGATATGCTTGGGAATGCTCCATTAAAAACGGGTAACGCATGGAGGCCGACCCCTGTCTCTTGCGAACCACAAGCGTCATCCCTTCTGCAGGGATTGTCAGCGGTGCGTGAGGAGTTGGGGGATTGTCAGCGGTGTAAACTTTGTTCTACACGAAACAAAATTGTATTTGGATCGGGGAACGAAAAGGCAACGCTCATGTTTGTCGGCGAAGGCCCGGGTGCTGATGAAGATTTACAAGGTTTGCCTTTTGTGGGAAAGGCCGGCGAGTTGCTCACAAAAATGATTTCTGCCATGGGGCTTTCCCGTGAAGAGGTCTATATCGCCAATATCGTGAAATGCCGTCCTCCTAATAATCGCACCCCGGAAGCAGATGAGAT
>Ga0213870_1001102_pt1 | contig 12386 bp, 15 predicted proteins | sample WICALVC2017_Meta_FD_160119 | JGI IMG/M metagenome (GOLD analysis project Ga0213870, IMG submission 160119) | Freshwater microbial communities from subterranean cave lake in Wind Cave National Park, South Dakota, United States - WICALVC2017 | ecosystem: Environmental > Aquatic > Deep subsurface >... | reverse complement strand
ACCACGTTCATGTGATAACACTGAACGTGGTTTTTTTTGATACCAATCTATGATAGAATTAAAATGCGATGATACCATTTTTAAGCAAACTTTTTGACTCGAACGAAAAAGAAATAAAAAAACTTGCTCCAATAGTTATCGAAATAAATGCACTTGAGGAGAAAATAAAAAAGTTAAAAGATAAAGACTTTCCCAAAAAAACCGAGGAGTTTAGAGAAAGGTTGACAGAGGGAGAATCTTTAGATCTAATTTTGCCAGAAGCCTTTGCTCTTGTTCGAGAAGCAGCAAGAAGAACGATAGGACAAAGACATTATGATGTTCAACTTATTGCAGGAATTGTTCTTTTTCAGGGAAAAATTGCAGAGCAAAAAACAGGTGAGGGGAAAACGCTTTCTGCAATCCCTGCTTTGTATCTGCACAGCCTAACTCGTAAAAGTGTTCACTTGGTAACAGTTAACGATTATCTTGCTCGTCGTGATGCAGGTTGGATGGGACCAGCATTTAATCTTCTTGGACTTAAAGTTTCCTCTATTATTAGCGAGCAGTCATTTCTTTTTGACTTTGAGTATTTAGAAAGAGAGGCTTCGGAATTTAGATTAGCACATCTTAAGCCCATCACAAGAAAAGAAGCTTATACAGCCGATATTGTTTATGGAATAAATTCAGAGTTTGGTTTTGATTATTTAAGGGACAATATGGCGCAAGATCTAAAAGATTTAGTTCAGAAAGATTATTATTATGCTGTCGTTGATGAAGTAGATTCAGTTCTAATCGATGAGGCTAGGACGCCCCATATTATTTCAGCACCGGATGAAGCACCGGCGCAAAAATATTATGAATACGCAAAATTAATCGAAAAATTAAATTCGGAAATCGATTATAAAATTGATGAAAAATTGCGGACTGCTCATTTAACAGATCATGGTATTGGGAAAATAGAAAAGCTATATGGGATTAGCAATATTTACGAAAAAGATTTCGATACAGTCTATCATTTGGAAGCAGCGCTTAAAGCACGAACGTTATTTAAAAAAGAAAAAGATTACATAGTCAAAGATAATCAAGTTATTCTAGTTGACGAATTCACAGGACGTCTTCTTATGGGAAGACGATTATCTGAAGGTTTGCATCAAGCAATAGAGGCAAAAGAGGGAGTTACAATCCAAAGAGAGTCAAAGACTTTAGCAACTGTTTCTTTACAGAATTATTTCCGCATGTACGAAAAATTGGCAGGAATGACTGGAACAGCTGTAACAGAAGCAAGGGAGTTTCACAAAATTTATAATCTTCCAGTAGTCGTTATTCCTACAAATAAGCCGATGGTAAGAAAAGATCATAACGATTTTGTTTACAAAACAGGTAGAGCAAAGTTATCAGCAGTAGCAGATGAAATAGAAAAGGCATACAAAAAAGGACAGCCGGTTCTGGTGGGAACAACTTCGATTGAAAAGAACGAGTTAATATCTCAGTTATTAAGACGCCGCGGCATAAAACATGAAATCCTAAATGCAAAGAATCATGAGAAAGAGGCGCAAATAATTGCAAAGGCTGGAGAAAAAGGAGCGATTACTGTTGCAACCAATATGGCAGGCAGAGGAGTAGACATTATTTTAGGTGGCGATACGCCAAAACATGAGGATGGTAAAGAAAAAGTTGGTACAGCTGAATGGAGTGTTTGGGAGAATAAACATAAAGAGGTGGTTGCGTCTGGCGGACTTTATGTAATTGGTACCGAGCGGCACGAGTCGCGAAGAATCGATAATCAGCTGCGAGGCCGTTCTGGCCGTCAAGGCGATCCAGGAATGTCGCGTTTTTTCGTAGGTCTTGATGATGAGATAATGCGTATTTTTGGAGGAGAGACTATTTCCAATCTTATGACTCGATTTAATATGCCGGAGAATATGCCCTTGCAGCATATGATTGTTTCAAGGGCAATTGAGCAAGCGCAGAGTAAAGTTGAGGGATTTAATTTTGATATAAGAAAACACTTGGTTGACTACGATGATGTTTTAAATAAGCAAAGAGAGATAATTTATAAAAGGCGGCGAAGGATACTTGAGGCATCAAAAGGAGAAGTATCAAAAGAAGGAAAAGTATCACCCATTCGACAGGCTCAGGGTAGGAATGTATCAAAGGGAGAATTAAAGAGTGACGTTTTAGAGAAAATCCAAAACACCATCTCAACACTTGTTACCATAAACAGCACAGAAGAACTTGACGGCGGAGAATCTACTAGTCAGAAAATAGTTGCTGAATTTTGCACGGTTATTCCATTTGATGAAAACTCCCAAAAGCAATTGGCCCAACAGATCGAAAGTTTGTCAACAAATGAAGAAAAAATAGATCTTCTTTCAAAGATTGCAACAGATGTTTACGAAAAACGGGAGCAGCATTTAGGAAAAGATCTCATGGCTCAAATAGAAAGATTTGTAATGCTATCGGTTATTGATAATCTTTGGATGGATCATTTGGATGCAATCGAAAACTTAAGAGGTGGAATTGGGCTTCGAGGTTATGGACAAAGAGACCCATTGGTTGAATACAAAAACGAAGCATTTAAGATGTTCGAGCAGTTAATTAGCGGAATTGATGATCAGATAGTACATAGGATCTATAAAATTCAAGTCCAACAGAATCCACCAATGCCTCAGCCACACCATCATATTGTTAAGCAAGCAGCCGGTGACACATCAATTTCTCCATCTTTGCAGTCGCGAGAAGTAAGTCAACCAAGCGGAAATCAATCAGCGTCTGGATCAGCGGCACCGTCAAACGTGCCAGCCGCGTTTGACGCGGCGCCAATCAGCGGAACAAAAAAGAAACTCGGAAGAAACGAGAAATGCTGGTGCGGAAGTGGAAAAAAGTATAAACGTTGCCACTACCCTAATTAAATAAAGTCTCTGGAAGTAAAAAGGACAGGTGTCAAGCTAGTCCACCTCGAAGGTGGACGAATAAGGTGGACGAATAAAAGTATGCCAACAGTAAACGTTTATTTTATTAAGCAAGAAAAAGCATCTGAGTTAGAAAAGCTTATCCCTAAGCTAAAAATTTACCTTGCAGACAGACTGACCTGTGGCGACATCAAGTTAACAAAAGGCGAGATAAGCGTAAGATTAATTCCTGTTGTGGGGAAAGGTATGATAGGAGATGTAGAACTTGAGATTACAGCCCATGCTTTCCCGGAAAGAGTAAAAAAGCAAGACGAAATTTGTCGAGATATGATGAATTACATAAAAAAAGAAGCACCTTCATTGGGAAATGTAAAAGTATGGCTTAAATTATGCGAGCTTGGACATAGCTGGTAGACAGAAAGTATTGGGACGTTTTGGGGACGGTCCTCAGATATACCGCCATAGCAATCCGAATGAACAATAGTTTTATTGCCAGTTCAAAAGATGCCATTTTTCTCAAAAAAACCAAGCAGACATTTTCTTAATGGTGTATAATTATGTTGTATGAGATACATTACATCAGACTCAGAGATAATGACAGGCAATCCAGTTATTCAAGGCACTCGAATTCCAATTGCCGTTATTCTTTCACTTATAAAACAGGGATATACTGTACAAGAGATTCATAAAATGTATGATTGGGTATCTATTAAAAAGCTAAAGGGAGCAATTGATGAGATTGCTGATTTAGTTATTACTTCATTCCATGCCAAAAATATTTTATAGGCACAAACTTATTCTTGACGAGAACCTACCAACTAGAGAGAATTTTCCATTATTAAATAACAGATTTGATTTAAAACACATCGCAGATGATTACAAACAGGGTGGATTGCCTGATTTTAAGGTATATAAACTAGCGCAAAAAGAAGGGAGGCTTCTTGTTACTTATAACATTAAAGATTTTAAGGAACTTGCTGCAATAAGTAATACCACAGGAATTATTGGAGTTTCACCCAACTTAACACTTGATCAGATTGACAAGAAGCTAACATCTCTTTTTACAAAAGCAACAAAGAAAGAATTATTAGGTAAGTTTACTTATATTAGCGGAGAGTCTAAATCCACCTAAATATTCCCTTATGCTTAAAGCGGACGCTGCTATTCTTGTATAAGAAAAAATTAAAAATATTTGCATCGTAAGCTATCAGATGGTACACTACGCCCATGATAGATCATACCACGCAGGAATTTATTCCTATCCAATTCGATAAGTCTCACCTCTCAACTATTGGCGAACGGTTATATACCCAAAGTCTTGATCTTATCCGAGAGCTTGTTGCGAATGCCTACGATGCAGACGCTACGATTGTTAAGATCAGCGTTGGCGATGATGCTATTGTAGTTGATGACAATGGTATTGGAATGGATAAGGATGGGCTTAGGCAATACTTTACTATTGGCTCGAGTTTTAAAAGACAAAATCCAATAAGTCCTAAATTAAAAAGGGTTAGGATTGGGGAATTTGGAATTGGGAAGTTTGCTGTTCTTTCCATCTGTGACCGGTTTGAAATTTATACAAGATCACAAAATTATGCAGCAACGCTAATTTTTGATCGAGATGATTTTGAAACACGTAGTGACTGGAACATTCCTCTTATTGAGCATGCTGTTGAAAGCTTAACAACTGGAGCTCGCGTTTCTCTATCTCGTATAAAAAAACCGATTTCTCTTTTTGATGTAGAGAGACATTTAATCAATGTATTTCCTCTTACCGATAAAAACTTTTCCATTTTTCTTAATAACCAAAAATTGCAGTCTCGTTATATTCCAGGAGAACGCTTTAGAATACGGGAGAATACAAGGTTTGGGATTGTAAGCGGAGAGATAGTTATCTCCTCTCTTATGCTTAATAAAGAGATAGTTGGTATTGGTATTAGAGTAAAGGGTATTTTGATAAAAAGAGAAACATTCGGCATTGAAAAATTGCATCGTCTGTCGAGCCATCGCTTAACTGGAGAAATAAATGCAGATTTTCTTCCTATTACTGCTTCAAGAGACGATTTCGTAAAGGATACAAAAGAGTATGAAGAATTTGAAAAAATTATGGCAAAAAAGCTTATCAAAGTTGTAAGGTCTCTTGAAAAATCCGCTTTATCGTATCAGGACAAAAAAGCAGAAAGGGTTTTATCGGACGCGCTAATAACGGTTCGGGATGCATTAAAGAAAAATACCGACATTTTATTTTTAGAAGGACTGCCGCTTTTTTCAAAGGTAAGAACGGAAGTGTCTGAAGAGAAAATACCAAATGGAATTATTGCGACAGCACTTTCTTCAAGATCTATTAAAGATAAAGAATTGCGAGAAAAGCTGAAAGAGACATTAAAAACTATTAAACCCAAAGTTAGATCACGCATAAAGACGCTTCTTCGCGATGAGCATCGAGTGGTCAAAAAAGTAAAGATAGGAGGGAGTGAATTTTTGGTAAGTTTTGCGCATTTAGGAGAGGAAGAGAAAGAAAGTTTTGTAGAAGGAGGGGTTATTTTTATAAATAGAGATTATAAGCTCTTCAAAAAAATTGAGGGAAGAACAGAACTTATCCTTTATCATCTTATACGTCTTGTTGCGCAAGAAATTATAAAGTTGGCAAATCCAAGAAATCTTGAGGTTGCATTTGGTTGGCATGGAAAAATCATCAGAGACGCCTTTTTATCTCTAAAGGAAGATTAATACTTGAGGACGGTCCTCAAAAAGCTTTATATTGCAATCCAGAAGAGCAATAGTTTTATTGCGAGTTTTAAAACCCCACTGACTAACGATTCTCACGAAAATGATCAATACCTGATGTGTAGATATTGACATGTAGTATCTAGAAAGTATACGATGTTTTAAGGTGTAAAAAATGGTTAATCAACCCCAAGATGTAAGCAGTTGGTTTGAAAATGTTATGAAGAGCGCTATTGATAAGCGTGCGAGCGATGTTCATCTTGAACCGGAGCGGGACACTCTTAATGTGCGTTTTAGAATAGATGGTCTTCTTCAACAAGTTGAAGTTTTAGGCAATCACCTCCAGGATAATATTATTTCGATGATAAAAGTAATGTCGAATATGAATATTACAGAGCGTCGACTTCCGCAAGATGGTCACTTCGAATTTAATTCCATGAATAAAGTTCATAATATTCGAGTCTCTGTATTGCCAAGCTTGTATGGAGAAACTATAGTGCTTCGTATTTTAAATAGAGAAGATATTCTGATTAGGCTTGAAAACTTAGGCCTTTTGCCCGATCAGCTAGAGCTTGTAAATAAGCTTATTGCTAGTTCTTCTGGGATGATCTTAACGACTGGTCCGACAGGATCGGGAAAAACAAACCTTCTTTATTCAATCATCCATGCATTAAATAAACCAGATAAAAATATTATTACCCTTGAGGATCCAATTGAATATCAAATGACTAATATTCGCCAAACCCAGGTTAATGAAAGCATAGGACTAAGTTATGTAAAGGCCATGCGATCTGTTGTGCGGCAGGATCCGGATGTTGTTATGTTGGGAGAGATTAGGGATGTGGACACAGCCCAGATGGCAGTGTTGGCAACTCTAACCGGACTTTTAATATTTACTACATTTCATACGTTTGATGTCCCTGCACTTATTACTCGTTTTCTTGAATTTGGTATAACCAATTCGATAATTGCTCAAACTATAAGAGGTGTTATCTCAACAAGACTGGTAAGAAAGATATGTGATTCATGTAAAGAACCGTATATTATCAAGGAGCTTGATAAGCCTGATACATACACGAGGAATTTAATAGAACATCGTACTACTCCTAGCAATTTCCAAAAAGGTAGAGGCTGCGATAAATGCGGTAACACAGGGTATTTAGGTAGAACAGGAGTGTTTGAGGTGGTATATTTTGACGAGGAAATAAAAACTTGCATTATCGAATATAAACTTCCTTCCTATATCTCCGAGCTTATCCGAAGAAAGAAAGGGAGAGCTATAAGGGACGCGGCAATGGAGAAAGTTTTTCAGGGTATTACTACAATAGAGGAAGTTTCTAGAGTATTGGGTAGGCAAATAGGGTAAAAAACAGATGTTTTCTCAAAGGCCACATTACAAACATTTAAGTCAAAAATGGACAGCTCGGTCAAAGGCATTACGAGAGAAGCTTTGGGAGAAACATAAAGCTTCTCTTGAATGGCTTGTTGGCAACTCTCAGCAGTTAGCAGTTGGGTCTCTTGGGGGATTACTCCTTCTTGCAGGGCCAAGTGCGCCGCTTCTTCCTAAAGAGCCGCTTTTGATTGCCAGCAACGAAACAAAAAAAGATGCCGACATTACTTCCTCTTTGATATTGGATCTTTCTAAGACTTTGCCAAGTACAATGAGACCCTTAACCGTTGATGAAGAAAACAGAGTTGCAGACATCTTGTCTAGTGCCTTTGGTTTTCCAGTCACGCCAGAACTTGATCGCAAAAGGCTTAACAGAAGTTATGGGTTAATAGGCGCAGAACAACACCTCGCTCGTTATCCAGGAGATAATATGTATACGCATTTTGATACACAGGAAGAAGTCGATAAGTTTTGGTCGTCAGGTATGGCGCCTGGCCTTGGGGCATGGAGGTATTTTGCTCCTTCAAGAGAGCAAATGACTGAAGAAGATAAACTGAGAGAAAAATATTATTTAGCAGTTCAAACATTTCTAGTTCCTGATTATAACAGTAGAGTTTCAGAGTATAGAGATTTTTTTAAGTTTAGAAAAATGTTAGTTGTTAATCCGCAAAATGGGAGGGCAATGGTAGTTGTGATTGGCGATGCTGGGCCAGCTGAGTGGACAGGCAAACATTTGGGCGGATCGCCAGAAGTTATGAATTATTTAGAACGTGAGGATGGGGCAAAAAGAGGTCCAGTACTCTATTTTTTTATTGACGATTCAAATGATACAATTCCTTTGGGGCCAATTGTCCCAAAACAAATCGCATATGGGTAAACACTTTTACAGTCATATTATTGAGACAGCAACGCTAAGCGTTGAACTAGGCGAAATGGATTTATCAAAAGAAGAAAGACGCCATTTAATTGAGCTTGCTGAAAATAATATTCATCATGCTATTCTTGACGCGATTCTATCCGAACTTTCAGAAGAAAACAAAAAAATCTTTTTATCGCACCTTGCAGCAGAAGAGCACGAAAAAATTTGGAAACACCTAAAAGAGAATATTGAGAATATTGAAGAAAAAATAAAAAAATCAGCGGAGGATTTAAAAAAAGAGTTGCACAAAGACATTAAAGAAGCGAAGAGTAAACAGTGAAGAGAATTCCGCAGATGCAATCGAAAGGCTAGCTTGTAGGTTCGTAAAGACTTTTCGCAAGATCAACTGTTTGATCGTCCAGAAAATATACTCCCTCCTTTTCTAATATTTCTCTTTTTCTTTGTATCCCTCCGCGGGCATAACCAGTTAGTTTGCCAGTACTCCCTACTACTCGATGGCAGGGAACGTGTTTGACGTCTTTATTTGAATGCATAGCAAATCCAACTACTCGTGGGTTTTTAATACCGGCAAGCTCTGCTACCCTTTTGTAAGTTAAAACTTTGCCCTTGGGGATAAGAGAAACGACATGATATATTTTTTGAAAAACCCTCATTTATTTTTAGGAGCAGTTTTGGGATAGCGTTCTTTTAAATATCTTTCTTCAATTTTTTTAAGCTTATCACCAACTGCTCGTTCTACGTCAACGCCCGCGGCAATTGCCAGTTGCATGGCAGTTATAATTACATCGGCGAACTCTTCATACATATTTCGTCTGTCAAACTTTTGCAGTTTTGCTTTTCTTTGAAGTTTGAGTATCGAAAGTATATCATTGCATAATTCTCCAACTTCTTCATTTAGCTTTACTGTTTTTGTTAAAATCTCTTTTTCTTTTTGAGAGTAAAGCCTGTACTGGGGTGCAGTTTTTTCATTTAATATCTTTATTTTTTCCTGAAGATTTTTTAAGTTCATGCTTACTTTCTTACAAACAATATAGCATTTGGGATGTTGCGGCCGGGGCCTGCTTTATAGCCGCCGCTCCACAGAGCAATTGACCCGCCGCTATCAAGATTAAGGGCATTCTCAAGACCTAGTGTTTTTAGAACATGGGCAACTTCTGCAACGGTTACATTATGAACAACGCCAATGTAAGCAGTGTTTCCTTTATTGCCGACAAAGCTTCTTGTTCCTTTGCTTCCTTTCTTAGGATCGCTATCCCCTCCAAAGGAAATATTTCCTCCGGACAAAAGTAGTCCTTGGTTGCCCAGCACCATATCTACTCCAGTATCTCTTCCCCATTCTAAAGATTGGCCTCTTATGCCGGCAGAGTTACCGGAGAAATATATAAGAGGAACGCTGCTATATTTATTATTTTCAGAATTAAAATATGTTTTGTTTTTGTTCATAAGTAGAGTATCAAATGAATTAGTTTTTCCTGCGCAACTTGGATATTCTGCCGGGCAAAAATACGATCCGTTAACACCTGCAAATGCCCCGTTTCGACTAACATAATCACTTAAAGTTAGAACAGGGCAATTATTAGAACAATCAGAATCAGACGCGGTATCAACTATCACTCGGGCAGTATTGAGATCTGCTGCGATAATATCAACAAGATAAGTACCTATATCGCTATTTACAGATTGCCTGCTATATCCACTATTGGGAGCTGCATTGTTGGCTTTGACAGTTTCAGGAATGACAAATGCTGCTTGGATTTTTGCTTTCTCATCGTCAATAAGCTTAGTCAAATTGTTAAGAGTGGCATTTCCTGATGCGTAATTTCTTTGCGACAAAAGGGTAAGTCCCTCTGCGAATAAGTCGTCAAGTTTGGTTGTGTTTTTGGTTTGCGTTTTTAGATCCAAAAGTTTCTCAAACGCAGTAACTGCCTTTTTGTATGTTGTTTCTACGTTTCTTATATTCTCTTTTAATTCTTGATTAACCACATACTGATCTTCTGCTTTAAGTTCCTTTAATTCTTTTTCTATCATCAAAAGTTTCTTTTTTTCTTTTGTTTCTTGTAGCGTCAAAGCTGAAAGCTCTGTCGTAAGAGTTAGGTTTCTTGCTTGAGCACTGATTAGGAGTCCTAATATAATGATTATTACACTAGCAATTGAAATAGCAATAAGGTTGAGATGTTTTTTTAAGACAATTCTTAAACGAGAGCTGAGGTTCATATTTACAGTGTATCAAAGATGGATGGATATTTGCTACAATTAATCTGTGAATAAAAAAAGAATTCTTATCATAGTTTTTATTATAATATTACTTGGGTTAGCGGGATATGTTGGCAAAACATTTCTGTTGGGGAAAAATAAATTTGATTTGTTTGGAAAGTCAGTCAAGGGAGTAAATACTCAAAAACAGAAAAATGTTTCTTTGCCTTCGACTTCTAAACTGCAGAATTCCTTACAGCAAAGACTTGATTCTATAAAGCAGGAAGTATCTAAGCTTGACATTAAGGATATCGCCTCGTCTTCTCCTCAAGTGCAAAAATTGATTAACGATCTTAATGCGCTTAAGGACTATCCAAGCAATCAGATAAAAGATATTTGTCAAAAATTCTGCAGTGGATTATAATGGTGAGCCTATGGATGAATTGAAGGATAGAGTTAACAAATTATTGGAAAAGTTTGATATAGATAAAAAAAGACAGAAAATAAGGCTTATTGAGGCGGAAAGTTCTAAGCCTAATTTTTGGAGCAATCATGAAGATGCTTCTTCCAAAATGAAAGAATTAGCAGAGATTCAAAAAGAGATCCAAGAAGGAGAATTACTCCAAGAGCTAGTTAATAATGGTCAATACGAAGAAGCGGAAAAATTGTTAGGGAAACTTGAAAAATTGCTTTATTTATCTAATCCTTATGATGAAAGTTCTGCTATTTTGTCTATTCATTCAGGACAGGGCGGGGTTGAGGCAATGGATTGGGCTCAGATGTTAAAGCGTATGTATACAAGGTATGTTGAGAAAAAAGATTGGCCTCATGAGGTTATCGATGAAACATTAGGAGAAGAAGCAGGGATTAAAAGCGTAACTATAACTATTGATGGGAGATTTGCCTATGGCTATTTAAAAGGCGAGGCAGGAGTACACCGTTTGGTTAGACAGTCTCCATTTAATGCCGATAATTTACGGCAAACATCATTTGCTTTGGTTGAAGTTTTGCCCCAGATTCAGGAAAAGGAGGTAGATTTAAAAGAAGACGATTTGGAATGGGATTTTTACAGAGCAAGTAGTCATGGGGGGCAAAACGTACAAAAAGTTTCATCTGCGGTTCGTCTAAAACATAAACCAACAGGCATTGTAGTAACTGCCCAGTCAGAGCGATATCAAGCCCAGAATCGCGAATATGCTCTGAAAATTTTGCGAGGTCGTCTTTGGACGCTCAAAGAGGAGGAGAGAAAAAAAGAAGAGCAAAAATTAAAAGGAGGTTACAAAACTCCGGGCTGGGGAAATCAGATCCGCTCTTACGTTTTACACCCATACCATATGGTAAAAGATTTGCGAACAAATTTCGAAACCTCAAACACAGACAGAGTTCTGGATGGAGATCTTGATGAATTCATAGATGAGGAATTAAGAAAGCTGTCCTAATTTCTTTTTTCCTTGACGTGAGGATATTATTGTGATATTAATAGATAAGAAGAATTGTGTTTATGAATATAGTAGATTTAAGACAAGCTCTGAGGCCTTACTCTAAAGGCTGGTTAGCAATTGATAAAAAAAATAAAAAAGTAGTAGCGCATGCCAAAACCTTCGCATCAATCTCAAAGAAGATAGAAGGCATAAAGGACATATTTTTGGTTCCAGCTTCAAAACAATATTTTGGTTTTGTGACTTCTAATGCGTAAATACCCTTACTATATTCCAGAGAATAAAGTTTATAAGCCTTGGATTACTGTAAGTATTGGATATAAAAAAACCCACAAGGTAACACCTGCCCCAATTACTGCGTTAATTGATTCCGGAGCTGATGTGTGTTTTTGCTCAAAAGATATTACGGATTTTCTTGGAGTAAGCGAGAGAAATAAAGAAAAAGTAGTTTTTACGACAGCAAATCGTAGCAGTCTGCCTACGTTTTTGGAAGAGCTAAAGCTGTATGTAGGTGGAAAAAAGTATGACTGTCCATTCTATATTTCTGAAAAGCTACCTCCCGAAACTCCGATTATTCTTGGACAACTGGGTTTCTTTGACCACCACAAAATTTCCTTCGATTTAGAAAATAAAGAAATAGAGATCACGTACAATTTAGACAACTAAGATGTCCATGATGAATTTATAGATGAGGAACTAAGATGGTTGACATAGCTTTAATCTTGTAAGATTCCCATCGAGTTGCTAGACTTAAATAGAGGATAATTCTAGAAATAAAATACTAAATAATGGTTAATTATAAAATTTCCAAATTCAGGCGTTATTTCCCGGCAGTAATATCTGTATTTTTCTTACAGTTTATTCTA
>Ga0213870_1001101_pt1 | contig 12389 bp, 13 predicted proteins | sample WICALVC2017_Meta_FD_160119 | JGI IMG/M metagenome (GOLD analysis project Ga0213870, IMG submission 160119) | Freshwater microbial communities from subterranean cave lake in Wind Cave National Park, South Dakota, United States - WICALVC2017 | ecosystem: Environmental > Aquatic > Deep subsurface >... | reverse complement strand
TGAGATGACGAGGAATCTTTGGCCATGAATGTGCATAGGATGTTGCATCGGATGCATTGATTTGTCATCATTAAAAATCTCAATTTTAACTACATCTCCCTTTTTGAACTGCCAATCAATATCCATATTTGCCATCTTTGTCGCTGTATCAACCATTCTCCATTTCAGTGTATCAGTAGTGCTGTTGCGATTCATCATTCCCATATCGTCTTCCCACTCAATTTTTTTAACATCGCCCATTTGCATACCTGGATTATCATTACCCATCATTTGCCCATTCCCCATCATATGACCACCGCTTGATTCATTTGTCGTTGAGCTTTCTGATCCCATCATATCCAGTGTCAGCTCAAGTTTTTTATCTGGTGCCTTGGCAAATGCCGGACGAAGCGGATTTAATGAATTAATAAAGTCCTGGTTGATGCGGGGGACAAGAAGATATGAGGTAGTCACAGGATTTTGTTGTACTCCAATAGTGCCTAATGTGTATGTCTTTTCAGGAGTTTGATTGGCGATCTGATATTCACCATCTTTATCAAACCAAATCTCAACAATGGCTCGCTCTGAAGGGCTAATTGTTACAGAATCAACCCATTCTTCTCGTTCATACTTACCATTATCAGCTCCAACAAGTCTCATACGGGTATTAGGAATGGCGAAGTTAAACACCCGAGTATTTGCCGCGTTAGTGATATAGAACCGTACTCGTTCACCTTGCTTAATTGAAAGGTTATACGTATCACTGCCGTTAACAAGCATAGTGTTACCAAACCGTCCCATGAGAGTATGATCTGCGCGAGTTTTATCAAATAAAGCTATTTGTCCGTTTTCGATCAATATGTCGTCAAGAAAGAGCGCTTCCTCCCGATCAACTTCTGCCCAATAATCAGGAGTTGTGGGTGTGACCAAGAAATTACCATACAATCCAAGCTCTTGAGCGTAATCCTCACGGATATGGGGATGATACCAAAACATCCCAGCATCAGAAAATTTCAGTTTATAAACAAATGATTCTCCTGGTTTGACTTCTCCTTGCGTAACATCAGGAACGCCGTCAAATTTATTCTCAACCCGCACTCCGTGAGAATGAATAGTGGAATCCACATCAGTATCGTTTTTAAAGTTAAGTGTAATCTCTGCGCCTTGTGGAACTTTAATAAGCGGTCCAGGAATTGAACTATTATAGGCAAGCATCTTTACATCTGTCCCATTAATCTTTTTCTTGACTATGCTTGCGGTAAGATTATAAGAATCTCCATTTTTTAACTCAACAACTTCAGAGGATTTTGCAATAGGATAATTGTTCGCATTTTTTGAAAACACTCCGGCTTGTCCAGTTTTACTTTGCTGAGAATTAGAATAAAGGTATACTCCGGCACCTAGTAATATTACTCCGATAATAACTGCGATTGCTATTCTTTGCATATTATTCATACTTGATTTCAATTTGGTCACCATCGCGCATTTTATAATTTTCAAATTCTGTGTTTTCCTTACCATTCACGGTCATTTTAACAGTTCCTTCAACACCATTGGTTTTATCAAATATCTTCGTTGATGTAAACTCTTTGCCCCACACCTGAAAAAATCTGGCCAGCCTTGTGTCATCTTTGGTAACTATTCCCTGCATCTCCATATGTATAACACCTTCTTTATTATCTGTGCCATGAGTATGAATTTTACCATGCACAGCGCCCAAGCCAAGATTTGCTGGAATTTCCTGTTTTTCACCCTTTATAGTAACTGTTACTCTTGGGTGCCAATGTAAACCTGTCCGAGCAACAATTTGATCTTCGGGAACATTTGTATTCTCACTTTTAGATAGCAGCATAATCCCGCCAACTAATATAGCAATAGTGGTTAATGCAATCCCCCCAATAAGTTTTGTCTCTGTTTTCATAATTGATGAGTTACGTGATCTCCTTCTCCTCCACAACCATCAGATAAATTCCACACTTCGGTTACTTGTTCTCCTGTAAATTTAAGTTCTTTGATTAAGTATTTGCCTAGACCTCCATATACATACCATCTCCAACATTTACAGCAACAGGGTCCTTTTTCGTTGGAATTTTGCATAGCGAAATCGTAGGCCTTTTGTTCCTCTTCTGTAAGCTGCACATCATAATAACTAAGAAGCGTTTTTGCGAGTCCTGCTTCAATATCATAAGGGTCAGAAGGAATTGCTGGAATATCTTTGTATTTTTTAAGACCCTGTACTTGTTCTTGATAGCGATGCCAGTTCATGGGACTGCAACAAGAACCTTGTAAACGGGAATTATCGGGCATTGAGGTAATTGACTGTCGGAAGGATTGTGAACATGAAGAATTCCCGCTTTTACTTAGAGTTTCAAATTTCGCAGCCAGCACTTTATCCACAAGAGTAACTTGAGAATTTGTTTTACTTTTTGACAAGTTATTAAAATAAACACCTCCCAGTGCTGCCAATATAACGAGTACTGCAATCAGTTTTGTCTTATTATTCATAACTTATCTAATACGGCATTCCTCGCATGCATTAAGTACTCTTTTTGAAGTGAAGTAAAGAGAAATAAGCATCAGAGTAATTGCGCCTACTGTAATAAATGTTCTATATTGAACTAAGAATAAAACTCCGCCTACTCCCAAAAAACCAAAAAAAGATGCCACACAGGAAGCACAAGTGGCAGTCCCAAAAACCGAGGCAATTACCCCGGACAGAAATCCAGTTCCTCCTTGTCCGGCCATAGAGATACTATCTTGAGCAGACCTTTTGATTTTTAAGATATAGATATTCATTATTATAGATAGGGCAGTCAGAACCGGAAGGGCAGTAAAGAGGAACCAATCCTTAGGGGTTAAAATACTAAGCTGAAACTTTAGATCATTACCCGGAATAGCTCTAACTGGAATATAGAGAAGAAGCCAGAACATGACAAAAGCCACAACCAAAAATCCAAGGAGATACAGTTTATCGGTAAAAACTAATTTGCTGGCTGAAAGAAGGTAAAATCCATATTGTTTCATCATTTATACTCATGACTTTAGCATTTCGTCAATTGCTGTCTTAAATTGATCAAAAGGAAATGCACCGGGCATAAGTTTAGTCTTACCTGTTTTTGTATCAAGTAAAATATTTCCGGGAGTTCCTGTAACACCAGCTTTGACACCACCTTGATAATCCTCCTCAACATGAGCAGTATATTTGCCGCTATCAAGACAGCTCTTTAATGTGTTTGCATTTAGTCCAATCTCTCCAGCCAGTTTAGGCAGATCATCAAGATTTAATCCATTGTTGGATGGAGTTACTTCAAATATCTTATCCGTCATCTTCCAGAAAGCATCTTCTCCGCCCTGGTCTTTTGCACACTCAACCGCCTCTGCCTCTTTATCTGCTTTTGAATGGATCTGGTCTAGGGGAAAATGTCTATAGACCCAAGCAACAGTACCTTTATACTCATCAACTACCTGTTGGGCAGTTGGGTGGAATCTCTTACAGAATGGACATTCTAAATCAGAATATTCTATAAGTAGAAGCCTAGAATTTCTGTCATCCCTTACATGATCTTCTGCCTTGAGTGGATCAACTGGTCCAGCAGTAGGTTGGTCTGGGGGAGCAAGATTAGGATTTGGTGCGGTAGGAGCTTGAGCTGCTTGGGTAGCGGATGAAGTCCTTTGGACATCCAAACCCTTGATCTTAATGACACCGCCAGATAGAAGAATAGAGAAGGAGATAATAAGGGAACCGACTATTATAGAACCAGGTATCGAATTAAATAATAACCTAAAGATGTTGTTTGTCTTATTTGTAATTTCTTCTCTTGCAGGCATAACTACTACTTAGTGTAGTAGAAGATTTTGGCATTGTCAATAGTTAGTTATTGGGTGAATAGTTTGCAGGAGTAAAAGGTTTCTCTGAACTAAACGGAGCTTCTATTGAAGTCTCGCCTTTGGAACAAGCAAGTACGCACTCATCCCCATAATTACAAATAAAATAAGCATGGTGGTTTTCATCCATTTCTATAGCATATACCGGAAGATTCAATAAAATTAGCGCAAATGTAAAGACAATAAATGATACAAGTAATTTTATTCCAGATATTTTTATGCCGGGCTTATTTTTTCGATTGGTTAAAAACATGATCCTTTTCTCTAAGCTGCTTTCATTTGTAAAGGCAGTAATACCGCTAAGACTTGGGTTTGAGTAGCTGAATGCTTTTACTAGAGCAGAGCGAAGGCCTTTTAATCCCTTCATTTTAATTGCTTGTTGATCAGCAGAAATTTCTTTTGACAGGGCATAATGGTTATGAATGTCTCTGAGTATAGGCGCAAAGAAAAACATTGTCGCTGCCACTTGACTTAACAAGATTTTTAAAGGATCCCTATGTTTTAGATGGTAAGTTTCATGCAAAAGAACCGCTTTCAATTCTCCTCTGCTTAGTGATTTAATTAGACCTGTGCTTAAACATATTCGGGGTTTAATATATCCATAGCAGAAAGAGGATAGTTTCCTACTTTTAACCACATCTAGTCTGTCTTGAATGCCTAACAGAAAGCTCAAATCGTGAACTTTCTTAGGTGTTTTAATTTTATCCCTTAGCAATTTTCTTACAAAAACTGTAGTCTTTAATAATTGGAATACTAACAAGGAAAATCCTACTAATATAACTAGCGAAAGACCCAATACAAAGATTGAAGGGAATGAGTGTGGTAAGGTAAAAACGATATTAGATAGCATTGCTTGGCAGTAATATATCGTGTGGGCAACAGATAAAGGTGCAATCTTCGTGAGCAACCCAAAAAACATAAGGAGAGCAAACACTGAAATTATAAGCAAAGTATAAAATGATTTGTTTACTCCCATAACATTATCTATTATTACTTTTAAGCATTTTAAGAAGTTTGCGTCTCTTGTCAGCTGGGATTTTATCTATCTCTTGGGCAAAATGTGCAACTGCTGCTTGACCAAAAGTTGAAATAAAGTTTTTGATAATCTGTTTTGAAACCTTAGTTAAGAACTTTTCTCTTGAATAAACAGCCTGATAAGTGTAAGCCTTACCGTTATCAGATTTACGATTAAGCAATCCCTTATCAGTAAGTCTAGTCATAATAGTCATTACAGTAGTATAGGCAACTTGACGCTTTTTACTGATTCTTTGAAGAACCTCTCTAACTGTGATTGGGGAACTGTTTTCCCATACTACATCCATTACTTCCTTTTCTAAAGCTCCCAATATTTGGATTATATGACTGTTATCCATATATTACACATTGTAGTACATAAAGATAAGAAATGAAAAATTAGAGATATAGGGTTGCAACAACTTTTTGAAAAGGCTGGAATTAGGGGCATTAAGTGGACAAAATAAACTATTCTTGAGCCATAATCTTGATAATATCTACCCTGCGGTAGCGTCTTTCGCCCACTCCTTTTTTATTTCCTACACGGATAGCTTTTAATTTTCCGCTTTTATCCCATCTCCTAAGTGTCGGTGGCATGACCCCTAGTATTTTCGCAACTTGGTTAATATTGAGAAGTTTCGGCAACTTTATTTTGCTATCCATCAATTTAGTTAACAATTGTTATTGCACTTTATTATACAGAAAAAACCCGCAAAGCATAGGATTACAACCAGGGCAGATTGTGTGGCCGTTGATAAAAAGAAAAAAGAGGCTTATCCGATTCAAGTTAAGTACAGTTTTAAGCCAAAGGCTTTATATAGAACACAAAAATTCCAGTTAGTAATGGAGGGATTACTGATTGAAGAAGTATTAGGTTACAAGGTTCCTTTTGGATATATAAAATTCTTAAGGTCAGGGGATTTTGTGAAAGTCAAAATTACCCAAAAACTCAAGGAAGAATTGTTAAGGATTTTTTCAGATATAGAGAGTATAATACAATCAGAAAAAATACCAAAAGGGACAAAGGATAAGAAAAAAGCAGTTGATAATTGTTATAAAAATATTGAGACATGAAGATAACCACTTCTTATAAATTTAAAATTAAACCCATGCCTCAACACGAATCTTTTTTAGGTTCTTACTTCGATAGTTTTGCTAAAGCAGTAAATTTCTTCGCTAATAAAATTCCTCAAATCGAAAAAGATCAAAATGATGTCTACCCTCTTATAAAGAAGGACAAAGACGGGACGCGAGGGTTTAATGAAATATGCACCTTTTGTAAAAAACAATATAAGACATGCAAAGATCATAAACCGGAGGGAAAAGGTAAAAACGATAGGAATAAAATATGCAAAAAATGCGAGCAAGGGTCTTTAATAGTAAGAAAAAGTCAGGATGGAAAAGAATTAGTTTGTGGTAAATGTTGGAATAATGAGTTTAGCATAAGAAAGATTTTATATGCGACCAGTAAGAGAAAACGTAGTAAATATGGTGACGTTAGGGATGCGGTTAAAATGGATGGCAAAACAGAATATTCGTTAGCTTTTAAGCGTGCGAACGATACCTTGAAATCATATAAAAAACAATTAGTCAGGGTTAAATCAAATATATATATAACAGAAAGAAAACGCATCGAATGGGAAGAAGTATTAAATGATATTAAAATTACAACTAAAGTTATTAGTGAATGGCGAGAACGATACAAGAAGAATGAAAAATTTTTAGAGAGCTTAAATGATATTGAAAAGAATCTTGTAAATAATAATGTTACAGCTAGATTTATTGTTCCTCACCACCAAGGCCAACGGGTAGATCGTTATAAACACATTCTTTTTAGAAACAATCAATCAAAAGGTAAAACTGAACGAACAATACACAGAACAATAGATGCTCTCGGAAAAACCCTTGAAAAACTGAACAAAAGAATTAAAGAAGCAAAAATAGTTTTCAAGGGTAATATTGTTGATTTGCAGGACACCGCCGTAAAGAGTATTAGTGATGAATTTGTAGAGTTAAGTATAGATGGCAAACAAGAGCAGTTTGCTTTAAATATAGCTAATGTAAAAACAAAGAAGAGTAAAGAATGGTTACTGGATATTTTGAATAGAATCAACGAAGGTGAGTTGAAGTACCCATTACTACTGAAAGAAAACGGGAGCTTTTATCTTAGTTATCCTTTAGTGAGAGAATTGGAGAATCCTAAAATACAGCCTAATACTAAAGTCATGGGGATTGACCGAGGCGTGAACCAGATTGCAGTATGTTCAGTTTTAGACAATCCAACTAGCAAACCGAACAACATTGTGTTTTTCTCAGGTAAAGGTTTGATGCGAGAAAAGATTAAATATCAACTTATTAGGAAGAAATTAACAGGAACAAAAGGAGTAAATAGGAGGAGAGGCAAATTTGGTCGAAAAGTTTCTAGAATGTCTGATTTATTATTACACAATATCTCTAGAAGTATAGTGAATCGCGCTATCGGATTAAAACCAATGGTAATTGCAATGGAGAATCTCAATATGATTCAGGGTGAAAAAAGAATTAAACGAGGTAGCGCCAAAAAAGAGAAGAAAGTTAGTTTTATGCTTTCAAATTTTACCTATGGTAAATTACAGAGTCTTATTGAGTATAAGGCATTAATTGCTGGCGTCCTAGTTCTATTTGTACCTCCTGAGTATACATCTCAATTATGCTATAAATGTGGCAAGAGTGGTAATAGGGACAGCGGTTTTTTCCATTGTAGGAGTTGTGGCAAGAAAATCAACGCAGATCTAAATGGTGCGATCAATATAGCAAAGGCTGGATTTAAGAAAATAAATATGTTACAATAATTTTGACTTCGAGTCCCAAGCTATATGCTAAGTGGACTATGATCAAGGGCTATGTTGCATAGCATTAAGTGGGTTTGCTTTAGGCTAGTCACTGTTTAAAAGCAATTAAGTAAATTTTAGCCCTTTAGGACTAGGATTTACAGAACACTACAATCATTAACTTTTCTTTTTGGGTTTTACAGAGTTTGCGAACCTTGACATATTTTGTGCAGAAAATAGGTTCACTGAATTTTTGGGATAAATACATTGCATTTTTAGCCTCAAATTTGGGGCTCCTGTAGAACCTCTAGAGAAGAGTTAAGGAATGCAACAAGAAACTTTGCCTGTTGCTTTATGGATTGGGGGATCAGCCTGTAGAACCTCTAGAGAAGAGTTAAGGAATGCAACTTGCTTTATCCGCTTCATCAGGATCAACAGTTTCATTACCTGTAGAACCTCTAGAGAAGAGTTAAGGAATGCAACTTAGGATGATTAAGTTCGAGGAACCTCAATCCCATGACCTGTAGAACCTCTAGAGAAGAGTTAAGGAATGCAAACAAATCTGTTTTGTGATTTATCTCGGCCACAAGTCGATTTAGTAGTTGCATTTTGTCATTATTTTCGATAATATAATATTGTATTTCCAGAAGGAAATACTTTGATTTGCTAACTCCCCCCGGTTCATTACGACCCGGGGGTTTTTCTTGCTTAAAATCTTCAGATAACATAAGATAAGGAGATGAAAAGGAAAATTCTAGTTCAATTTGATGGTAGCAACTTTTACAAAAAGGTCAAAAAGATTTTACCTCAAATACACCTAACGAACTTTGATTATGTATGATTGGCTCAATCGCTAACAAAAGTCGCATCCAATGAAATCATCTGCTATGTTGGCGAGATTAAGAAATACCCCGGAAATAAAAAGTCGGAGACTCTTTATGCAAATCAGCAATCATTATTCCTAAACTTAAGAAAGCAAGGCATAAAAATAAAATTCGGTTATCTTCTTATTTCCGATGGTAAATTTCATGAAAAAGGTGTGGACGTTCAAATTGCAGTAGATCAAGTACGTGGAGCTATTAAAAATGAATATGATAAATGTTTTCTCATCTCATCAGATACAGATTTATTACCAGATATTCAAACAGTAAAAGATGAAAAGAAAGGGATTATTTATGTTGGATTTGAGAATTTTATTAGTCGTGCTCTTCAGGAAAACTGCTCCTCCTATTTAATTCTAAAGAAGGACCAAATCTTAAAATTTGCAAAAATTAAAAGAAGTTGATGTACTTTATTATACATCTCTTAGACCAAAGTTATAAGCAAACTCTGAGTTTAGACCGTCCTGAAGGAATAAATAGGAGAATTTCCGCAGTTTGTTTAAGGTACTAAGCGGGATCACCCAATGATATTTGTGTTTTTGCAGAAATTTACCTTCCATGCACTGTAGTATAGGCAGAACGGTTAAGAGTTGATTGTTCTGTGTATCACTTATCAAGCGGGAAATCAACTAAAATGTTCGCGTTTCTACATAAGTCAGTATTCTTAGCTATATAATTACAGAGTGCGATCGTTCTATTTTGTTATATAGCTAAAATATATCTGCGCAGATTCAATTGGTTTCCTATTGACGATGTGGTAGAATTCTACATTTGCTTGCAACAGATGGAATATTGCTTTTTTAATTGTTTTTTAAGCGATAAAATACCCCTTTGAAAAGAGCATGAAGAAAAGAAATAAAAGCAAGATTGAAATTGCACAGTAAACAGCCTTAAAAATTTTACTTTCTATTAATGCAAGCGTGATAAAAAGTGGAAATATTGTCAGAATATATCTCGGAAGCCCAGTAAATGTTCCGGAGGAGGCTGGAAGCAAAAAACACAAAAACCCAAATATTAAATAAGAAAAGCGCATTTTCTTTTTCCACGCAACATAGAAAAGGCAAAGAGCAAGAATAAAAAAAGAGAGTTCGAAAAAAGCAACCCACCACTCGTAAATATTAGGCTTTAACGTAAATAAAATTTTTATGTATCTAAAAACTGTTTGAGGAAATAAAACTATCGAGTCAACAGTCCTATTGTTGGCAAAATTTCCTTGAGCTTCAATAAAATAAAAAGGATTTCCCCATTTTTGTAAATTATAAAAAACGTATGAGATTAAACCCAAAGGCGCAAGAGAAATTGATATAATTTTAGCTAAGGATTTGCTCTTCTCATATTTAAAATACTCGTATAAAAGCGCTGGGAATATAGCGATTCCGACAACTCTTGTTGCACTTAAAAGTCCACCAAATATACCTGCGATAAGCCACTTCTTTTTCCCCGCAAAATAAAATGCTAGAAGTGACAAAAGCAAAAACAAACTTTCTGAATAGATAGCAGCATAGAAAAAAGAAGTGGGAAAAGTTAAGAGAAAAACAATACTCCATGCTGCAGTGTTTGGTTTATAATCAACTCTTACAAGCTTATGAAAAACAAAAAGCGCAGACATAAAAAAGATACTTACCAGAAAGATAGCAAGAAAATATTGAGCTATGTCAAAAGGAAGAGTATTAAAAGGCAGGTTTACGATAGCAATTGACAAAGGAAAAAGGGGAAAAAATCCGGCATTTACAGTATATCCTTTTGCAGCAATAAGTAAGTAATAAGCAGCATCAAAATTAGCAAAAGGATATAGTAAGAAATTAAATAAAATACTCCCTTTTTCCAAAAAATAAGTAAGCAGTGTGTAGTCGTAACCTTCTCTTGGTGATAAAACAGCCTCTGAAGCTACGAGAGGAAGAAATAAAAGAACCCTCCAGAGTAAAAAAAACAATATGATTCTTTTCGTCATACCCATCTTTTAGTTTACCACAATGGTATAATGGCTTGATGAAAAAAAGGTTATTACTATTCACATTTTTTATATTTGTAGTATTTGCGACGCTTTTTTTGTCGCAAAAATATTTCAGTAAGCAAGAATCAGATGAAAGGCTTGTAGAAGCAACATCTATCCTCAAGCTTTCCGCCACGCCTGTCATGCAGGCGAGCTTAGCTTCTTCGGAGGCTTCCGCTCCAACGTTAACTCCCACTCCCCTTGTTCTTAAAAAAACGTCCTACACAATTGCTATTTTTGGAGACTCTATGGTAGATACTATGGGAGAAAAGCTAGAAATTTTACAAAAAATTCTTGATAGTAAATATCCCAAGAATAGGTTTAATTTATATAATTATGGGATCGGTGGACAAAATGTAGAGCAAGGTCTTGGCCGTTTTGAAAGTTCGTTTGTCAACAGAGAAAGACAGTATCCTCCGCTTCCAGCATTAGCTCCTGATGTATTGATTGTTGGATCTTTTGCTTATAACCCTTTTTCAACTCATGATAGGAATAAGCATTATGCGCTTCTTAAGGATTTATTTGCAAAAGCTAAAAACGTTTCTTCCAATGTTTATCTTTTGGCAGAAATTGCGCCTTTAAAGACTGGATTTGGAAAGGGTAAAAATGGGATAAACATGGAAGAGAATGTTGCCTTGGAGCACGCTAGTCGTATCATAGAACAATTAGACGATGCAATTAATTTATCAAAAGAGGCGAATATTCCTCTGATTAATGCGTATTACAAGTCCAGAATTGATGGGTCATTTGGCGATCCATATTTGGTAAATAAAGATGATGGAATACATCCATCAGTTGCTGGTCATTACTTTACAGCAGAATTAATAGTAAAAAGCATTAAATTCGATTAAAATTTATGTTAAAAATTCTGTTTCTTATAATAAGTGCTATATTTAGTTTTGCGTTTAGTGTCAAGAGTGTTCACGCGATTGTAGATCCGGATTCTCTTCCAAACAATAAATTTGGCGTTCACATACTTTTTACTACAGAATTGTCGGATGCTGCAAGACTGGTTAATTCCAGCGGAGGAGATTGGGGGTATATAACAATTCCTATTCAAGCAGGAGATAAAAATCTTGACAAATGGCAAAAATTTATGGATGAGGCGAAGGAAAGACATATCATCCCAATAATTCGCCTGGCATCTGAAAACTACTATTTCGATACTAGGGTATGGCGGAAACCTCAGTACGACGATCTATTAGATTTTGCAAACTTCCTAAATTCTTTAAACTGGCCAGTTAAAAACAGATACATTGTGGTCTCTAACGAAGTAAACAGAGGAGATGAATGGCAAGGAGCTCCCAATCCAGAGGAATATGCCAATATATTAAATTACGCTGTAGATACATTTAAATCTCTAAATGAAGATTTTTTCATCATTTCTGCAGGCTTAGACAATGCGGCAGAAGATGTGCCAGGAAAATCACAAAATCAATATAATTTTATGGTTGAGATGAACAGTAAAGTTCCTGGAATTTTTGGTAAAATTGATGGATTAGGTAGTCATTCCTACCCAAATCCTGCCTTTTCAATTGCTCCCTGGGTAGTCACAAATAAAAGTATAAGTAGTTTTAAATTTGAACAAGAACTTTCTTATAAACTTTCTGGAAAGGAATTGCCCGTATTTATTACCGAAACAGGCTGGTCGAAAGACAAACTGCCAGAAAACAAAATTGCCTCTTACTTTAGCTATGCTTTTGCCTCTGTGTGGAATGATGACAATATAATAGCTGTAACCCCCTTTCTTCTTCATGCAGGAACTGCACCCTTTTCACAATTCAGCCTCTTAAATGGTGGGGGGGATTACAGTGAAATATCGAGAAT
>Ga0213870_1001100_pt1 | contig 12393 bp, 14 predicted proteins | sample WICALVC2017_Meta_FD_160119 | JGI IMG/M metagenome (GOLD analysis project Ga0213870, IMG submission 160119) | Freshwater microbial communities from subterranean cave lake in Wind Cave National Park, South Dakota, United States - WICALVC2017 | ecosystem: Environmental > Aquatic > Deep subsurface >... | reverse complement strand
GGAAAATTTGATAAGTATCTTGAGGAAATAATAAGGGACTGGATTCTGCCCCATATCAAAAGAGAAATAGTCAAAGGCAAAAAGTTTCTTTCCACTCTCTCCTTTGATGAAATGCAGTGGCTTACGGAACAGATCTCAACTAACAGGGCGGCTAAAGCTCAAGTAGAGGATGTTCTGAATGGTAAAAATCCTGAAAACATTGATATTCTCAAAGAGCGTTTCAAAAACGAATTTGTTTCTCAAGGAAATAAAAGATTTATTGAGATTCTAAAAGACGAACTGAAGGATGTGGAATTGAAAATAAAAATAAATATCGCCGGGAAACAAGCCGATCTTAAATTCATAGCCAATAACCTGTCAAAAGTATTGATACAATTCCTTACTGCTCCGCAACTGCGGCAAGACCCGGGAGCATTAAAAATCATTAACGAGCTTTTAGAAGTAAGCGGAATGTCCCCGATAGATTTCTCTGCAATGCAAACCCCCGTAGAACCTATTCCTGAAAAAGCCACAAGGCCCCTACAAGAATTAACTCCGAGAGAATCGGTAATAGCATAATATGTTTTCTTTAACGGATCACGAAAAGGGAAAATTGATACTTTTAAGCGGTGACAGGACCACTGTAGAAGGATTAAAAAAACTGTTTCTTTCCGAGTTTCTTAAGAAAAGAGATATGGCCGATGTGAATGTATTGGCCGCCAGAGGAATAGCCGTTGATTTCTTAAATGACGCTTTGAGAGTATTAGAAAACTTAAAAGAGAAAATAAGGGACGAAAAAGAACACGAAAATGTAATTTAATTAAAAGGTCGAATCCTCGTATAATTGAAAAGAAATATGTTGTCGTTTATAAGACCAATTATAGTATCATTAGGGGCTATTATAGCTCTTCTGGCCCTACTCGTAACGCAATACGAGGATTCGGGGCCAATGCTTGGTCGCGCAGGGGGAGGGGCTTTTGGATTGAATGTGCCCGTTCAGCAACCAACAAATAATAACGGAGCTATTTCCACATCAACGCTTAATTATCTGACTCCGGGAACGGGAACGACCACTGTTACGGTTTATACCGGAGGAACAGACCAGCTTGATGTAAATATCTTCGGAGTTGCTTCTACGGTAGCTACTACCGATATTCGCTGGAGATATGAATTTTCACATTCAACCTCAAGTGTTTCGTCCGAACAGCTTTGGTTTCCTGAACCGCTTATAGTAACCGAACTTGCCACCACTTCAGTCCTAACCAGAAGCGGCAGGGAATACGCATGGAGAATGGTATCAAGTGCTGCGCATAGAATTGCCACCAGTTCAGCGATGAATGGGGTCTTTGACCAAAATACAACTGGAGCAATGACTATTCGCATTAAAGATATCGCGGCCCGTTGGACAAGAATTATATTTTACATTCCCACGGGACCGGGAGGAATACTCCCTACCGATTCAACCGCTTTGGCGAATATCCCCAATGCAACCTCAACCAATGCCGGTATCGCCGTATTTCCAGTCGTGAAAGACCCATTATAGTTCTTAAAAATTTAATAAGAAAAGCACTACAAAACTTTTGAGGGGGTCAGCTGGCCTCTGAATAGTTGTGTAGTGCTCTATTCGGCGGCTACCCGACTTCCCCAAAAGGAGGTCGGTTTTATTGATTTATTAACCAATTAAAAAATCTATGCCAAAAGTAAAAGTTGGAGGAAAAGTGAAACACTTTCCTTACACCAAAGCAGGCCGCAAGGCCGCAGCGAAGGCAAGAAGAAAATAAATGACAACTCTCAACGATGCAAAAATGCCAACGTTAAAAGATAAAATTCTGGCTCAAGAGGAAGAAGCGAAGACAAGATTTATAGGCGAGAAGGATGAGGAAATCGATTCAGACGAACTTATTGATGAAGAAGAGGATGAAGATGAGGCCATAGAGGCCAAAGCAAAGGTCGGAGAAAAACAACCTAAAAAGCGCAAAGGAAAATGACTAAAAATGTATTAGTAAGCGCGGGGGTCGCTTTATTGGTGGTTGTGCTTGGATTGTCTTTCTTCGGCCGACCATCAATACAAGTTATTAAAGAAACGATTGAAAAGATCGGAGCAATTCCCGGAAGCGATATTCCCGGCCCGGTTGCTAAAATAAACGGGTCACCCATTATAGGACTTTCGCAGAGATTCAATACAGGAACGACTACTGTATGTTCGTTTGACGTGCGTCCTTACGCCAGTTCTACGATCATTTCTCTTGGAGGAACCGTATTGGGGGTTCCTACCACTACCACGGGGTCACTTTGGAGATGGTTCAAGGCATTGACTCCTTCTGCAACTACGACTGTTCTTACAGACGGAACTGTCATCACCGCGACTGGAACTACTATTTTTGCCTCAACAACCATTGGAGCAAGCAACACTCGAACCCTTCAAACCGGAGACAATTATCTTGTATTTGATTTTCAAGGGGGGTCTGTTCCATTTGTTGCTGTCAACAGCCAGACCGGAATATGTTCAGCAGTTCTGCATTCACCGAATAGTAATTGATCAGTTGAGTTATCACTCTCAAGAAAAGTGTGAGTTTCTCAATCACTTAAAAAATTGAATGGAGTTATCACTTTCTCTGCCTTTAAGGTAAAAAGTGCCAACAAACCATTTATCATTATGGCTAAAAATGAACAGGAAGACATTGAGATTCCCGATGAAGAAGATTTAGCGGGACTCGATGATTCTACCGACTGGAAGTCTAAGGCGGACGAATTGCAAAAAAAGCATAGAGAAGCGGGTATCCGAAACCGCGAGAGAACCAAAGCTCTCAAGGATAAGATAGCCGAACTCGAAAAAACGCCCAAGACCCCAGAAAAAAAAGACGAGAAAAAACCAGATGATGAGATAATGAAGCGGCTGGAGAATATGGCTTTAAGAATAGCCAACATCACAGCCGATGATGAAGTAGAACTCTTTAATAAATGGACGGAGGATACGGGACGGGACGCTGACGCTGTCCTTGGAAATAAAATCTTCCAAGCGGAATTAGCGGATATTCGCACTGCTAAAACAAACGCAGCCGCTGCTGATGTAAAAGGAGGAGACGGCAAAATTTCGGAAGAGAAAAGCGATCCAGGATTTTGGTTGTCAAAAGCTACCAAAAATGATCAAGGAGAGGTTACGTTTCCCGATGATCTGCCTAACGACTTCAAACTTCGCGCGGCTATCGTGGAAAAAATGGGCGAGTCAATAAAAACCAAAGGAGAGTTCTACAACAAAAAATAAGGTCGTTCATTAGCTGTTGTCTGGTAGTAAGATATAGTTCGTTTTTTGTTGAAATCATAAAACAAAAAACATACTACCATCGGAAATACTATAACGTATCGCACCCTCTTCGAGAGTACCTTGCAAGAACGACTGGCACGTCCCCATAACTGGAAAGAAATTCTTGATGTAACGTATACGGATGATCGTGCCATTAGCACATCTTACATTTCTACTACTGGAGGATGGGCAGCGGTAAATACCGTAACGCGAGGAACTGTATTCAATGCAGTTGATATTGCGGAAACGGCAGAGACCTTGACGATCTCAACCGGCCGGGATGTCCCTGTATTTGTTGACTGGGCTGACCTTTATCAGTCCCCGTGGACAAAGCCCGCGGAGGCATTCAAAAGAGCCGCACAGCGGTTGAATGAGTTTACAGAGACCGATGTCTTGGATAACCACGCCGACTGGAGGAATTTAGGAGGTTCTGGCGGAGCTTGGACTGATAACGTTGCTACCACACTTGCCCTATCCGCAGGAAACGTAGATGACTTGATTCGTCTTGTACGACAAGTTATTCGCGCGCAGAACGGACAGGATGTGATGATAGAACATGGGATTTTCCATGTGTGGGATCCTCCCTCTTTCAATTTCCTCGAGGCATTTGCCATGGCAAATGGTTTCGGCACCGCAGACGAGGCCCTTAAAAAAGGTCTTGCTCCTCAAGTTTTCTATATGGGGGCGTCACACTACGTTACGAACGACAATGCGGCAAACCATCTTTTCGCAGGAGTAAAAAAGACCATGCGGCTTGCAATCTTGAAGTCTCTCAACGGACGCTCTTTTGAGATTCCGTTCCCCGCCGGTTCTTCAGGAGGTATCTTGAGCGGTCTTATGTTCTACACGCGAAGAGAGGAAGGAATCTTGACTCCGAATACTTATACGACGGTCTTGTTTGATGTAAATATCGCTTAGTGCTTGTGACACTTTCCTCTTTCTCTTTTAGGGAGAGAGGGAAAGTAGCGGAAGCAATTAAAAACAAGTTTATGCAATTTCGCGGTTCGCCAACTTCTACAGACGCAACATACCAACAGGGTATTGTTGAAGAAATAGACCGATTATGCAGTTCAGATGATACTTCGTATCCTCGGCCTCAAAAAACCCTTCGTGTTAATAATGCTCTTGAAAAAGTAATCGGTTATCTTATCAATGCCGACGGAATTTGGGAATTTGATGACTCGAATTATACTTCCCTTCCAATCGGCGTTTATACTCTTGTCAATGCTCAAAGAAGCTACACTTTTGCAGCTGACTTTTTAGACATCTTGGAAGTAGCGGTATTGAATTCTAATTCAGTATACAAAAAAATAGACCAATTTGACCCTTTTATAGAAACCGCAACGGTTGAAGAGATTTATGGCACAGTTACCGGATTCCCCGTGGTTTATGACTTGGTGTCCGATGATACGATTAAATTTTATCCAAACATTACTTCAACACAGGTAACGCTCACGGATGGACTTAGGGTAAAGTTCAAAAGAACCGGCAGTCTTTTTACCGTAACTACCGGAACGGGAGAAGATACTAAAGTGCCGGGATTCGCTTCTCCGTGGCATATTATTTTGGCTTACATGGCTTCCATTCCTTTTTGTATAGAATTTTACCCAGAAAGAGTGCCCGGATATAAAGTTGAGATAAAAGAATTGCTGGAAGAACTCATCAAACATTATTCCCGTAGAAATAAAGATGTGAGGAATGTGATGACGATGCAACATACTAATTATATCTAAATGCCTATCACCGGTACAAACGAATCAAAAAATACCGCCGTTACCGCTTCTTTGGAAACAAAAGTCGGAGATACTATTACATGGGAACAAGCGGGAGGAACATGGGATGAGAATGAAGGAACTTGGGATAACCCCGAGACTGGAGCGACCTTGGAAGCAAAAACAACGGCAGTAACCGCTTCTTTAGAGGCAAAGAACTGATGAAAAAATTTATCATTTTACTTCTGCTTTTGGCGCCGGCCGCTCATGCAGCCACGATTTATCCAGTACCTGAAAGTTTTTTTGCGAAAGTATGGAGATGCAAATGGCATATTTCATGCTATCAACAGAAATTGGGCGCAACTATTACGACTATTGCGGCGACTGACATTATCAGAAATTCCCGCGCGACCATAAACACCAACTTTGCAAATGCAAATTCCGAACTATTGGGTGTTCTTACTCCGGCCCGCGTTACCGCAACCTCAACCTCCGCTTCCTCGTCTATTGCATGGGGATTGGAAGTATATCAAAGAGCCATAGCAATAGGAACTACGGCAACTACCACCATACGAGCCACTGCTACCTCAAGTTTTAATGGAGGTGTTTCTTCTACGGGAACTCTTGATGTGCAAAGCACTACTGCCACTTCAACGTTTTCAAATGGCATACGGCTTGTAAATGGCTGTATTACTATGCCTGACGGAAATTGTGCTTTATCCAGTGGTATTTCGGGGAGCGGATCGGTTGATCAAGTAGCTTATTTCTCTGGCTCGACTGTTTTGGCAGGAGACGCTGATTTTACACGGACTGCTACCGGCTATGTAGCGACTAACGGTACTACCACCAACGCCACTTCTACTTCACTTCAGGTATCTCAACTTGCCTCTACCACGCAGATAATCGTGGGGGCTTTAGGCGTAGGTGTTTCAACAACTACTCAAAGAAACGTGCAAATAGCGGGAGATGCGCAAATTACAGGAGTGCTGAATGTGGGAGGAGATAGAGTAGGAGCAGTAAAATTTCTCACCACGCCGACTAACGCGGTTGACAGAACCACTCTTACTGCGGGTACTTTTACCGATGTAGACATCACTTCTACCACTACGCCCGACGTGGCAAGATTTGTAATTCTTAATGCTGAAATAAGAACCAGTTTTAGTACCTGTGCCACTGGAGACGGTTCCTATATGCGTTTTCGGGTAAATGGTTCCAGCGCCACGGCTAATTTACCCCGTATCATGGTTACTTGCTCAACTGCCGATAGAATAGTGGTAAATTCCGCCTCGTTTATCGTTCCTGTAGATTCTGACGAGATATTCGAGTATGACGCTTCTGTAGGGCCACTCACGGGAAGTAGTCCAACATCGGGAAGATACATAATAGATATAGTCGGATTTATTGAATAAAATGGGAACTATAATCGAAACAAAAATTGAGAAATTCGATGGCGGTATCGTAAACGATCCACGCGATCCAAGAAGAAATACTGCGAGAGTAGTAAGTAACTTTGATATTCTTACTTTTCCGAGAAAAATGTCTCCTTATCGCCAAAGCGAATCGGGGGATGATGCGGCAAGCACCAGTCGGAAACGGAATTTTGCCGTAGCGCTGAGAACTGGTGTGACCTACAGTTTATACGGCTTGGGAGTAGTATCGGGACAGGTTTACGCAGAAGTCCTTCGTAAAGATATAAGTAGTGGTAGTGAGTTGGACAGTGCTACATGGACTGCTCCAACAGCAAACGCATCTGCTTCAGGAACTCCGAACTTCAATTTATGGGTTTACTATCGAAGAACCAATCTGATCTATGGCGCAAGAGACGCCAACAATGCAGCAACTTATGCAGGAACGCATATCTTCGCCTTTAGTCCTTCGGGAACGGCATTTGCCGATACGCACCAAGCTCTTACACATACGCATATCGGTCAAGGGGTCGTTCATCCAAAAGATGATATTCTCTATATTCCCTATTACAACAATGCCGGGGCTTCGGGGGCGCGTTCTTTTATTGCTTCCAATAGTAACGGGACATGGACTGATGCAGCGCTTACTCTGCCAGACCATCTCATCCCAACCTCCATTGCTCCTTATGGAAATTTTCTGGCTATCGGTTGCGCTGCAGCGAATGGGATAGAAAATTCGGTTGTTTATTTATGGGATAGAAATTCCTCGCTTACCTTGCTTTCCGAAAGTATAGATTGGGGAACGGGCAGCTTAATGATTCTTGAAGAAATTGACGGTGAATTGATTGGTATTTCTCAAAAAGGCGGAACGATTACTTCTTTTGGGGGACTTCCGAACAGCATATCTTCTCATAAAGACAGGGTATATTTTAGAAGATTGGTTGGGAATAAGGCAAAAAAGTTTTTCCAACTTGATTCTGACAGGGCCGGCGGCGTAAATACAACATCGCTCCCCTTATACAAACAGAAAGTAGACAACCGTCTTTATTTTCAAATGATTATTCAGTTTAACGGATCGGCAAGAGATGGGGTATGGAGTATTGGGAGGTCATCTTCAGAAGAACAATTTGCTCTTGTGCATGAGCGAACTTCAAATAATAACACCGCGCTTGCCACCGGAGATACATTGGTCGGATTTATTTTCATTGGCGATTTTCTATTTCAAGCATATACGTCAAGTGGTACGTATTCAGTAAATAAAACAATCGAGACGGCCGATACCAATTTTTCCGCAAACTCGATTTATGAATCGAAGCCATTTGACGGAAGCATACATGGATTTGATAACACCTACTATAAAGATTTAATAGAAGTCGCGGTTATGACTGAACCAATGGTAAGTCTCGGACAAGTAGTATTGGCTTATCAAGTGGATGAAAATATCGGCACAAGCACGTGGACGACAATTTTCACCAATTCTACCAATGATAGTATTTCGCACGTAGCAAATAATGTGGAAAGTTCCGGGGCGCAACTTGCTAAAAACTACAAAGAGATAGCTTTTAGAATTTTATCAACAGGGAGGGCCGAGATTACGGGACTTATATTTCGGGAAAAAGTAACCGGCCGTAAATACATTACCGATTAAATTTATGCCAGAAGAACGAATCGCACAATTGGAAAATGAAATACGGGAATTAAAAACTGTCATGTCAATGCTGATGTATTCGGATAGATATTTTTTCTCAAGAGATATTCAAATTGACAATGGAAGAAATATCCAGCTCTCTACAGGTACAGGAACTCGATTTGGAACAGGAACAAGTCAGCGAATGGGTTTTTTTAACGCAACACCAGTAATACAACAAACAACCACCTCCCAAACTCCATCTACTTTTGTCGCCAATACTTCGGGAATTGTTGACGATACCGCGACATGGGCGGGATATACCATTGGAGATATTGTGGCAATTTTAAGAGCATTTGGATTTATTGCATAAAAATATGCCTTCACATACACCAGAGGAACAACTAAAAAGACTACAAGAAGACCCGACTTTGGCAACTCTTGGAGATGTGGGAAGAACCCCAGGGGGTTTTGTGAATTTAACTACCAATCAGCCGATTACTTCAGATATTCTTACTCCGATAGCGATACCGAACTTTCAGACACCGCAGCCAAGTCCTGTCTTTCCAATAGCATCTCTAAACACCGAACTTCCCGAAACGAAACTTACTCAACCAGAAAAACAGGCAGATGATTTGAGTACACGCCTGCAGGCATTAAACGAAAGATTGCTGGGTCAATCAGCTGTTAGGGCGCAGAAAGAAATAGAACTTGGGGTTCCTGAACTCATAAAATCTCAAAGGGACTTATCAACAAGATTAAAAACTCTGCAAGCGGAAGCACTGGCAATTCCATTGCAAATTCAGCAGGAGTTTGAAGGCCGGGGAGTAACAAAGGGCGGAGCGGCCCCGATTGAAGCAGGAAGATTAAGACAAAATGCTATCCAAGCATTAAGCGTGGGAGCAATGTTTGAAGCAACCAAAGGAAATTTGCAAACGGCCTTTGACTTGGTAGATCGAGCCGTTGATCAAGAGTTTGGCCCGATAAGAGAGGAAATTGCAATTAAAACAGCGAACTTGGACTTAATTCTTAAAAGCCCTTCTTTTTCATTAGCCGAAAAGAATCGTGCTCAAACTCAAAAAGAGGCCCAAGAGGCAAGGGCATTACAAATAGCCAATCAAGAGACAAATGCTAAAGAAATCAAGAATTATGCAGTTGAAGCGGCTAAAAAAGGTGCGCCAACAGATATTCTCCAAAAAATTCAATCAGCCAGAAGCCCGCAGGAAGCCCTACAAATAGCTGGATTTTATCTTGGAGCTAACTTTAGGGAAGAAGTTGAGGCAAAACAATTCCAACGAGCTTTGCAAGAAACAACCTTTAATCTTTCATTGGATAAATTCAATGAGGACAAACGACAATTCAGTGCTAATTATGCACTTCAACAACAAGAGTTTGAGTTGAAGAAATTTAATGAAGCGCAAAAGAAAAATCCAGTTGCGTCTGCGGAAGTAACTGCTGAAATTTTACAAGGAAAAGTGGATTTGATAGACGATCTTTCAAAACATCCCGGACTTGATTCAAGGGTTGGGCCGGGAGTAACGACAAGGGGACTCTTTACGATACAAGATCGCTTTGGGGCGGGACAGGAATTTGCAGCAGGCGTAAAACTTCTTGTAGGAAGGGAAACTATTGATACCCTTATAAATTTGAAAGCAAGAGGCGGAACATTAGGTGCATTGTCCGATAAAGAACGAGAATTGCTTGAACAATCGACTACGAAAATTGGCTCTTGGGAAATCAAAAAGAATGGGGAAGGCACTGGAAGATGGAATGTTACCGAAAAAGCATTTAAGGCAGAGCTTGACAGAATTAAGGACTTGGCGATAAGGGCCAAAGCCCGAGCATTGGGGGGTGGTATCGGAGAAATTCCAACAAAAACTGAAGAAGATGAATTAAGGTCGGCAGGATATTCCGAAGAACAAATTAGATTATTATTAGAAATCAAATAACATGGCAGAAACACTTTTACAAAAAGCGCAAAGATTGGGAATACAACCGGCGGGAAGAATCCCCCAAAGATCAGTATTAAATAAGGTATTGGGTGTAGGAGAATCTGTTGCTGGTACTCTTGGGTTTGGAGGAGCAGTTGATGTGTTTGGTTCAAATATCGCCAGAACTATAGCCACAGAAGAAGAAAAAAAGGTTATTGATAAACCTACAGAGTTACAAAATATCGGTGCGGCTATTCAGGTCGGATCAACACTTGTTCCAGCAGGGGCAGGGGCTAATTTGCTCAAGAATATCGCTTTAGGTGCGGCTACGGGGTATTTATATGATGTAGGAGAGGATTTAGTTGTAGGAAAAGGCAAAGAAGCCCTAATTCCGGGCATTGGAACAACCATAGGAACATTAGTGCCTCCTGCATTAAAAGGTGTGGGAAAAGCATTGGGTTCAGTTTTGGGTTTAGGGAAAAAAGCCATTACTAAAACAGCCGAAGTGATCAGTGAGGCAATCCCCGAAAGACTCCCCGAAAGACTCCCCGAAATTGTATCGGGTACGGTGCAAAAAGGAACGGAAGTTTTGGAAAGAATCCCTCGATTTATCGGAAGAATCAGAGAGGGAGTGGAACAGGCAGCTCAAAAAGCAGAAAGAATAGAGACAGGTACTCCTGCGGTTCAAAAAGCCATAAAGTCAGAGCTTGATGAAAGAATTATAAATACCGTTAAACAAGCAGATCAGCCAACACTTAATGCATATAAAGAAATAGTTGATATTGCGGAAAATCCAAGCAAAACCTTAAAGCCCAAACAACGTCCTGAAATTGTGGCCGGGAAAGCGGCCAGTGAACAATATGGGCTTATTGAGAAACAAAGAAAAACTATTGGAGTAAAAATAGGTGAGGCAGTAAATAAACTTTCTAAAAGCATAGTAGTGCCAATGCAAAAGAGCTTTAGTCAGCTTGATAATGTTCTTATGGAAAACGGCATTACTCCGATCAAGGGTAAACTGAATTTTCGGGGTAGGTTTACTCCTGCAGAGCGGACACGCATACAACAGCTTTATACATTGGCAAGAGAATCTGGAAATAGTATGACCCCGCGACAGATTTATGATATGGATCAACTTTTTTCTAAACTCCAAAGAGAAACCCGTATGGAAGGAATTGGGGATATTTTAGTTGATGTAGGAGGAGGAGAAAGATCAAGTTTATTCCGTGTATTCCGAGATGTATTTACGAATACTCTTGATGAGGTTTCTCCCGAAGATATTAGAAAACTGAATCGCGCCTATAGAAATATAGTTACTCTTCAAGATGATATTGAGAATACGATTATCAAACAGGGGAAATTTGAAACTACGAAAGGAGTTGAGGCCGCAGAATTTGCTCAAACCAATCTACGGAGATTAGATAGCGATGCGTTAAGTGCGGCAGATTATAGGGCAATCGTAGACGAAATGGACGCTGTTGCTCGAAAGCTGGGATACAAAGGAGCACGGGCTGATGATTTGATTACTTTTGCAACTGAAATGAGAAGACTTTTCCCCGATATAATACCCCCAACCAGTTTTACTGGAGGTATTAGAACAGGAATTATGGATTTGGCTAAAGATGTCTTAACTGCTGGAAAACCGAACCAATTAGATCAACAAAGAGCGTTAAAAAAACTTATAGAATCCTTAATACAATAAGGACTAAAGCTATGGCGATAACTGGAAGTGGAAATGCAATAATTAAAGCAATAAACCCGATGATGAATCCGATTATCAGAATAAAACTAAAGAAGAATTTCATATTGAGCTAATCGATCTCGTTAAAAGGTCTACCTTTCCCCTCCGAGGTATCTATCCAGCCACCCCTGTACGATCGTTCCTTTCCAGTTTGATTTTACTGGATTGGAAACAATTTGCCGAGCAATTTCCAACATGGATAAGCGATAATGTTCTGCCGCAGAGGATACAATTTTCACGATTGCAACCGGTTCAGAAGAAACTCCGTTGACGAAAGTCCTTGCCCGATAAACCACCCATGAGGTAGTTTCCATGATTGGCCCATTGTCGCAATGAGGAACTAATTCACCAACCAAAACAGTCTGTCCGCAAGCAATTTGTTCTTCAGTAGCCGTATGACCAGCAAATACTGACGGAGCCAAAATAAATAATGCCATTATGAGCAGATATTTCATAGCATTAAAGTCAACTTAATAATTTAGCGACCTTTAAGACAAATTCCCAGAGTTTGGCAAAACTGGGAATCTGCCAAACTTTTGTAAGTTAATCCATACATAGCAAAAATAACGAAATTTGTCAATATGTCGGATGTTGTAGAAAAAAACCTCGAAAAAATGGAAACGCTCGTCAAAATGTTTGAGATGAGCATGACCAAAGAAGAATTTGTGGATGCCTTTGAAAAAGTAGTGAAGTTAG
>Ga0213870_1001099_pt1 | contig 12402 bp, 13 predicted proteins | sample WICALVC2017_Meta_FD_160119 | JGI IMG/M metagenome (GOLD analysis project Ga0213870, IMG submission 160119) | Freshwater microbial communities from subterranean cave lake in Wind Cave National Park, South Dakota, United States - WICALVC2017 | ecosystem: Environmental > Aquatic > Deep subsurface >... | reverse complement strand
GGCCACAGGCGCGGCCGCTCGCGGGGCGGGGGCCGGCGTCTCCCTGCCGAACCGGTAGATCAGACCCGCCGAGTACAAATCCACATCGCCTTTGTTACCGACGGCATCATCAACCCGGTAGCGTTCCGCCTCGATACGCAGTCCGAGAGATCGGGTGAAATCGTATTGAAGCCCTGCCCCGAACTTGTAGCTGGGCGCGCCCTTGCTGGGCCTGGGATTGGTCACCACGACGGCTCCGGTTCCGGAGAAGAAGTCGTCGGCTTCGGCGTAGATAAAGCCGCCCCGGCCAAACACCGACAGCTTTTCAACAAGGGGCAGCACGACGACGGCATCGAGATTATAGCCTCTGAGCTTGATCTTGCCGGTCAGCGTGCCCGCCGGTACCGTCGCCGCCGTAAAACCGAACTTTCCCAGATCGAAATAGCCGCCTTCAAGGGCAAAATACGTGTTGAGCTGGTACCCGGCAAAAAGCTTATACCCGGTGCTGCGGTCGCCATTGGTGATCGCGGTCGTGGTCAGACCTTGTCTCAGCAGGCCGCTGGTGATCCTCGCGTCGTCGATTTCCACTTTCGACGAGCCCAGGCCGAACCCGCCGTACCAGCCTGACTCGGCCGCCACTGCCAAAGAGCTGGTCATGACAGCGAGCGCCACCAGGCCCAGTGCCCCTGAGGCTCTGACTAATTTGGCTCTTGCTAATTTCATGTTTTTCTCTGCCTCAAGCCTTACGGGGCAGGCACGTTAATGACGGTGTTCACCATGGTCGACGACGCATTCAGGGCCAAGGCCCGGCCGTTCAGCGTCACGATCGCGACATTGCCGGCGGTAGAGAAGGAACTTCCTGCAGAAGAAATGATGGTGCCCACCATGGTGCCGCCGCCTGCTGCGTTGATCGTCGCGGCACTCCCGACCTGCCAGAAGACGTTCTTGGCCTGGGCGCCGTTGATCAGGATCACGCTGCGAGGGGCGCCCGCAGAGCCCACAGTGAGCGAAGACGCCATCTGGAACACCCACACAGCATTCGCATCACCCTGGCCGTCGAGGGTGAGATCCGATCCCGTGATCAGGAACGACCCCCCTGCGGCTTGATAGATGCCAGGGGTAAGAGTGAGCCCGCCGAGTTGGCCGGCACCTGGGTCTATTCCGCCCGGTTGTGCAGCGGGAGACAGGTTGTTAAACGCCGTTTGCGCGTCGGCTGCGGCCGCGTCTGCGATCGCCTTTGTGGCCGCATTTCCTCCCACACCCGCTCCTCCCGGAGGCGGGGCATCCGTGTAGATCCTCCCGTTCACTGTGCCGATGTTCTGCGGCGTTTCAGTATAGATATCGCCTGCCGAATCGTGGAATCCAGTCATCAACGTAGACGCACCGGTGGTCCCGATATCGCCATTGATTACGGTCAACGTCCCCTGGTTGGTCATCCCGGCGGCACCCCCAAAGCCCCCGAAGGGCGCGGCCGCGCCAAGAGCCGGCGCGACAGGCGCACATGCCTGTGTCCCAGTCGTAAAGCTCCATACATCGTTGCTGGCCAGGGCATTCCCGGCCACGTCCTTGACTCCCGTGGTCATCGTGACCGTATAGGTCCTACTGGCTGTCAGACTGCTTGTTGGAACAAACGTGGCGACGAACAGTTGTGGCATTATAAGAGACGGTTCCTCCCACGAAACTTAAGTCAGGGTTTTGCACCGTAAAGGTGGCGGTGGTGATCGTTGACGGGTCCATCGCCTCGTTGAAGGTGGCGTTGATTCTCTTTTGGAGACACACACCCGTGGCACCATTCGCAGGGTTTCTGCTGGTGATGATGGGCGGCGTCGTGTCTGCGGCCGCACCCGTCGTAAAGGTCCAGACAAAGTTACTGGCCAGGGCATTGCCGGCCGTGTCCCGGGCGCCCGTGGTGATCGTGGCCGTACAGGTGGTGCTGGCGGGGAGATTGCTGGCCGGGTCAAAGGTCGCTGTGTTGCCGCTCGACGCGTAGCTCACGGTGCCTGCGATGGCCGTGCCGGCAGGGCAGGCCAGCGTAAAGGTACCGGTGGTGATCGTTGACGGGTCCATCGGCTCGCTGAAGCTGGCGGTGACGCTCGTGTTGAGCGCCACACCGGCGGCCCCCGCCGCAGGGACCGTCGAAGTCACGGTGGGGGCGGTGGTGTCGGGGGCCGCCCCGGTCGTAAAGGTCCAGACAAAGTTACTGGCCAGGGCATTGCCGGCCGTGTCCTTGGCGCCCGTGGTGATCGTGGCCGTACAGTCGGTGCTGGCGGGGAGATTGCTGGCCGGGTCAAAGGTCGCCGTGTTGCCGCTCGACGCGTAGCTCACGGTGCCTGCGATGGCCGTGCCGGCAGGGCAGGCCAGCGTAAAGGTACCGGTGGTGATGGTTGACGGGTCCATCGGCTCGCTGAAGCTGGCGGTGACGCTCGTGTTGAGCGCCACACCGGTGGCCCCCGCCGCAGGGACCGTCGAAGTCACAGTGGGGCGGGTGGTGTCAAGGGCGCCGGCGCCCCCTGTGCCTAGGATTTGATCTGGTCCTCCGCTGCCGCTTCCACATCCGGCCACGAACGCGGTCAGGAGGAAGGCCAACAACGACATCCGCAGTGTGGAAGAGCGCTCGAATCTGCTCATGTGTTTCTCCTCACGAATTCATCTGGTCCCGAACAGCATTCGGTGTGCGCCGGCCGATCTCTTGTTAGGTGCGAGTCATTGGAGTACGTCCTTAGCTGCGCACCCTAACTGCCTTGGCGTTCGTTGTCAATACAAAAATGCTTCGTTGTGAAGAATTTATGAGGGCAGCCCGGCGGGGGGTTTATTTGACCTGCAGCTCGAAACTGCCTGCGCCGCGCTCGACCGCAATCAGGCGCAGCAGCGGTGCGAGCTGCTGCTGGTACTGCGGGGGAATGCGCGCGGTGGCCAAGAACACGGGGGCGCTGCCCTTCGCCCACGATCCCGTGCCGTCGAGTTGAAGCGGACCCTGAAGGGTGCGCAGCGAGGCCTGGACCATCGCGCCGTCGTCCTTGAGGCGCACTTCATACTCGCCCAGAGGCGAGACGGGGGTGAGCGCCGAGCCGGCGGCGCGCCATTGCAGCGTGGCGTTGCCCTGCATGCCGCTGCGCCCGACAGAAAGGCTCTCGACGTGGAGCCGCGCATCGCCTGTGAGCCGCAGCGGCGCGAGCGTGGGCACGGCGAGGCCCAGTGCTGCAGCCGGCAGGGTGAACTCGGCGTCAGCGAGCTCGATCCGCGAGAACGATAGCGTGACGGGAATGCGCCTAGCTGCCTGGTCCAGCTCGACCTCATACACGAGATGTCCGCGCAGCAGTGAGGCCGGCCGCACCAGCCAGGCGAGACTTTGTACGGCACCGGTTCGCCCGCCCGCATCGCGCATCTCGATCTGTCCCGCGCCCGACCACAGCGTGCCCTGCGCGTCGGCAAGGCGCAGCCTGCCGTCGCTCGCGCGCTGCAGGCCGGCATCAACCAACGTCGCCGGCGCGGTGGCCATGAGCCCAATGGCGTACGCGCCGATCCCGAAGCCGAGCAACATCCAGCGCATCACTGTGGCCTGGCGCGGATGAAGGTGGCCGCGACGCTCACCAGCCCCGGCGTGGACAAGGCCTCGATCCGGCAGGCCTCAAGACGGACCTGCTGCGATTGCAGGCCGGCGACCCAGGTGAGCCAGTCCGCAAACGGCACGGCACCGAAGACGACCTGCACCTGGTTGGCGTCCAGGGCATCGATGCGCACCAGCGCGCGGGCGAGCCCCGCTGTGTCGGCCTGAGTTTGCGCCAGTGTACGCAGGTCGGTGTGCGACGCCGTGGCGGGCGGCGTGGCGCGCAGACGCTCACGCTCGGCCGCCTGCTGTTCCAGGCGGGCGGCCTGCGCCCGCAACAGCGTGACGGAGGTGCGCAACTGCGCGCGAGCCCGGTCCGCCGACTGCACCAGCCCCAGATACAGGGCCGCGCCCAGGATCGCAGCCAGCACCGCGACGGCCACACGCTCCCGCGGCGCCCGCGATGCCCAGAATCTGCGGAGCTGCGCGCTCATGACGCACGCACGGTGAGGACCATTGTGCCGCTTCCGGGGCGCGTTGAGACGGCGGACGTGTCGACACTCAGGCCGGCCTGAAGCCAGCGCGCCACCATGCGGCGCACCGTCGCCTCGTCGAGAGCGGCAAGTTCGAGCGTCAGCCGTCCGCTCTCGTAGGACACGATGCGCACGCTGCCCGCCGGCACCGCCTTCAATCCCGCCGCCACGGTCTCGATCATCGGCAGGAAATCGCCGCTGTCGGAGAGGCCGGCGGCACGACGCGCCTCGGCAAGCTTGCGGCGCATTTGGAGCGCGGGATCCACCACCGCGACCGCGTCGGGAAAGGCGGCGCGAAAACGCGCCTCCATGTGCTGGCGCAACGCCCGCTGCTCGCCGGCGAGCCGCGTCCAATCCGTGACGAGCGCCATCGCATGGATCGCCAGCGCGCCGCTCACGATCCAGGCCGCCGGTCGCAGGCGCGCACGGAACCTGGTAAACCCGCGCCAGCGTTGGCGCTCCTGTATCAGGCTGATACCGGCGTGGGGCGGCGCCGTCCGCCAGTCCCATGGTCCCGCGAGGCGCAGCGCGATCCCGAGGCTGCGTTGCCATGCCTCGAGATCAGGCGCCGCGTCCGGCGTCGTCATCGAGACCGCGATCGCCGCCGGCCCCGCGCTGCGCGCGTTCGCTTCGTCGAGCAGGAGGCGCAGAGACAGCGGCGGCGATTCCCGGTCGCCGCAATCAGTCGCCGCGCCTTCGAACTCGCCGGTGCGCACGAATCCCTCACGGCCATCCCAGGCGAGGCTCCATTCCCCCGCTGCCCAGGGCAACAACAGGGTCTCGCAGTGCACCTCGTACGCCCGGATGCCGACGGTGTCGAGCGCATCGCGCCAGCGCGTCAACCCCTGCCTGTCCATCACCGCGAGCACATCGGCGTCTCCGGCGGAACCGAGCCAGCTCACCTGGTTGGCATTCGGCTCGCCCACGGTCTTCTCCTCGACCGCGAATGCCAGCACCGATCCGGCGCGGCGTCTGGCCGCTTGCGGCACACACGCGCGTGTGATCAGGACCTGCGTGGCGGGAAGCACGAGCTGGACGCGCTCGGCGCGCTGCGGCAGCTCCGCGAGCCGGCCCTCTCCTGCAACAGGTTCGTGGCCGCCGTTGACGAGCGTCCAGCAACAGTGCTGCGGCGGGTCTCGTAGCGAACCGTAGATGCGCAGCAGGCTCATGGCAATTTGCGCCAGACGATGGCGGGCCATCCGGCGTCCGCGCGCGCCAGCAACGCCGTGCCGCGCGCCTCCGCCCCGCCGGTGGTCACGCGCAGCGTCGCCATAAAGTACTCGCTGCTCACGGTGATGTCCTCGGCCGCCGCCGCGAGCCCGTTGGGAAGCCGGCTCAAGAAGTCGGAGACGCCGCGAAAAGAGGCGCGCTCGCGCTGCGCGGTCAACGCGCGGGCGCTGTCCAGATCCAGTCCTTCGACCACGGCGGCAAGGACTTCTGGCGGCGCCGTGTTCACGTTGATGGCGGTCAAGCGGGGCAGCGCCGTCACGAATGGGCGCAGACGCGCACGCACGTGGCCGTCGAAACCGCGCACCAGCGCGAGCTCGGCCACGTCGGTCAGCGGCCGGTTGGCGGCGAGGTACGGCGGCTGCAACGTCAGATAGTATCCGTCTTCCACGCCATCCTGCGGCTGCGGCTCGCTGTCGGTGTCCATCCAGTCGGCGAGCGCATCGGCGAGCGCGGGCGGCACGCCCACGATCGCCAGTAGGCGCCGGAAGCGCGCGAGCTGCGCGAGGCTGAGCTTGCCGTCCTTCACCAGATTGTTGAGATTGAACGCGCCCTGCTGGTCCGTGATATACCCCTCGAGCGTGCCGTTCTCGACGGGCATCGGCGGCAACCGCAGCGCCCAGGGCTCGCCCAGGTGATCGACGTTGCTCACGCGGCGATCATCGCTCAGCACGGCGCGGACCCAGTCCACGCCGGTCTGCACGAGGGTCTGCGCCTGGGCATGGTCGGCCGTGAGCTCGCTCTGTCGCGCCCAGGTGCTCTGCGTCACCATGATCGTCCCCGCGGCCATCGCGGCAAGCGCGACCACGCTCATGGCGAGCACGATGGCCACGCCTCGTGGTCGCGCGCTCATGATCTCAGCGCAAACACGCGCACGATGTCCTCGCCCGACGCGAGCACAATGCGCACCTGCACGGCCTGCGGAATAGGCGGGTCGAGCACCGCGGTGGGCCACGCAGTCACCCATGCACGATCGGCGTTGAGATAGTACACGTCAAATGCGGTCACTCCGGTCAACACGGGGTAACGCACGGGCACCGTGTGAGGTGCGACGTCGAGCCCCGGCCACAGCCACAACTCGATCTCCTGCCGCTCGTTCAGCCGGTATGCGAGCCGCCGCGTGGTGTCCACGCCCTCAGCCGAGGCAAACCGGCTGAATTCAAGGCGCGGTTCCAACGTCGCATCGGCCCGTCCGCGCCACGCCGGTGCGGCGCCGGATGCGGCCCGCACCGGCCGCGGCGCCGCGAGCTGCACGTCGCGCTCAAACCGTGCGAAGAAAGACGCCACGCGTCGCCATTTGTCGGTCTCGTGACTGACGTGCTCGCGCGCATCGAGTACCGCGCCAAGGCCGCGGTGCGACATCAGCGCGAGCAGCGAGAGAATCAGCAGCGCCGTGAGCAGTTCGATCACGGTGAAGCCCCCCACTCCGCGGAGCGGCTTCATTTGACGGCCCGTGGCGGCTGCACGACGAACCCTGTGAGGCGCGCCAGTGCGCGCGACTCGTCGGACGCCGCGAAGACAAGGACATCAACCCGGCGGAATGCCGGGTGCGGCGTTGCGACGACCTCCTCGCGCCACGCGAACTCGGCGCCGCCCTGGCGCCCCGTGCCGCGCTGTATGCCCAGTGGCAGCCAGTCCCCGCGGGCGCGGTGCTCGGCAAGCAGATTGTCCGCGACCCAACCGGCGAGCATACGCGCGCGCAGCTCCCCGGCATGGCTCGTGCCCTGGCCCGCCGCGCGCAGCGCGGCGAGGAGCGCGATCGAGACGATGGCCAACGCGACCAACACCTCGACCAGCGTGAACCCTGCCCGCCTACCGCAGCGCCATGGTGCCATTCGTTTCTCCTGCGCTCGGCAACGCCTGCACGTCTCCGACCGGAGAGGCGGCCACGGCGGACCGCTCTGCGCCAAGGGACAGTTCGATGGTGAAGGAAAGGGACGGGCCGTAGGGGATGAACTCCAGGCGCATGACGCCCTGCGGGCGCATGGTTTCGATCCGCAGGTCCGAGATCAGCATGCCCTGCGGCAGGGTTCGCGCACGCAACACCTCGCTCTCGCGGACCTCGGACCAGCCGGTCTCTTCCTGAGACTGCCAGAACCGGTAACCCGGTCCGGCGGCTGTCCACGCGAGGGATTTCCCCGTGAGGCGCGATTGCGCGGCGGCGAAATCCAGGAGTGCCGCCAGCCGCTTGGCCTCGACGTGCAGCAAGGCGCGATCGTCCGGACGCGTGACGGCGCTGACCAGACCGACCAACAGACCCATGATCAGCACCACGACGAGCATCTCGATGAGCGTAAACCCGCGGGTGTTCACACAGGCGCCCTTCACGCATTCACGGCGACTCTCAGCGTTCATCGTCGGCTTTTAGAGCGTCCAGGAACCGATGTCGGCGTCGAGCCCTTCGCCGCCGGACACACCATCGGCGCCGAAACTGAACACGTCGATCTCGCCGCGGACTCCGGGATTGAGGTAGTGATAGGGATTGCCCCAGGGGTCTCTCGGCAGGCGTTCGACATACCCGCCTGCCTTCCAGTTGGGTGGAACCGGGGCGGTCGTCGGCCTCGCGGCCAGCGCCTGCACGCCCTGTTCGGTCGTGGGGTAGCGCTGGTTGTCCAGGCGGTAGAGCTTGAGCGCCTGCATCAGGCTCGCGATATCCTGTTTCGCGGCGATGGCCCGCGCCTCGTCGGGGCGGCTGATGATTTTCGGCACCACCAGCGCGGCGAGAATGCCGATAATGACCACGACCACCATGATTTCGAGCAGCGTAAAACCACCCTGTTCGCGCATCCGGAATACTCGCTGCATGGGAGCGACTCCTTTCCTGGTGTGTGCCTGATGCTGTATCCTGATAGCTGCGGCGTTCGTAGTCAATGCAAAAGTGCTCGGTTGTGAAGAATGCGTGCACGCGACCCGCTGTCGCCCCCATCCTAGATCAGGAGGGTCTATGAATACGCAAGGCCCTAACCCATGACACCGCGGCTGAAATGGGTGGCGGCGACGGCGGCCATGCTTGTCCTGCTCGTCGCGGGAGGCGTCATGTTCATGAACCAGCGCCTGGCGCCTTTCATCGAGCACCAACTTGCCATGCACGTGGAGGGCTATCAGTTTACGGTCGGCCAGGCGAGCCTCTCCCCGACCCTGGCGCTCGACATCCGACGAATGACCATTCGTCAAACCGCGCACCCCGATCCTCCGGTCGCAGAGATTCCTCGATGGCGCTTCAGTATTCAATGGCGGGAAATTTTCTCTGGGGGGATCGTCAGCGATTATGTGATCGACCACCCGACCTTCCACATCACGCTGCCTCAGGCAAAAAAGGAGGTCCTCGATAAGGTGCCGCTTCACAAGAAGGGCTGGCGCGACGCCGTCTATTCCTTTTATCCCATCAAGATCAATGAGTTGAAGATCGTCGAGGCTGACGTCACCTACGTGGATCAGGACCCGTCGAGACCGTTGCACCTGACCCATCTGAACTTTCGCGTCGGCAACATTCGTAACATTCGATCGCCCAACGACACCTACCCGTCCGACCTCAGCCTCGAGGGGAATATATTTGACTCGGGACGAGTTCGCATGCAGGGCCATGCCAACTTCTTTGCCGAGCCACACGCCGGAATCGATGCCGATATTGGTCTGGAACACGTGCCCCTCGAACCTCTCCTCCCCGTGACCGACCGCTATAACTTTCAGCTTCATGGCGGGGTGCTGTCGGCCGACGGGCATTTGGAATACAGCGCCCAAAGCGACACCGACGCGCACTTGAAGACGATGACGATCAACAATCTCCGCCTGGATTATGTCCACACCGCAGAGGCGGCGGCCACGGAAGCACACATCAGCAAGGTGACCAAGGAGACGGCCGCGAAGCTGAAGAACGCGCCGAAAACACTGATCCGAATCGATCGCGTGGTCGTCAACAAAAGCGAGTTCGGCTTCGTGAATAAGACGGCCAAGTCGCCCTACCGACTGTTTGTGACCCAAGGAGAGTTGCATCTCGATAATATCAGCAACCACCTGAGCGAAGGCGCCGGCGCCGTCACGCTCACCGGTGCATTCATGGGAAGCGGGCGCACCGTGATCAGCGGCGCCTTTCGCCCGGGGGGCAAATCGCCCGACTTCGACATGCACGTCAAGATTGAGGGGACACAGCTACGGTCGCTGAACGACCTGCTTCGGACCTACGGCGATTTCGACGTGACGGCGGGGCAGTTCTCGCTGTTTTCCGAGTTGGCCGTGAAGAACGGCGACGTCTCGGGCTACATCAAACCGTTCTTCAAAGACATCACGGTGTACGATGCTCGGCAGGACAAGGGGAAAAGCGTCTTTCACAAGATGTATGAAGGTCTGGTCGGCGGTGCGGCCTACGTGCTGCAGAACAGATCGCGCGAGGAAATTGCTACCAAGACGGAGATCTCAGGCAGCCTGAGTGACCCGAACTTCAACACGTGGGAGACGGTGGTCAATTTGCTCAAAAATGCTTTCGTCAAGGCGTTGCTGCCCGGCTTTGAACGAGAGGTCGCGGGCAAGAAAAAGTAAGGCCCGGGAAACATCGAATGGCTGATCTCGCAAGCGACTCATGCACCGAAAACCCCGGGAAGCTGGGGGGCCTGAGCTGGAGCGAGCTGGCCGTGAAGGTGTGGCGGGAGGCCTGGGAGCATGATATCCTCGGCCGCGCGGCTCAGCTCGCCTTTTATCTTCTCTTGGCCTTGTTCCCCGCGCTGCTGTTCCTGACCGCCCTGCTCGGTCTGTTTCCCCTCAATCCGGTCATTCCGAAGCTGATGGGCCACATGGGCCAAGTCCTGCCGGGGGACGCGCTTTCATTGGTGGAAAAGTACCTCCAGCAGATCATGCAGGGCAGCAACAGCGGCATCCTCTCACTGGGTCTGCTCGGCGTGCTCTGGGCCTCCTCGAGCGGTCTGACGGCGATCATGGAAACACTGAATATCGCGTACGGCGCGGCAGAGTCTCGATCATTCTGGACCGTCCGGTTGATTGCGATCGCCTTGACGGTGGGCCTGGCCGGCTTCATCATCCTTGCGACCGTGCTCGTGTTGTCCGGCGAATATCTCGGCGCCTGGTTGGCGAATCTGGCGGGACTCGGCCATGCGTTCACCGTGGCATGGGTGGTCGTGAAATGGCCCGTCGCCATGGCGCTCATGCTCTTTGCCGTGGCCGTCATCTACTACGTGGCTCCCAACGTCAAGCAGGACTGGCGTTGGGTGACTCCCGGTGCGTTGTTCGCGGTGGTGATGTGGTTGCTGGTCTCTCTCGGATTCAAACTCTACGCAGACAACTTCGGGAGTTATAATGCCGCCTATGGTTCCATCGCCGGCATGATCGTCCTGCTCTTGTGGTTCTACTGGAGCAGCGTGGTTCTCCTGGTCGGCGGCGAGATCAACGCGGAGGTGGGTCATGCCGTCAATGCGCGGGCCGAACGGGCGCGCGTGAAGATCGTCAAAAAAGCCCCAGTGCCCCCACATCAATCTGCCCGCGCCCATGCCCCCAAAAGGGGCGGGCTTCGCTTGAAATGATTCACAAGCGGCCCCGGGCTTCAGTGTCGTGAAGAACGCGGTCCGCATTTCGCTGTGCGCGTGCCTCGCCGGCAGTCTTGTGTTCCTCTCCCGCGCGTACGCCGATGACGCGCGCACACCCCTGGCCGGCGAAGCATTTCACGCCGAATTGTTCGGGCTCCCGGTCGAAGTTCCCGCGCGCGATCGCCGGCACGTCACGGCCGTCAATGTCGGCATGCAGTGGATCCCACAGGGTCCAAGCCAGTTGGAAGCGGTACCCTTCGGCGCACTCTTCGTCTGGCATAACTGGGAGACACGACGGTTTCGAGGCACCTTCACGGGCGTGTATAACGACGTCCAGTACAATGTCGGGTCGAAATGGTCGGGCGGATGGGAAGCCGTGTTCACCTTCAACAATCTCGTCGTGCCGTTCGGCCGCTCCGAATACGTCGAAGGTCAGCGCATCCAAGACGTCGCGCTTCAATGGAACTCTGTGTTTGCCGGACTGGGGATCGGGTATCGCAAGGCCTTGCCGCCGGGCCATCAGGATAACGCCCTCGAAATCTCGCTGACCTACGAGCCGGGCTACCGGTGGTTTCAGCGCACCCAGGACACCTCGCCCAGGTTCCGTGTTCCCAGCGAGACGTATGAAGGCCGTGTGCATGTTCGCCTGCGCACCGATGCGTTGGACCGCAATTTGATGGAACAGCCACACCAGGGGTTTGCGTTCGGCGGCGATCTGTTGTACGGGCACCGGGCGCGCTGGCAAAACTGGGGCGGGGTGGTCTTCGATGCGCCCGATGTTCACAAGGAACGGACGTATCTTGCGGGGAGCGTGTATGCCGTGGCGGCCGGCCGGGTGCCGTTTGTGGCCGGCGAACGGCACCGACTCGTCGCGACCGCCTCCGGAGGAATCGGGCAAGACCTGGACCGCTTCTCCACCTTCCGGTTGCCCGGCCGGCCCATGGGATATGAATGGGAAGCCCTTGCACGACCCATGTTGCCGGCCGTCGCCTTCAACGAACTGTTTCCCCGACGCTATGCCATCGCCGACCTCACGTATCGCTATGAAGCGTTGTTTTTCCTCTTTCCGTATATCCGCGGCACCTATGGGGTCGTGGAGCGCCCGCGATTTGCCAGCCACGGATCACTCATCATGCAGATGGATGCGCTGCCGGCGATCGGCGGCGGTGTCGTCACGGGAGCCCCCTGGCGCTCGCAAGTCGAAGTCAACTACACCTACAACTTCGGGATCTTTCGAGATGCGGATGGCGGACCCAAAATGGGCGGCCACGGCATCTTTATCTTTTGGTCCAAGGAATTCTAAGAAGGCGCGTCCGGGTTCTCCATTTCGGTTTCCGGCTGCAATCCCAGCACCTTGGCGATCAAGGCGCTGCGGCCGCGGACCCGCGCTTTCTTGAACACGTCCTGCAGGTGATCCTTTACCGTCTGCTCGGTGATGAACAGCCGCTTGGCGATCTCGCGATTGGACAGCCCCCGGATCACCCACAGTGTGACCTCCGCCTGCCGCTTCGAAAGGCGGAGGTCGCTGAATTGGGACTGGAGGCCGCGCTTCACGAGCAGCGGCTCCAGAAGGATGGCATGG
>Ga0213870_1001098_pt1 | contig 12408 bp, 11 predicted proteins | sample WICALVC2017_Meta_FD_160119 | JGI IMG/M metagenome (GOLD analysis project Ga0213870, IMG submission 160119) | Freshwater microbial communities from subterranean cave lake in Wind Cave National Park, South Dakota, United States - WICALVC2017 | ecosystem: Environmental > Aquatic > Deep subsurface >... | reverse complement strand
CCGCCATATTGGACAATGTTCTGCTGTGCCCAAACGTCAAAGGAACAGGGGAAGTGTTTTGAATGCGATGATCTTCTGATTCAATAGCAATCCCAATGGCCACTGAATCAGCGATGCGGTAGAGAAGTCGTTGGCTTAAGAGAAGACCCTCTGATCCTTCTGTAACAGCTTCATTTCCATTGCCAATATCTTGTGGCAATACGGATACCCCGCCTTGAAGACCCACAATCCATCTCCCCGGCGGAGATATTTCTCTACTCCATACAGTCGAAAATGACGTCAATAGTATCAAGACCGTAGCAAGGCAGAGTTGTCGCGATCTTTTGCATTTCATTCTCAGAAAAGAAAGCACATATCATGCCATAAATCCAGAGAATCAGATAATTTTTACCCAAATTCAACCAGTACATACAAATTTATGAAACGACATGACAAACAAAGAGATGAATGGATGTCAATGCAAAGGGAATGATGGCCTCAAAATCGTAATAAACGAGAGAGGCAGTCGTTGCATTCAAATCCATTATTGTGGAATTTTAGAAGGAATATCCTTTTTGAAATAGGCGGCAGGCTTATGTATTTCCTCAAATCTTTTTTCAGATATTTTGTAAATCGGGGCGTTTGGCGTTGTGACCGCGTAGATGAATGCTGGATCACTCTCTACGGCATAAAAAGCCCCTTCATATAAAATTTTACCCTCTGAGATATTGATCCGCAAAAACGGTGTCCCCAATGCAGAACGCTTTTCCGCTTTGTCTTGATCAATGAATTCCTCTCCGCGTAACGAAGAGAGTACGCCCAAAAAGCCCGCCACCCGATCGGGGTCCGCGTTGTCGGCGTTCATAAACCACGCCTCTCCTTTTTTTGTTAGCGCAATGTTTTCCCCACGCCCTTCCATGCGAATGGCCGTAATATCCGACACGGCAAATTGAAATAACTCCTGCCGCCGCCACTCTGTAAGCGATTTTGCAAGATACGTTTTGATCGCACCGTCTATGAGGTAAACGGCATTGCCCACACGCGCATAAACAGTGTTGTCTGACAGGCCATCAGCACCCACTTCCAGCAGATCGCTATCTAATCCTTTTAAGAGCATTCGCACGGAATAAAGCGGTGGATTCAAACCAAAAGGCATGAGCCCTTCTGGATGCGCGTCCACCATCCGAACGATTTTAAGGTTCGCAAGCAGACCTGCAAAAGAGGACGCTATGCCCGAATCGGCAACCGCATCAATCGGCTCTGCAATTTTCCACGGTGTTTCTTTATGCCCTAAGATCTGCACCAATGAAATCGCCTGACCAACTGCTTGTCCCGATTGGGTGATCATGAGCTCGACGATATCTGATTCTGCAAAAGAAAACAGCGTTGATTTTTTCGCCTCCGCTGATTTTTTAGCTTCCCTTGCCGGCAGTTCAACAAAATAAAGATAGCCACACAGTGCGGTGAGAATCAGCGCGAGAAAAATAGTTGGCTTCATAGATAGCGTCTTCTTCTTGAGATAGAAAGACCTATGAGCAGTGTCCCAATTGGAAGAATCACAATAGAAACATAGAAAATAATATCCCGTTGCGGCTTTGACAGAAGCAGTGTTCCACCCTGCGATGCCTTGGGGCGAATGGAGATGAGATCGTTTTCCTCCGCAAGAAAACTCATGACGTTTTGAAACAAATCGCCATTGCCGGCAGACTGCGCCAGCGCATTGGTTGCAAAATCAGAATCACCGATGACCACCATCTGCATCTTTGAAGGAGAATCTTTCAGCGTAAAAACACCCCCCATGACAATCGGCCCTTTTTGATCCTTCGCAGGATCAATGGAAATCTCATTCGCGATCCGCCTTGTCCTCCAACTGTTTGGCCCAGTTTGTAAAAAGGAATCAAATCGAAATTTATCAGCAAGCATCGGGTCCAAGGAAACAGAACGCGCCAGCGAGTAAAATGTAGCCATATTAAATTTATCGGTAATAGCGTGCCGCAAATACCGGTCTACAACAGGAATCGCAGGCCCTACAGCCGACGAAGGATCCACAATAATATCTTGCTCTAGCACCACGCCCCACTTTGCAAAAAAGCCCTCAAGGTTGTTTTTAGAGAGCGGATCTAAAAGCGCAAAAAGCCTTCCCCCGGCAGACAAATAGGTATCCATCGCCGTTTGCTCTTCCGGTGTGTACGCATTTTCAGGGCCGCCCATCACAACAACAGCCGCATCGTTGGGAATATTTCTTTCCGACAAGAGCACCAGTTTTTTCACGGAAAATCCCTGCTTTTCTAATGCCTCCTTGATATGGGAATAACCTCTTTTATCCGCATCGTCTATGCCATGCTCCCCATGCCCTTCGATAAAATAAAACTGCTTTTTTGCAGACTTACCCAAACGAATCAGCGCGGAGGTCAGATCTTGTTCTGATATGTTTTTTACAATGGATGATTGGCCGCGTGATTCAATCACGACCGTATCGTACTCCGTAATCCCATACTGTTTGGCCACGGCAGGGTGCTTGTCCGGATCAATAAATTCAAACTTAAATTGCGCGCTTTGATTCCGATAGTTTTCAAATAGCTCCTTAGCCGCAACGATCTTGCTACTGTTCCCTGCAAAAAAACCGGATATTTTCACTTCTTGTTTGAGACCCTTTAAAATCTCAATCGTCTGTGGAGCAAGGGTATAAGAATCTGTTCCAGAAAGGTCAAAACGGACTTCATGTTGCGCCACAATAAAATTAAGAATCGCCACAATGGCCACAAAAATCGTGACCATTAAAACAGCGTTTGCGCCCATCTTTGTAGACCGTTTACGTGAGACCGCCTTGAAGACCTCAAAGTGCGTCACAAAAAAAACAATCAGATGTATCGCGGCGAGACACTCTAGTGTCGTGTAAGCAATCACCCATTCAGGGCGCGATAAGTATATTCCTAAACCCGCAACCCCAAAAAGGATGCCGAGTATACCAATAATCATTCCAGTTTTCTTACTAAGTTCCATAGTGCTGTATCTCGGGGGTCGTCACCCCCCTCACCCGCGCCAGCGTGTTGATTCTATGACCCGATGAGACAAGAAAAGCCCCAACGCAGTCAGTGATAAAAAATAACCAATATCGCTTGTGGCGATTAAGCCCTTGACCATATTGTCAAGATGCGACACCAACGACATAAAATTGAAAACAGCAGTAATCGGGGCTTCTACGCCCCCGTCTCCTGCGTTGCTTCCCCCCATCAACCAAAGACCAATTAAAATGCCAAAAGACGTGACCGCAGACACAATCTGATTTTCGGATAAAGTAGATGCAAAAAGGCCAAACGCCACAAAAATTCCGCCCATCATTGCAAGTCCTAGATACGCAGAAATCAAAGGCTTTATCGGAACCGTTGTGAAGACTGATAGCATTAAAGGAAGATGCAGGGTCATGGCAAGCAAAATGAGATAGACCGAAAAAGCCGAGAGAAATTTCCCCAAAACAATTTCAATAATGGATACGGGAGAGGTTAAAAGAAGCTCTAGGGTTCGGCCTTTTTTCTCTTCTGAAATCAGCCGCATGGTCAGCAGGGGAACCATGAGAAGCAGAATAATACTCATGTTCATAAAGGTAGGGCGAAAGACAATCTGATGAACATTCATCTCTGGAATATCCTGCTGAAAGCGCATCATTTGTGTTGCCATATTGGAATAAAAAACAATTTGGCTATAGGCCAGAAAATCAGTAATCATCAGAAAGACCGCCGTAAGGACATACACAATCGGAGCGTTAAAATAAAGCCGCATCTCTTTTCCGACAATCGCCGCAATGTTTTTCATGCTGTCTCCTCATCAAGTGGCGCATCGTTCGGAATGGCAGGGGCGGCCTCTTCTGTGGTGAGATGCAAGAAAACCTCTTCCAGACTGACCGTCAGCGATTTTAATTCCAAAAGGCTATAGCCATTTTCCACAATGATTTTTGCAACTGCCGATCGCGCATCGGATCCTAATTTTGTATCCACGATAAAAGTTGTGGGGTGTTCTCTGTCAGGCGTTATTTGTAACACCCCATCCAGAGCTAAAATCTTTTCGGGGATCAATGTTTCGTTTTGTCCAATAGAGAAAGAAAATCGTTCAGAGCTTCTCATTTGAGAAGAGAGTCTTTCTTGAGAATCAACGGCCATGATCTGCCCTTTGTTGATAATGACCACTTTCTGACAAACGGCTGTGGCCTCTGGCAGGATATGCGTACAGAGAATAATAGTGTGTTCTCCGCGCAGGTTTTGAATGAGTGTGCGAATCTCGATAATCTGTTTTGGGTCCAGGCCCACAGTCGGCTCATCTAAAATAAGCACTTCAGGGTTATGGATCAGGGCTTGGGCAAGCCCTACCCTCTGCCGATAGCCGCGCGAGAGATTCGCAATCAGCCGTTTTGAAACGTCTGCTAAACCGCATTTCTCAAGGGCAGATCCGAGTCCTGTTTTGATGTCGGCTCCAGAGAGACCTTTGATCTTACCCACAAAATTGAGATATTCCGTAACCGTTAGATCAGGATAAAGCGGCAGATGCTCCGGCAGATACCCCATCCTGCGTTTGACTTCCAGCGGCTGATCAAAAATATCAAACCCTGCGACAATGGCCGTTCCGCGTGTTGCGGGAATCGCCCCTGCTAAAATCCGCATGGTGGTTGTTTTTCCCGCGCCATTGGGGCCTAAAAACGCTAATATCTCGCCTTTGTCTACGAAAAAACTAATGTCACGAATGGCAACATGGTCGCCGTATCTTTTTTCTAACTGCTTGACCTCAATCATGGAAGAAGGTCTTTAACATATAATTTACTTTTGAGTCAAATCCAATGCTTCCGCGTTCAATAAATGCCGTTGAAACTTACTGCTTGGAACTGGCTTTTAAAAATGATCCGCGCTCATTACCTGCAAGGTCTCCAAAAAAAGATTGCCGATCAGAAATCATCTGGCGTACAATGGGGCGGTAGGAGAAATTTATGGCAAATGCGCTCAATGAACAGTTAATTTTATCGGCTCTTTCTCATGTCTATGATTCTGCCCTGCAGAAAGATATCGTTTCGCTGGGCTATGTCCAAAATCTTAAGATAGAGCAATCGCGGGTGACCTTCACGCTGGCCCTGCCGACACCTATTTTCCCTTCCAAAGAAAAAATGCGGGAGGAGTCAGAACGGATTCTTGCTGGCGTGCCGGGGGTTACGGAAGTTACCATTAAGATGCAGACTGCGATTCGTATTGAGCAGGGCGGACAGGGCGTTGCGGGCGTCAAGCATATTATCGCGGTGGGAAGCGGCAAGGGCGGCGTTGGAAAATCTACCGTTGCGGTGAACCTTGCGGCGGTCTTTGCGGAATATGGCGCGAAGGTGGGCATGGTGGACGGCGACATTTACGGGCCGTCTCTGCCAATCATGATGGGTGCGCAAAACGCTGAACTCTTGCAAAACGAACGCGGCATTATTCCTATTTCGGCGCACGGCATTAAATTCATGTCCATGGGCCTTTTGTCTAAAGGCAGTGCCCCTCTGATCTGGAGAGGCCCTATGGCCCATAAGGCGGTTCAAGAATCGCTCCTGCGTGTAGACTGGGGGGAGATTGATTACTTGATTGTGGATATGCCTCCCGGGACAGGCGATGTCCACCTTACTTTAGTACAGACTGTGCCTGTGACCGGCGCAGTCATTGTGACCACGCCGCAAGATGTGGGCATGACCATCTCTCTTAAAACTTTTCGTATGTTTGAACAAACGAAAGTGCCCGTGTTGGGACTCATTGAGAATATGAGTGCATACCTGTGTCCTCATTGCGGCAAGCAAGATGATATTTTTGGCGCTGGAACCGTTGCCGGTGAGGCCCAAAGGCTTCGCGTTCCTTATTTAGGAAGCATTCCATTGAATAAAAAAATACGGGAATATGCAGACCAAGGTGTGCCGCTGATCCTTGCTGATCCGATGACGGCGGGGGTCTATGTTGACATTGCGGACAAACTGGCGACGGAGATTTATGTTCGCAATTACAACAAAAAGGCGTTGGTGATTGAAGAAGAACCTGAAGAGGCCGCAGAATCTTTCTCGGTATAAACCATGATGTCAGAATCAGTTACTCCGTCTGCAATTAAAAAAAAGGGAAATCACTCTTTGGAAATGACATGGGCAGATGGCCATGTCAGTCTGTATAGCTTTCGGTATTTAAGGCAGAACTGCTCCTGTGCGGGTTGCGTAGAGGAATGGACTGGGAATAAAATTCTGGACAAAGAGGCGATTCCGCTTGATCTTACGGGGTTGAAGGCGGAAACAACGGGAAATTATGCGTTAAGCTTTACATTCTCCGACCATCACAACACAGGGATTTATCATTTTGATCACCTTAGGGCAATTTGTCCTTGTACAATTTGTAAGGCATAAAGCGATGAAACCAAAAGAGAATGAAATCAAAATAACCGCCGCCCCGCTTGATTCGGAACGATGCCAGTTTACCGTGGATCGTCCGGTTGTTCTTGCGGGGGGCGTGCATCAGTTTCAGGACAGACAAAAGGCAAGAGAGTATCCATTGGCCGAAGAGCTTTTTGAGGTGACCGGTATTACTGCGGTGGCACTTGAAGGCTTTAAAGTGACAGTGGCCACGCAAGCGGGTACCGATTGGCGTGTGACCGGAAAAGAAGTGGGAAGAATTATTCGGGAGCATTTAATCAGTGAGACTGCAAATTTTGAGCAAACGATAGCGAATGTACAAGGAAGCCTTGAGGATATTATTCGACTGAAGGTTCAGCGTGTCTTGGACACACAAATCAATCCGGGGGTTGCAGGACATGGCGGAAAGATCACCCTTTTGGATGTAAAAGGGGATGCCATTTATATTCAGATGGGGGGGGGCTGTCAAGGATGCGGATCGGCTTCTGTAACGCTAAAGCAAGGCGTCGAACGCGCGCTTGCGCAATATGTTCCAGAGGTCAAACATGTATTTGATACCACCGATCATGCCTCCGGAAAAAACCCATTCTATTCGCCATCAAAGTAGGGGCAGTTCGAAACTTTCTATGCCTATTTTGGTTTTACGCGAAACCTTGCCATAAGCGCAAAGATCAATCTGGGGGTAAAAGGGGTCATTTCTTGACCTTACACTCTTCTTATTTAGATTCTTTACTGCATCGGCTTATCCCGTCTACATCCCATAGAGAAATTTAAAATTGCAAATGGAACGCATGGTTGGGCCACGCCTTGGATTTGAAGCGGACTCAATATGCTTCACGCGGCAACGGTTTCAAACGCTACTTTTAGGTGTTTGGACTTCATAATGGAAAAGTTGAGCTTCTCAAAGCCAATGACCTTTCCTGCTTTGTCCTTCATCAACACCACTTCTTCCCCTGTCTCCTCCGCCACATATTCATCTTGCGGATTGCAAAACCAAACGGTTAGTGTATTTCCCACTTCATCGTAAAACACTTTTACTTGGGCCATATCAACTCTCCTTCTTTGATTGCATCGGTCGGATACGCAGTTATCAAAAAACCGTTGCCGTTCAATTGCTTCGCTACCGCGCAGACCCAGCGGCCAATGCGTTCCGGTTTGTAGAATAAGTATACGCCCGCATCACTTCGACTCTGTCGGATTTCGCTTGGGTATTGAACCACCTCTTTCACATCTTGTTCGTGTTTCGCCATCGCCGGATGCTTGACCGTGACAATTAACTCCCACTACAAGAACAGACTGCAAACTCACAAACATTAGCAAGAACGGGAACTTCATCTAAAATCAGCACCGAGCAACATCGTCCGCTTCAGGCTTTGAAAAAGCAAGAGGCCCCAACACCTGAAAGCCAAAAGTCCGACTTCTTCTGCGTAGAGCGAAGGGACAGCACGGGCAACCGTTCATGAACAACGCACGCCTAACGCCTGAATTAACCGGCAGCGCGCCTTTGCGCTGTCCGCGTTGAATGAATGGTTAGGTTTTGCATTCATAGAACTTTGGGGTCAAATTTTGCATTGCCATACACTAATACAAGACATGCTTCCTCGGCTTTCTCCGAACGCTTTAGAGCGATGCCTTATGGTTGCGCATGAGCAAGTTTATATGATTCAATGATCTCTATGGTAGCTGCCTTCAATGGTTTTATCTCTTTGCGACGCATCTGAAGATACGTGTCGGGTTTAAAAGCATCTCCTTGGCAGTATGTGCTTATGGTCAGAATCCATTCCATACGATTCAGTATGCGTATTGCAGAGTTTGTTGGCTGTCCCATATTTACAGCGTTAATATCCCGCATAGTGGTTAAATATGAAAGAAGCTCTGCGAGGAATGGATAATCTTTAAGAGACTTAGCCACCAGCAACCGCCCTTCAGGCGACGTTGAGGAGTTCAAGAGATCATTGATCGTTGAGAGAAGTATCTTGGTAACTTCTGTGACTGTATGCATGGTCTTAAGCCGAACAATCAATCCCTCAGGCAATGGCACACTATTCTGACTGTTCATTAAATCGGTGATCGCTGCAAGCATGTCCACACAACTTGATTGTGCAATAGAGTTGCTCCTATTTGACTTATAATAAGGCCCTCGTAATTTGGAGTCGTTTAAAGCAATGAGCATCTGGTCTTGGGCATTAGCCAGAGTTATCAACGCCTGCTCAAGATTAGGACCGTCGGCCAAAGTCGATTCTTGCAAAGCTTCACGGGGAATATTTGCGGTCACAATAGCCTCCGAAATCACATCCAGCAATGCCTGAGCCCGGATAATCTCAGCTTCCCTTATGTATTCAGGCGAGCCATTCTGAAAAAGCGATAGCACTTTGAGCCAGTTGTTGTAGAGATTTTCAAGATTACTGTAATCATCCAGTTCCTTCAGTACCAACTCATAAGTTTGGGTGGTAATGATTCTTCCCAGTTCTTTAAAGGCAAAAGCTGGTGCTGGCTGTTGAGCATGAGCAGCCTGCTCGCTGTTCAATGCACTTTCCGCCTTGGCCATATTTAGCCGGAATCTGGTGTTTTCATCCTTTAACCGCGCTTCATTTGCGAGCGACTCTTCATAAGCCATTTGCCGGGCATTCAACTCACTAATATCTTTCGAGTACTGCCTAACGAGATCATTGTTCCGCTGATTTTGAAGGTCAAACTTCACCTCGTCATTTTTATATCCTTCTATGGTAGCGCAACCACTGACGGCAATGACCGCCGCAAGCAAAAAAGCCCATAGTCGCGCATATACCCATCTATATAATTGATGTATTCTCATTTACGGTCTCCTACCTAATTTGATTTGTAAGCACTGATGGTCCGTTCGCTGGCCTCCCGATTCCGATCAACTACAAGGATACGACCTTCGATGTACTCCTTCGCGTAGGAACCTCCTTCTTTCATCCTCCGGATTTGTTTTACGGCATCCCCAGCATGGACGTATTGATTGGTTCGTTCTTGCACGCTAATCATGGCGCGAGCAACCTTAATGTACGGATTATAGGTGCCGCCTAGATTTAGGTTCAACTTGATAAGATCGTCAGAAAGTTCCGACGGAAGCCAAACAGGTTTATTATCTTCCTTGTCATGCTGATCTATCTGGAAGATAAATATTTTACGCAAAAGGGACATGGCGCGGAGGTTTGCCTCCAATTCAGATCTATTTTGGTCACTCAAACTGGGCTTTAATTCGATTTCCTTGATAATCTGGGCTGTGCTGTCAATAGCCATGAGGCCCTTCTTTATCTGTTCGACATCGTTGGGAGCTATGATCGCTTCCATGGAATCTACAACTGCTTTGATAATCGCATAGTTTCTCTTTAAATTCTTGTCGCCGTATTTAGATGCCACCGGTGACATCACGTTGAGTAAATCCGATCCCAAGCCGAAGATCGCCTTTTTTTGAATTTGTTTTTCGAGGCTAATTCTCTCATCGTTGGTTTCTGATAGTTTTGAGAGAATTATCAACTGGTTTTTCAATTCGTCCAACTCTTCCAGTTGTGCCTTGTGGTTTTTCACAGCTTGTTGGTACATCCATTCCGGCGGCCTAATCATGATCTTCTTGTAAAAGTCTTCTTCATTCAACCGGACTGCCGTACCTAAACTGGCGTCGCTCGGGCTTATCTGCATGTTGATTGACCCAAACTTTCTCTGTAGGTTGTCTAACTGATTATTTAGTTCCTTTCTATCCCTGACTGCATCTTGATAGCGGCGGTTAGCAGTATCTACTTTAGCAGGGTCAATCATGGAATTTCTTAGTTGTGCCAGTTCCCGTTCTTTGCTCTGGGCCTGTGCAGCAGACCGCTCGGCGTTTTTACGACTAGACTCAGCCGCCTGAGAGGCTTCATTCAACGCCTTATTGTGGGCAGCTTGTCTTGCAGCCGCTTCGGCTCGTGCCTCCGCTCGTGCCTCCTCTCGTGCCTCTCGTGCCTGCCAGCAAGCCTCATCGCATGAGTAACTGCCCCCGCCACCTGATGGTCCTGATGGTCTGTCTATGCTACCGCCTGACGCTCTCTCCAGGTCTTCTATGCCGCCACAAAATGCTGTGTTTGAATAAAAAAAGACCGCGAGACACACACTAACAAAAATTATCTTCTTCATCATAACCTCCCTAATCGGAAAGTCGCGTTTGATTTTCCTGCCAATTTATTATTAATAATCTGTTCATACGGCCAGATACCTAACCAGTTATTATCTAGTTATAGTCGCGAACCTAGTACAATAAACAAGATATGTCAAGAAAAATAAAACTTGACGTATCTATTCAATCTTGCTATTGCTTAGCAAATGACTAATATGCAATTTTAGTAATATCAAATTTAGAATGACTAATACTCTATATTGAGAATTAGTCATTGTTTATCATTAGCCGTATGCTACCCAACCATTCAGACGCTTCTCTGGGTCACAGCGACGTTAGAACGACGATGATTTATACCCATTGTGTCCCCAGCCAAACTGTAAAAGAAATGAAAAGCCCGCTGGACTTTTGATTTTGTCGATGCCTCATAACTTCTTTCAATATAGAGTCACTAGGCATTGTTTGGTGATTCTTACGCTTCATCATAGGCCTTCAGAAAATCATTTCTGGAGATGCCTGCCTGCGTCAAAATCGTTCTCAAGGTCGAACTCTTGATCGCAAGGTGGTTGGGTATTGTCAGGGGAGTAGATGTTCCATCGGAATTCTCCCGTTGCATGGCGATGTGATTTCCTTCACGGATCAGACGAAACCCAAGAGATTCAAGGGTCTTTACGACCTTTCGGTTGGGCGCATCAACCGGAAATTTGGGCATCAGGCTGGCACTCCCGCCTCTGCAATAAATGCCTCAATGATCGGGGGATCAACCTCCAGCGTGTCCACACCAAAAGTCTCCATGTGGAATTGAATCGCCGACTTCAGATCTATTACTGCGGCTTCGTATGTATCTCCCTGCCCGATGACGACCCCCTTGATACCAAGGGGATATGCCACATACGTATCAGGGTGTCTCTCCACTACGATTTTAAGCGGTTTCATTGTGATTGCACCTCCACCTGAATGATACCACCCGCAGACAGTAAAACCAAGTGCCTCGATGGCAAAGAGTTTCTTGAAAAGACCCCGGTACAAGCAAGTCCAACCTCACGGGTAACGTCAAAGTCTGAAGTGAGAGGATTGGTTGATGCCTATTTTGGTTTTACGCGAAACCTTGCCATAAGCGCAAAGATCAATCCGGGGAAGGCGTACCGCAAGAAAACAGCAATCTTGCCGTGTGTTGTGATGATTGCCTCATCTTTGCGTTTTTGAATCGCCCGCACAATCTTACGCATTGAGATTTGTGAGCAGATGTATCAGAGTTCTTCGAAGATTTTTACGCCACTGAAGCCGCACTTACATTTGCAATGATTGGTTATAATTTGATGTCACTTTTCCGAACATTTCTATTACAGGAAAAAACGCAGAAGACGCTCTCAACATTGCGGTACAGAACATTTGCAGTCGGTGCTTATTTTACAAAAGTAAACGACAAACTCGTGCTAAAAATTGCTCTCAACAAAAAAAGACGGGCATGGTTTAGCGGACTCTGGAACTATTCAAAAGTCTTCGAATACCGTTTTATTTCCTCCAATGCGTAATCTGGGTTAAAAACAACCCTTTTTTGCCCTCTGACACTCCTCTTTCAGACGGTAGGCAGTGGTTCATCCCAGTCCCGCTGTTTGGGACATGTCCCGTGTGGCACATGTTTTTGTGCCACCTGTTTTAAATCGCATTCTCCAGATCACATGCTACCTCCAACACACATTCAACCCTATCACCATTCATCTCAGGAGGTGGGCGGAACATGACTTTGCCGTAATTATGATTTGTGCCTGTCGCTGGCCATGTCAACACTTATTAGAAATGTCACATAGTTTAACTAAATAGAAATGTCACATTTTCCGATGAATGGGTCATGACATTCCTCCTCTTAAACAGTCGCTACTTTGATCTCTTTCGTTCCCATAAAATA
>Ga0213870_1001097_pt1 | contig 12409 bp, 7 predicted proteins | sample WICALVC2017_Meta_FD_160119 | JGI IMG/M metagenome (GOLD analysis project Ga0213870, IMG submission 160119) | Freshwater microbial communities from subterranean cave lake in Wind Cave National Park, South Dakota, United States - WICALVC2017 | ecosystem: Environmental > Aquatic > Deep subsurface >... | reverse complement strand
AAAATAGCACAAAAGGTCATTCCCCCTGTTCCGACCCCTGTAGCTCCTAACCCGATTCTAAACCCGGTTGCCGTCCCAGTGCCGACTGCACCTGTCCCGCCGACTCCCGCTACTGGAGCGGGCGCAACACCGTCTGTTCCAATAGAGATAAGCCCAGATCAATTGCGCATGCTGCGTGAGAAAGGGAGTTTAACGATCCCGCTTCCAAGGCAAGAACCAAAAGCCCCTCCTGTGGAAGGCAGTACGCCGAGCACGCCTGTTCCAGAAAAAGGCGTGACGACGCCTGCGGGCGTGACGCCGACGACGAAGGCAGAGCCAACGACCCCACCGGTGAAATTAGAATCCCAAAAAGAGTCGGCACCCGTGCCAATATCTCCTTGAACGGATATCCCCCCGCAAGACAGGCTCTCTATAAGGATTCGTAAGGAGTCTGTGTAACGATAACGACTTTGTTAGGATACAACACGGTCATGAAGGGTTCTTAAAGATAGTCAATACCTAATTAACCTCCCCAATGACCCGAAATCAATGGGCTTTCCCACTTTTACCCAATGGTTTATAGTTGGGTTTAGTTGTTATTTTCTTACGGGAGGAGGGGAGCTTTTTTTTCCCTACGGAAACCCTTTCGGGTTTAAGGCTGCCACTTTCCGCTTTGGTAAAATGAACTAATTTAGGGAGGTTTTCTAAAAAAACCCTCTTTTTCCCTACGGGGAGCTTCAGAAGATAATTAGGATAGTTCGGGGGTGTTGCGTTTCTTTTTAATTCTGGGTTATAGGTTTTAAGCTCTGCTAGAGAGACATTCGTCGCGCGAGAGATGGCGAGAAGTGGGGTTTGTTTTGATATGACAACCTCGTCGTAGGGAATGGGCGTCTCATACTGGACGGAAAATCCATACGACTCTGGATTTTTTGCAATCATCGTTGCAGCCATAAACTTAGGGACATAGTCACGTGTCTCCCGCGGCATTCGCCCCAGAGCCTTTAATTCCCAATAATCGGTTGCACCCGTGCTGGCAAGCGTTCTTCCAATTTTCCCTTCTCCCGCGTTATAGGAGGCCATAGACAGCGGCCAAGAGCCAAACATCCCGTATAAATCCTGAAAATATTCCATTGCCGCCCTCGTTGATTTTACAGGATCGTGCCGCTCATCAATCCATTGGTCAACACGCAATCCATATCGTTTAGCGGTCATTTTCATAAATTGCCAAAGCCCGGTTGCCTTCGCGCGTGACACCGCCATCGGATTAAAACCGCTTTCAATCAATGGAAGATAGGCCATATCCTCCGGCAGATATGACCCTTTCATCGTTTTTCGCACCATCGGGAGGTACCGGCTTGATCGGCCAAGATATTTCTCAAAGCGCTCTTTGAATGTTGTTTGAAAAAAGGCAATCTCCCGATCGATAAAATCGTATTGTGCGATGCCGATGTCAGGGTACATATCTTTTAAGGGGATAGAAGGGGGTAAAAGGAGTTCATCTTGTAGTCCAACTAACAGAGAGATTTGAAGTTCCGGCATCTTTTTTAGCAGTGGATTTAATTCCAGACGGCTTATTCGCAGATCGCAACCCGCAGTGGCCGTGCCACAATCAAGCGAGGTGGCGGCAAATGTCAAACCACCTGCAGGGCCAAAGCCAACTGGGATGCTGGCCAGAGCAAAAAGAGATGTTAAACCCAAAACGATTTTTTTCACAAGAGACCCCCTCCAAATCCAAAATAAACAAGCTTTTTCCAGAGCGACACCACACCATGACCGTACATCCCCAATGTAACTGTTTTTGGCTTCACCTGTCAATGACCCAAGAACAGAGATAGGCATCTTAAAAATGGTGAACCCCTGCCTTTTTGGGGAAGGAATTGGACACTACTTTATGCTATGCTCCATAGCAACACAGAGACAGCGTTCGTTTGCCTTAAAAATCCTGTTTTGTGTCTAAAAATGGAGAAGAGCTTTAGGGAGTGCCTTAGTCAGTCACTTTTGGGGTTGTAACCTAGAACGCGTATTGTATATAATGCGCAATTGTGATCTATAATAAATTGGAGTGGGGGGGAAGGAATGGAAAAACTGGAACAAGGTATCGGAAGAGGTGAATTCAAAAAGAAGTTGGGGGACACCTTGATGGAGTCTGGCCTGCTGACAAGGGATCAGTTGAGAACGGCCTTGTTGGAGCAGATGAAATCAGGAAAGCGATTGGGTGACCAACTGCTTGACTTAAAGCTTGTTTCTGAAAGCCAGCTGGCCTACTGTCTCGCGTCACAGGCGGGGATACTCTTTGTTGATCCCACGACGGTTCAGATTCCGCCTGAACTGTTCATCATGCTTCCAGAAGATCTGGCAAAGAAGCATTTGGCCATTCCCTTGCAAATTAAAGACGACAAGCTGGTTGTGGCCATGGTGGATCCGCTGGATTTAGAATCACTCAAAGATCTTCGGTTTCACACCAGTATGGATATTCAGCCCGTCGTCGCGGCGCGCAGAGAGATATTAGAAACAATTGACCAGAGTTACCATCTGACCGCCTCCATTGAGCAAGTGTTAAAGACAGCCGAAAAGGAGTTGGGGGCATCCGTCCAAATCATCCCCGATCAATTTGATTTTATTTTTGCCGCAGAAACCGGTCTGATTGAAGAAGGAAATAGGATGGAGCTTCTGGATCGTCTGCTCAACTACATTATAACGAAGGCGATTAGGCTTTTTGCAAGCGACATTCATATTGAGCCGGGCAAGGCACGCGTTTGGGTGCGATACAGGATTGATGGCATTTTAAAAGATGATTTGAGACTGCCTAAGGGGATTCAACATCAACTGATCTCCAAAATAAAGATAATGTCTAAACTAAAGACCTCTGAAAAAAGAATGGCACAAGATGGTGCTGTGAGGGTGATGCTTGGACAGGATTCCTATGATTTGCGCGTTTCCATTATGCCAGGGGTGCAGGGAGAAAAGGTGACGATCCAGATTATGGATCAGTCGAAACTGGGGTACGATTTTGATCGGCTTGGTTTTTCCACGACCGACATTAAAACGATTCAGAAACTCTTAAAGAGACGTAAAGGCTTAGTGCTGGCCACTGGCCCTACCGGCACAGGCAAAACAACAACCTTATACCGGCTCATCAAAGATTTTAAGGCAAAAGGAAACAGTGTGACCACAATAGAAGACCCAGTAGAATACAGCGTGGATGGCGTTAATCAAATTCAGATTGATCCAGAATCAGGAATGACTTTTTCGGCCACTTTAAAAGCGCTCTTACGACAAGACCCCAATGTTATTCTGGTGGGCGAAATTCGTGATGTTGAGACGGCGGAAATCGCCTTAAGAACGGCTATGAGTGGTTATCTTGTCTTTTCATCCATTCCAACAACCGATGCTGTATCGGCCATATCTCTTCTGATCAATTTGGGTGTTTCACGTTACCTCGTTGCGACAACGGTTACGGGTATTATTGGTCAGAGGCTTGTCCGCGTCCTTTGCCCCGTGTGCAAAGGCGTTGCTCCTACTAAACAAGATACAGCCTCCAAACCATCTCCGTTAGAAACATCACTCTTAAAGGCGCAGGGTTGTAAAGAATGCAACTATATCGGCTATAAAGGGAGAACGGGCATTTTTGAAGTCGTTCCCTTTACATCGAAAATAAGAGAGATGATTACATCTGGGGCGACGGAAGATGAAATTCGTGCCTCTGTCGTGGCGGAAGGAACCCGTACCATTTATGATGACGGCATGGAAAAAACGAAACAAGGGATCACGACGTTGGAAGAAGTGCACCGTGTTATTGAAACAGAGGATATTCCAAGAACCCACTGCCCGCAATGTAGCCATCTCATTCAGATGGATTTTTTAATCTGTCCGTTTTGCGGCACCCCTTCTCCTTACGTCTGCGCCTCTTGTGCGAAGCCGCAACTGAAAGAATGGGCTATTTGCCCTTTCTGCCGCCACAAAAAAAACGAACCGAGGTCTCTGTGACGCGAGACCCTTCCCAAATATGAAACAACAGGCCTGCCAGTGGCGTTGCCACCCGCAAGAAGAAATCACGGCGATGGGCGTTGACCCTTTTACGCTTTACTGCTACTGGGCAATCAAGCAGGATCCGGTCAAAAAGCATACCCTTACGGTTTATAACAGAACGGAGCATATCTCATGGCAGATTGAGGTGGATCAGCATGCCGAGAGTCTCTATGTACAGATAGGGCAGGGGAGGGGAGAGGGTGGATGCGCCTTTCAGGTTGCGATTGGAATGGTGGTGTCCAATATTGTTTCTGTCCCTCCCACTGGCCCGTCGAATCAATTGGATCAAGCGTGGTGTAACACCGCAGAGGGTGCTAGCCCCGAAGGGCAGATTGCCCCTGCAGATGGCGTCCTGTCGTCGTTTTGTCTTACACAAGGATAGGAGTGAAGGGTTTTGCCAATGGGCAAAGGATATCTTGCGCTGATTCTCCATTGCCATCTTCCGTTTGTTCGTCATCCAGAGCATGCTGAATTTCTCGAAGAACGATGGCTTTTTGAAGCCATCACCGAATCGTATATCCCGTTCATTGATCTTTTTGAACGGCTGTGTGCTGATCGCGTTTCTTATAAAGTGACCCTGTCGATTACCCCGCCTCTTGCTGCGATGTTGAGCGATCCATTACTACAGACCCGCTATCGATCGCATATTGAAAAACTGATTGTGCTTTCAGAAAAAGAGATTGCCCGAACCAAAAAAGAACCAGCGCTCAATATCCTTGCGAAGTTTTATTTCAAAGCATTTCAGAAAGCAAGGGCGATTTTTGAGCGTGTTGGTGGTAACCTCTTGACGGCGTTTCGTGCCCTGCAGGATGAAGGGTCTATGGCGTTAATCACATCCGGCGCGACACACGGTTATCTTCCGCTGATGGCACATATTCCCAATGCCGTTCGCGCGCAGGTGCAGGTTGCATGTTCAGAGCATCAACGCCATTTTGGGAGAAGACCCGCAGGGATTTGGCTCCCTGAATGTGGCTTTTATCCGGGCATTGAACAATTTTTAGAGGAGGCCGAACTCCGTTATTTTATTGTGGATGCACACGGGCTACTCCATGCGACGCCACGGCCTGTGTACGGGCTTCATGCCCCGATCTATTGCCCCTCTCAGGATCAGCGCTCGCATGTTGCTGTTTTTGCAAGAGATCCAGAGGCATCCAAACAGGTCTGGAGTGCGGATGAAGGGTATCCGGGCGATTGTGACTACCGTGATTTCTATCGGGATATTGGCTTTGATCTTCCCCTTGAGACGATTGGCCATTACATTCATCCAGACCAGATTCGTGTTCATACGGGAATGAAATATTATAAAATCACCGGAAAAACGGCGCTAAAAGAGATATACAATCGATCCATCGCAGAAGAGAAGGCCAAACTGCACGCGGAAAATTTTATTATGAATCGGGAACAACAGGTGTTATCCCTTTCCAATAAGATGGATCGAAAACCGATTCTTGTGGCACCTTATGATGCAGAACTGTTTGGACATTGGTGGTTTGAAGGCCCGTTGTGGATAGAAGCACTCATTCGTCAATTGGCTGAAAATCCTCAAGTTTTGGAATTAACCACTCCCGACTGTTATTTGCAGGAATATCCTAAAAATCAGGTCGCCACACCGCCCACATGCAGTTGGGGGTATAAGGGGTACAACGAATTTTGGCTCAATGGTGAGAATGATTGGGTCTATCGTCCATTGCATCAGGCCGCCTATCGGATGATCAAGGTGGCCAACCAATTTGTGGCACGGCCGCTGTCAGAGATGGGTGCAGGGATATTAAGACGCGCCCTGAACCAATCGGCGCGTGAGTTGCTGCTGGCCCAATCCTCCGACTGGGCGTTTATCATGAAAACAGGCACCTCTCCTCCTTATGCCGTGGCACGAACTAAATTGCATTTAGAACGGTTTAATCGGTTGTGCGAAGAGATTGATAAAAACGACGTGAATGAAACTTTTCTGAAAGACGTGGAAGACAAGGACAATATTTTTCCCGAAATAGACTATCGGGTTTACGCTGATTCCTTGTAGAGGCGAACATATTGTTTTGACATTTGTTAAAACCTTTTGAATTTCTTGTTGTTACAATACTATGCTGCGTCGCTTGTGTTTAGTTGGTGGATTTGGAGTAGACCTCTTAAAATGGGAGTAGAAAGTGAAGGAGAATAAGGATGAGGATGGATGCGTTACCGTTATTGTTTAGTAAGGCGATTCGATTAGAATCCCCGTGGGAGATCAAGAGGGTGGTATTTTCAGAGCAAGAAGGGAGAGTGGAACTTTTCATTGATTTCCCCATAGGGAGTTTTTTCTCCTGTCCAAAATGCAAGGAACTATCGGGTGCTTATGACACGACGGAGCGGAGATGGCGGCATTTAAGCTTTTTTGAGTATGCCTGTTATTTGGTTGTGAAGGTTCCAAGAATTCACTGTCGTCAAGATGGGATTCTAAAAATAGAATTCCCGTGGGCGCGAGATGATTCTGATTCTACGTTTCTGTTTGCATCCTTATGTGAAGTGGGCCAAAGAACCAGACACGAAGTAGCCATCAGCTGATCCCAGAATCACTTCTGTTGGGCAAAATTAACAAGAATCCGAAGCCCCAGTGCCTGACTTTTTTCCGGATGAAACTGGCACGCGAAAATATTGTCGCGGGCGATTACAGAAGCAATTAAAATGCCGTACTCCGTTGTGGCGGCGATATTTCTTTTGTCTATCGGGACGCCGTAATAAGAATGGACGAAATAAAAATAGCTGTTATGCGGGATGCCCGAAAGACAAGGTATTTCTCTTTCAATATGAATTTGATTCCATCCAATATGGGGGACATTCAAGGCATTCGTTGGAAATCGAATCACCTTTCCGTGAATAATATCAAGGCCGGGGAAAGTGCCAAATTCTTCCCCTTCCGTAAAGAGAATTTGAAGTCCCAGACAAATCCCGAGATACGGTTTTCCCGCCAAAATTGCCTCTTTAATCGGTTTTAGAAGCCGCAGTCGTTCCAGATTTTTCATACACTCTGAAAATGCCCCAACGCCCGGGACAACCAGATGCGTCGCGTTTGAAACAATATCAGGACTGCTACTAATGGCCGCCGAATATCCGCCCTTCTCAAATCCTTTTTGGACAGACCTTAAATTTCCAGAACCGTAATCAACAATAACAATCTTCATAGGTAAGGGCATCTCATATTGTGGCACACTATTTGCTTTATATAAAATATAACAATGTAGTTATTGTCGCACGAAGTCGGATTTGATTCAAGTCGCAAAAGTTGAATGGGTGTGCTGGGAAACCTTTAAAATTCTTGATTGTTACAATGTTTAGTTGTAAAAAAACTGGTTACTTTTCGATGAATATGCTATTATAGTTAAACAGGGGGTAGTAGATGTTGAAAAGGCGAGAAAAAAATAGATCTCTCCTAGGCAGGGTTAGCCCTCTTTTTCTTGCTGTCTTAATTCTTGTGCTCTCTGGTTGCCCACGCCCCCCCGAAGAGCCTCCTATTGATGGCGGCCAGCCTTCTGGACCTGTCATTTTGCAATTGATAAGGGTTATCCCAGAGAAACCTTCCATTTCCATAGAAACAAAAACAAAACTTTCAGCCAGGGGCTTTTATAGTGACGGAACATCCATTGATCTGACATCATCGGTTAGTTGGAGTTCGTCTAACACCGCCATTGCAACAGTTGATGCCAATGGGCTGGCGGTTGGTTTGGCAGAGGGGAAGGTAATCATGACCGCAGTGTCTGGTCCCGTTCGAGGGACGACGGAACTTCAAGTCAGCAAGATAGTATCCCTTTCTGTTTCACCAATGATGGCAACCATTGCTGTCGGATCAACAGAACACTTTAAAGCGACAGGTACGTTTATTGGCGGATCAATGCAAGACATAACCTCTGCGGTAACGTGGAGTCTAACCCCTGCAAATCTTGCCACGATTAACAGTGCTGGTTTGGTCAGGGGAGTCTTTCCTGGGATCGTTGTAATCAATGCCTCTTTTCAAGGGACGGTGGGACAGACATCCTTGCAGGTAGCCATTCCAAAAGCCATTTCCGTTACCTATCCCAATCCGTTTGTTTTTGTGGGTGATACTGCACAATTTACTGCTACCGGGGAATTCATCAGCGGTGCTACGCAGAATATGACTGATTTTGTGACATGGCGTTCGACCAATATAAATTCTTTGGCAATAAGCAACGTGAGCGGGAAAAAAGGTGTGGCCTTAGGACTTTTGTTCGGATACTCTACGATTGTTGCTGAGCTTGGATCTGTTTCTGGACAGACGTCTCTACTGGTTACGCCGGGGGCACTCACTGCTCTGACCATAGATCCCATCGCTTCTTCCATGGCGAAGGGAACGAAGCGGCAATTTATGGCAAAAGGCACATTTGGTGGAACCACAATTGATATGACCCCCTTTGTAACGTGGGGGGCAACGGCCACAACGACGGCGACGATAGCACCCTTCGGTGTGGTGACAGCGGTTGCCAAGGGGGACACAACCATTCAAGCCGCTTTTAGATCAAAAGCCACCTCCACCCCTTTAACAGTAACCAATGCAACCCTCATGAAGGTATCACTAACCCCCATTGCCGTCTCTATTCCCGTAGATGTGACCCAGCAGTTTATGTCAACAGGTGTATTTTTTGATAGTTCGACGGGCATTTACTCGACACAGGATTTGGGATTATCTGTGGTATGGAGTTCGACATCCCCAGCGACCATCGGCGGTACCGATGGTTTGGCAAAGGGTCGGTCTTTGGGGACAGCGATGATTACAGCGACAGCCACTTTTGGAGCCGACCCCAAAATATTTGGGTCTACAGAATTATTCGTTACGAATGAAAAATTAATCGCCCTTAAAGTGACACCCACTGATCCAGTGATTCCCATTGGGGCCAGCCAACAATTTAAGGCAATCGGTATTTATGCTAGTGGTGCTTCAGAAGATTTAACCCGTTTTGTAACATGGCGTTCTACTGGAAACGTGGCGAGTATTAGCAGTGCCGGTTTGGCAACAGGATCATCGGCGGGGACTTCAACAATTACGGCCTCTTTTGGATTACAGACAACCACGAGCATGGAGGTTGTCCCTGCAGAATTAGTTTCGATTTCGGTTATTGCAAAGGATGGTGATTCCTCCTCCATACCTGTGGGCATTACACGTCAGTACGAAGCTTTTGGCCAATACAACAATGGTTTTGCTCAGAATCTAACCAATGCTGTTTCTTGGGGATCCTCAGACTCCGCAATAGCAACAATTGATAATGCCGGATTGGCGACGGCAATAAGTAGTGGAACAACAACGATTACTGCAACATCCCAAAATATTACTTGTATAGCCTTATGTGCGGCCAAATTAGAGGTGAATGCTGCGACCCTTCAGTCCATTTCTGTTGACTCTGTGCCATCTGGCATGGTCTCTATTGGGGTTGGCACAACACTCCAATATGTGGCCAATGCAAATTACACCGATCCTACAACGAGTGCCACCTCGACTTACAACGTGACAGTCTTTTCCATATGGCATTCTTCCGATAATTTTGTGGCCACAATCAATGGCGATGGTCTTGTGACTGCAACCGCAAATGGAACGACCACCATTATTGCTGACTTTGGCGTTCAGAGCGGTTCCTCATTGACACTAGAGGTAAAGAACGTATTTTTGTGTTCCATTGACGTAACGCCAGCGGCCCCTTCCATCCCTCTGGGGGAAACTCAGCAATTTTCGGCAGAGGGTATCTTTAAGGACGACTGCACCAGCAGTAGTTCTCTTATACAAGATTTAACAACCTTGGTGCACTGGCAGAGTTCGTCGTCTGGTGAAACGAGTACGGTAAGCAACGCGTCTGGAAGTGAGGGACTGGCAACTTCTGTGAAGATAGGGGACACGGAAATTAAGGCGGTGTACGGATCTCGGAGTGGGACAACCACTTTGAATGTGAAGCCTCCTGTCCCGCAGGAACTCATTCCGGGGAAGGATCATACCTGTGCGCGTCTAGGCAATGGCGCGATGCGGTGCTGGGGGGGCAACTCTTCAGGGCAGTTGGGAGATAATAACACAAAGAATACCTCCACCCCAGTGGAAGTGACGGGAAACCTGTCTGCGGTCCTGATGGCTGCAGGCGGGTCTCATACTTGTGCTGTCCTTGAAAACGGCACGATAAATTGTTGGGGTAATAACACCAGTGGTCAGTTGGGCAATGGGTTCAACACCCAGTCAAAGATTCCTGTGCGTGTGAGTGGCGTCTTGCGCGCGACGGCACTCACAGCGGGGTTATCTCATACTTGTGCCATACTTGAAAGTGGTGCAGTAAAGTGCTGGGGAGAAAATCTTTGGGGCCAACTTGGAAATATGAGCAACGATAACTCGAATATTCCCGTTTCTGTTTCGAATATTGTTAACCCTGAAAAAATCACGGCTGGTGGTTCTCATACGTGTGCTCTTTTCGCGAACCAGAGCGTGCAATGTTGGGGAAAGAATAATTCAGGCCAACTTGGAAATGGGAGCAACGATAACTCGAATGCCCCTGTTCCCGTTGCCGTTACTGCGACATCTATTTCTGCGGGTGGCGCTCACACGTGTGCCGTTCTTCCATCCATGAGTGGGGGGGGGGACGTGTGGTGTTGGGGAGATAATAGCGCAGGCCAATTGGGAGATGGGACAACGAATGCTTCGCCTACACCGAGGCCTATTGTTGGTGGTACGACTGCAACCTCAACCTCTATTTCTGCGGGTGGCTCGCACACTTGTGTGCTCCTTTCAAACACGAAAGTCCAATGTTGGGGAGACAACAGTTTGGGGCAATTGGGCAATGGCACGACAACAAGTTCAACAAGACCCGTGAATGTTTTGGTGGATAATGGTAGTGACCTTTCAGGTGTACGCTCTATCTTTACAGGCAGATCTCATACATGTGCCCTGCTTTTATCCGGTGGTGGTGCACGATGTTGGGGGTTAGATGGTTCTGGACAGCTTGGTGACGATGTAGAACAGATTTCTCCTAATCCGATACTAATACCAGAAGTCGCTTCGAGTAAGACGGTTGGGGCAGGGGCTTTCTATAGTTGTGTCGGTATGCAGGACGGAACAGTCAAGTGCATGGGCAATAATCAGTTTGGACAGCTTGGAGATGGAACAACCAACAGCACAAACATTCCTGTGGGTGTGAGTGCAATGACATCGGCCAGCGCTTTAGGTATAGGTCGTTTCCATGCCTGTGCCATTCTTTCAGGAGGCAATGTTCAGTGTTGGGGTTCTAACTCTCATGGTAAGCTTGGGAACGGGAAGGAAATCAGTTCCTCCACTCCAGTGAGTATAACTATTGGAGCTGGAAATGTTCCTGCAACATCGATTTCTGCTGGGGGCAACCATACCTGTGCCGCTCTTTCTGATGGGTCGGCCTATTGCTGGGGTAACGGGTCATCAGGCCAATTGGGTATGGGCGGTAATGACCTAAACAATCGATTTACTCCTGCACTTGTCAGTAATCTTTCATCAGTAAGGATTATTTCAGCGGGTGATGAGCATACCTGTGCCCTCTGGTCTCCTGCCGGGGCAATATCGTGCTGGGGAGAGAATGGGTCTGGACAGTTGGGGAATGGGACAGATGATCCTTCCACTCTGCCTGTCCAGATTTCCGAGATGACCGCAATGGCAATCGCTGCCGGCGGAACGCACACTTGTGCGATCCTTTTGGTGGATAATACTGTAAAGTGCTGGGGGAAAAATAGCTTTGGGCAATTAGGTGATGGAACTACGACGGAGCGCAGAAAACCCGTACTCGTTTCTGGGATTAGTACCGCTATCGCCATCACGGCAGGTTACACGCACACTTGTGCGCTTCTTTCCGATACGACTGTAAAGTGTTGGGGAGACAATCATTCTGGACAGTTGGGCAATGGAAGCACGAGTGGTTTCAACAACACACCACAATTGGTGAAAGAGGTAAAGGCGGGGGTCGTCACCAATTTAACTGGGGTCATTGCTGTGAGTGCGGGTGGGTCTGACACGGGCGAATCCCAGACCTGCGCCCTCATTTCTGACGGCACGATGAAGTGCTGGGGTGATAATGCTTTCGGCCAGATTGGAAGTAACTTGAAAATAATTGAGCTGCTGCCGGTGTTGGTGCAAGGACTTTTTTAAGGCTTCTTGACAGAACCTCATCTCCCTATTCTCTTGTGAAACGTTAAGTCTATAACCCCTTCTTACCGCCGACTTTGACGTCACCGTGGTCTTGGCAATAGAATGCGTTGACATCATTTTTAAAGATGCTATAATGACGGTCAGACCAATCCCCCATAAGATGGGCTTAGGCAGTGTCAATAAATAAAGTGTGCAGAAATGGCTTTCGAGTCGCCTATATGGCTAGGCGTGAGGAGCGCACATACCCTTGGTATGTAAGCGATGAACAAC
>Ga0213870_1001096_pt1 | contig 12409 bp, 16 predicted proteins | sample WICALVC2017_Meta_FD_160119 | JGI IMG/M metagenome (GOLD analysis project Ga0213870, IMG submission 160119) | Freshwater microbial communities from subterranean cave lake in Wind Cave National Park, South Dakota, United States - WICALVC2017 | ecosystem: Environmental > Aquatic > Deep subsurface >... | reverse complement strand
TGACCAGATCGTCCTCTGGCGCTACTGCAATTCTCATCAAGATTTCAATGTCTTTTAGCTCCTGCTGGATTCCAATGTGTGAAAATGTTATCGCTTCTTCGATTACAGGAGTTTTCCCTGATAGCAGCTTTGATGCAATCAGGTCGGGAAGAGTATACCACAGGCATGTGCCATCAGCTGACTTTACATAGTTTATTCCAATATTGTAGGTGTCCTTGGAGCCATACTTTGACCTGACAGGGAGTATATCATTATCCGGCCTGATTTTGCAGATGGTCTTCAGTTTTCTCCAAGTCTGTTTATCGACTATATCTTCGATTGTAATGTTATCGAGCAGTGCCTGTGTTTCAGCAGTAGTCCCATGGGCCACTATTTTGGCTGCTTTTAGAAAACTATCCATGCCAAGTAGCGTATATACCGTGGGATACATGCTCGTAGCATCAAGATAGGCGACCCTGACAGCGGTATTCCTAATCCTTAATTCTGTCCGCCCGCCATAGTACGTCGACATCACCTTGCCCAGCAGCCCTGCCGAAAAATTGGGATTCCGCATATGAAATGATCTCACTCCCCTCTTCTCAAGGTACGCTTTGCCAATAGAGGCTGGCGAGAAAAGCTTACTAATCTCTCTTTTTAGCCCATATAGCGAGTATCTATCGATTATTTTTTGATAGAGCTCGTACGTGGCAAGAGTATCATTTACGTTATAATCGACATATTCCTCAGTTATTTTGCCATGTCCATCTGGTGTGAGTTTATAGTGATCGCAGCCAAAGTCGTTTAGGGCTTTATCGAGACTATAGACATTGTTCGTCAGAGCAAATGCTGCTGTCCTCAGGTCTGTGAAGCGGCCTCGGTAATGCTGTTTTTTGGTGGTGCTGCCCTTCTTGGCCTTTGCGCCTGCTGGTGGTCTAGTAAACTCGATAAATGCGGCCTTGCTGTGGATACTTTTAACTATAATATCAGGGACCGCTGGATTTTTGGAGAGCTTGAATGAGAATCCATTGGCATACTTCCTTGACCTTGCGAAGTGAATGGCGAGCCTCGACAAGTCGAAGGGCAGGTTAAAGCCGACGCATGTCGTCCTTGCAGTGTAAATAAACGGATAGAAAACATTCTCAACAAACTGCTTTCTGGTCAACACTTTATGTTTGTGCTTCTCTGCGTATGACTTGATTATCTCTATGTCCTTCTCATTTACGGTGTCTTCGTTATAAAAGATGTAAAATTCACTTGATACACCATTAACCCACACGCCGCAAGAGCCGAAGAGCAAGTTTTGGTGCTCGTCAACTGTGGTTTCAGTATCAAAGACCAATACCACTGAGCTATTAGGTAGCGTCAAGTCAGGCGTGAAGGTAGAAGCTGTTTTGCCATGGTCAACGTAACATCGAAGAGCGACGGTATGATTCATCTCTGTTCCCTACGCAGAGCAGAGATATAATTGACAAAGTATGCAGCCAGCTTGGCGTAATTGCTATCGCCCGTCTTTTTAGCTCTGAGTTCGAGTATGTCATGTATTCCTTGGATAAGAAATGCCTGTTTGACATTATCTGGTTGATTTTCCTTCCACCATCTGGCATCCCATAATTTCTGTCTTCGAGTCAGCTCATCGTGACATTCGGTGCAAACGGTTATGATGCGATAGTCATGTTTTCTCCCTGCCACATGGTGTTGTTCCCTTTTCCTGTCCGTGCAGCCGCATATCCCACAGTTCTCTGCTTTAATTTTAGACTGCTCATAAGTCTGAATTATGATTTGGTTTACCCATTTCTCGGCTGATTCAATTTCTTTTTCAACGCGATCCCTCCACTCACCGATTTTTTGGTTGACAATTATAGTGAGTGGAAGCATTTCCATTACTCCGAATAAATCTCGTAAAATTCAGGCTCTTCTCTGCTTTCCTCGATTGCCAGCAGACTTTGTGTATTCGTGTCCAACACATGCTCGTTACCATCGATGTCAGTTACCGTGACACCTTGAAATTGTGCCAATGCTTCATCATCGCCTTGATTGAGGAACTTCTTTCGCGCATTATGATACTTGCCAATTATTGTTGCCATCTCAGAATTAACAATAACGACTACCTCTTCTCCATCGGAAATAATGTTCATTGACCGTGGAATCTTGTCTGAGGGCTCGGCTACATAATCCTGCTTTCTCTTTCTCAATGCCGTTCTTGCGTGTCTCAGCATTGACCTCGGACTTTTCTTTAACTTCCTAGCCGCGATGGAGAGTTCAAGCCCATCGTCTCTCATTTTATCGATAACTTCAAGGGCGTCACTCCTAAGTCGCTTTTCGCGCGGCGTAAGAACGTCTTGAGGTAAGAGTGAGAGTGGCACTTTTCTCATTCTGCTAATGGGTTTCTCATTTTTTGCAGGTGTTCCTTTGAGTTGGGATAGTGTAGCCGACGGGTACATGGCATGTCTTCGTCTAACCTTTTTGCCATAGCTGGTATCACCAGCATTCCGACTCCACACTTCAAACGTGGAGAAGCGCTTGCTAAACCGCTTCTTCGGCATCGGCCTCTACGCCATTTTCCAATTTTTTCTTGCATTTTCCGCCTTTGACTGGCTTTATGTGGTAAGTTCCATCACTGTCTGTGATGAATTCGAGATAATCGTCTGCACTTACACCCATGTTCTCAAGCATTATTTTTGGAAGATAGATGCCATTGCTGTAGTTTACTCTTGTGATTTTTCGCTTACCGAAAGTTATTGTTTTCTTTTCCATAGATACTTCCACACAACTTAAATAATTATGTTGTATTGACTATTTTATGCGTAAACGTCGTCTATACAGACGATATTTAACTGAAAAAGAGAAGAAGAATTTAAGGACAAGATATGCCGATCGTCTTGAGAAAACACAGCCAGGTTGCTTTGAGAGACAGACGCGGCAAAGGATTATGGATTTAAAATTTGGTGAAAGAGCTGCCAGCAAACAACAGCGGCAGGAATACGAGGCACAGTTTTGGAGCGATGTAAAAAGCACGGCAAGAGGCTCTTTTGTCGATATTCAGATGCTTTCTGAGGTTGGCGATGAAACACTGCTAAAGGAGATATTTTTCGACTATGATAAGAAGGACGGCGACCCATTTATCACACTGGTTCGCTATCTGTTCTCGCCAGTTAGCACGGGTCTATTACAGGAAGAGCAAGAATGGCGCAAAGATCTCTTGCTGGACATTATGCTGTCTGGGCTGGAGTACATAATTAACGGCAAGACGTTCAAGGAGCCACCAGTACAACGACTTTTAATTGACGCTCTGAACACGCTCGCAGTCAAAAGGCATGGCAACATACAATATGAACCGCGTTCTGACTACGGAAACATAGTTGTCGAACGACTTCCGACTTTTGCGCCCAGCAGTGTAGGGCAAGAAGTGGAAGAGGACGGTAGGAGAAATCTGAAGAAATGAATCCCCTTTTACTTTGTGGCTTTGGCATCTCTATCAGCGTAGATAGGAGGAAGCTCATAATCTACGATAAAGTGAAAAAGGAAGGACTGGAGTTTTATCCCCACCAGATTAACCACGATTCTATAATTATTGATGGTCACACCGGGAGCATCACTTTTGAGGCCATCCGCTGGCTGATGAAGCATGACATTAACCTAACAATCCTGAACTGGAACGGCAACCTGCTTGGCATTACACTTCCAAATGAACCCAAAGCCGGCAAGCTGAAGATTGCACAATACAGGGCATACTTGGACAGCGGGATGCGCTATAAAATAGCGTCAGGGATAGTGAGGCAGAAGATAGTGCACACTTTTAACCTGCTAGAGGAGCTATCGCTCTACTATTCAGAGATTGATCTAAAAGCTGCAGAGCAGTTGTTTGCTACGGAGGAACACAATTACTTGTCGGTGCATTCTGCTAGAGCTGGTCCTACAATTAACGACTTAATGATGTATGAAGGGAGAATTGCCGCCTATTACTGGGATGCTCTGACTAGGGTGTTTGGTAAGCTGTATCCTGAATTTCACTTCAAAGGCAGGAAGAACAAGTCGTACTCTTGGAACATGAATGCTTCAGATGAGGTCAATGCATTGTTGAATTATGGTTATGCTGTCTTGGAGTCTGAGGTTAGGAAGAACATTAATGCGGTAGGACTTGATCCAACTATCGGGTTTCTTCACGAGCTAGCAGGAAGCAAGACGCCTCTAATCTATGACATACAAGAGCTTTTCAGGTGGCTAATTGACTTGTCCGTCATCGAACTTTTAGAGGAAAGGAGGTTGAAGAAAAGCGATTTTATTGTGACAGAGAATTTCCATACCCGATTAAGAGCGAATACCGCCAAGATGTTGATTGAAAAGATTAGCCTTAACTTCAATCGAAAGGCAAGTTACAGAGGAAGGAATTGTTCATATCAGAGCATTCTATTCTACAATATCCAGCAGCTTGCTAACCATGTTTCAGACAAAAAGAAGGAGCTGCTATTTGCAATACCAGAAATCAAAATTGAAAGAAGGGACATACTGCCTATAAGAACCAAGATTCTTACGATGTCTCCGGCAGAGAGAAAGAAGCTTGGTATCAGCAAGTCAGGTCTATGGTATCAGAAGAAAAATTTGTCGCAGGGAAAAAGGGTTCGGATCTATAATAAAGTATTGACAAAAATCAAAGTCTAGCTTTTAGACTGTGCTAACTTAGATATCTGCAAGAGGATAATATTACGGCTTGCTGCGAACTTCGCAGCAAACAACAATTCCTGTGTAAAAGTCGCTGCAATCAGCAATAAATTCCAACAATCAGCAATTATTTATGTTAATTATTAAATAGTTAGATTTGCGAATGGAATATCGTTGTCCTCCTACTATTACTATCTGGACATTGAAACTGCCCCTCTTGACGAGTTTGTTGATGACTTATTGGCTGGACTTGACCCAGTAAAATCAAGAATCATCTCTATACAATACCAGCCACCCGACTTTGTCACGGGACGACCCAACGGTGAGTTAGTAATTTTAAGTGATTGGCAACTTGGATCCGAGAAGAATATTTTGGATTCGTTTTTGCAGATTTATTCATTAAAAAACCCTTGGCACTTCATACCAGTTGGAAATAACCTGCTCTTTGAATGCCGATTTCTCAAGTACAAGCTGTGGCAGCACTACGGCCTTCAGGGTCTGAAGCTTGGCCAGAGGCCGATGGTTGACTTGAAGCACGTTCTAATCATAATGAACGGAGGAAGATTCCGCGGGTATAATACATTGCTAGGAAAATCAGGAATAGCTGCAAACATGCCCGCGTGGTATGCGACCAAGGACTTTTATCAGATTGAACAATACATCAGGGAAGAAGCGACGAATTTTGCAAAAGTATACGCAGTCCTGAAATCGGAATTGCCGAAGATTAGAGTCTGAGCGGGACGATATGCTTGGCGCTGCTCACGATGGGAACAACTTCAATCGAACAACTGAAGAAGAGATGGTTAGTAAAGTTGAATGCTTCCATTATTATGATAGTAAAACCGATTCCCATATTTATGACACAAACTATTCCGAGCATGGAATTATAGTAACGAAAGTATTCTACCGCTATTGGCTGATCTGTGAAAACTGCGATAGGTTCGAGGTTTATAATGGATACTCAAGAAAATATTGTAGCTACTGCAAGTGGCGCGGCTCAGCTGGCAAACTGCATGACGCAGCCGTGTTGATGATTGACCCCAGTCTAAAGTGCGCACTCTGCAGAATGCATTTTGAACCTGATGACTTGGATATTCATCATAAGAACATAGATGGCGAAATGGATAGGAAGGACAAATATCACGACTCTGACTTGTTGTTCTACGAAGCCATAATCGAAGGAAAGAGAGAAACAAAGGACCTTTCTACACTATGCGAGGGATGCCATGACCTTGTAGATAGCCTCGTGAGAGCCGGGAGAAAGGCGTTTTATAGACCGCTTCTTGCGGCTCGAGCCAAGATTATTAAAACATGCAATGAGCTAACGTATCTTCAAGATAGATTTGATTGCGGCTGTTGCTCTATAATTGAAATTTATCCTAATGATATGTTGGCGAAAGCATATGTGTACCCTTGTATTGAGCATCGGTACATTTTTGAAAATAGGAGCTAATATTTTGACAATGACTGGAGGGTAATAGCATTTACATAGTTAACTTATCGCCATATTGCCAATTCCTGCCTATATGGTCGACCTAGTGGGATTGAGCCCCATGGCGTTACGGGGGTCAGCACCGAAAGTCTGTAGCATTTTCAAATCTTGCCCCGTCATACCGGGCTATGATATGCGGCTCGGTAGCTAAAAAGTTTTCTATGACGCTTTAGAAACTTTTTGGCGATTCTGTAAAGTCTTCGGTTACTTGCGCGCTCTACCGTCCTCTTCGAACAACCGATAACTTGACAGTATCATGCGATGAACCAAGGCGTCTGGTCATTATGTCGCCAGGCCATATTACTGTAAAGTGAGGTACTCTAATAAATTCGGAGATTGGCTCTGAGCTGTAAAAGAGTATGCCGGTAGCAAACATGTAAAAGAAAGCAAAGGCGATTGCAGTTACAACAAACATGATTTTGTATTTTCTGACTGAGAGAATATGGGAAAGAAGGTTCTTTGTAGCCCCCAAGTTAGCAAGAGAATAGAAGCCTGTGTTAGCTGATCCTATCAATTCGCATTTCTCTACTTCATCATAGTCATCATACTAGATTGCTGGCCGGTGGACTGTTGAAGTTTTAACCTCAGTACGTAATTGTCTGTATCGACATGAATTACTTTTCCATCAAAGCCGGGCATACTCTCAAATGGCCTGTCTATTGTAGAAGCTTCCTGATTCTGCCCATTCTCGTCTGTCCATGCTATGATAGGCACATTGATGATACTGCCTGTATTCTTTATTGTCAACTCTCCATTCGCCTCTGCCTCCAAAATCTCTTCTTCTGAAGTCAATATTCTGGCTGTGGCATCATCATTCCATGTAACTAAGTGTGGAGTCCTGAGATTGCTATAGTTTGTCTGGCCTGGGACTGACTCAAAGACATCGATCTGGAACATGAAAGGTCCTCCGCCGTATGGCCCGGAACCATTTACACCATTTGTGAACACATATACCTTCCCCAGATTTGTTGGATCAGAAACGTTTGCCAGCTGGGGGACATGAAGCGTGGGAAAGTTAATCATCATTGTCATCATGTCGGCCATCTGTTTGTCTGAAACTTCTGTGTGGATGAAGAATACCTTGTTTCCGTTGTAGTAACCGTCAATCAATGGAATTGTAATCGGGGCATCAGGGTTGAATGGTTGCTGTTGCATGCTTCCTGCCATCATCGAAGAAGACATGTTGCCTGCACTCTGATTCATTGCAGACATCATGGCCTGCATTGCTTCAGGATTCTGCATCATCATATTCATCATCTGTCTCATGAGGTCAGGGTCTTGCATCATCATTTCCATCATTGCTGTCGTATTCATTTGCTGGTTTTGTTGCATTCCCACGCTGGAAGAAGTAGGAGCTGCGAATGCATTGTAGCCGATGCCAATTCCTACTGCTATTCCTATGGCGACTCCGATCGCTATGAATAAGTATCTTGAAGAGATCATTTCATCCGCCTCTTGGCTTCGCAGCACAAATCCTGTGCTCCAAACTTCTCAGCGTCCAGAATACGGAAAAGGCCAGTGCTGCTACTGATATTATCTTGAACTCCAAGCCTTGTAGTGGAAATATGGCTATTCCACCCAGCGCGCTGAAGACAGCTATCAGCGGTGTGGTGCAGGCAGGGCAGCCGGGCGTGAAGGCCATAAGAGTGCTACCAAATGCCGTTGAACCGCCGCCCTGTATTGTAATCAGCCTAGATCCCTTTATCTTGTATACAAGCAGCGATATGTTGATCCCTGCCAGAACTGCTGTGCCAAAGGTCAGAGCTATCGATGTGGTGATGTAAGCAGGTCCTGCAATACCTGCCATGGCAGAAATGGGAGCAATGGAAAATATCAGGCCGTAATATAGCACGCCGAGTCCAGCAGATACTGCTGCAGTTATCAGTGCATAGAATGGCTGTTTTAAGACATACATCATCAATTGTAATTTACTCATCGATAATAGTATCCAAAAGAAACTATTTAAGTCATGAAGTATACTCTGGGATAGTGAGTATGTCAGAGGAAACCGCTCTTTTCTGCCCGTTGCAGGGAGTCATAGATATCATAGGCAAGAAATGGTCGCTGCTTGTCATCAATGAAATAGGCAATCACAAGAAAATAAGATTCAGCGAACTGAGAAACGAACTAAGAGGGGTGACTGCCAAATCATTGACAAAGACGCTTATTGATCTGCAGAATAATGGCCTGATTACACGAAGGACGTATAACGAAATCCCGCCCCGTGTTGAATACAGCCTGACAGAAGAAGGTCAGAGTCTCCACAAAATCATAGTTCCGCTGATTCTCTGGGCTTCATCCAGAAAGGGAGCAGTCGTCAAGGAATGTTCGTGCAAGATGCTTCATCAGTGACAGTTTCTCGAATGATACATTGTATATTCCAAGAAGATTGACTAGTCACTTGTATATGCTCTGTAGACAGCATGAGCTGTTTCCATGTCGAATTCCCCTTCATAAATTGCCAGTGTGTTGTTCAGCCAGCCGTATCTGCCATTTTTGTCATCATTTGCCTGAAAATAGAAAACGCCAGAGGCAAGCCACTTTGTTGGGCGCGCCTTGTCTGGAACCATCGCCATTCCTCTGGCTTCAAATTGGATTTCTGCTCCGTCTTCTGTCTTTATTATTCCCGGGATCTGGAGCTTGCACAGTCCTTGTCTGACTGTGGTTTCATAGTTAGACCACCAAATAGTCCCGGTAATTTTTGGGCCCTTTACAGTGCCCTCTCCACTTCCTATTATTCTTTCTTCTTTCATCCCGGCCGGCATACACTCTATCGCCGTGTCAGAGTACTGAAGTTCCATGTCAAACAGGTGTTTCATTGTACATGCTTGTTGTTGTTGTTCCATGCGTATAGCATATCTTTGGATGGCATTTTTCCTTTATACCCCACAGGTGGGGCGCATTGATTATTAGAACCGATTTGGATTATTACATACCAGTAAAATGCGACGCGTCACTATAGAATTCAACTACGAGGGTGCATGGAAGCAAATCTTTGGTCACAATTATGACAAGGTCGAGGTTCTGGAAGCTCTCAGATGCTTCAAATGCGATACGGAAGGGTTGGCCATCATCTGCAGGATAAGATTGAAGGATAGGGCTATGGATGTGAAGGATTTGGTCGACAGCGGACTTCTTAGAAGTATAGAGATTCTTTACACAGAAAAGGATGGCTCACTAGTCGTCTTTATCGAAGGCAAGACATGCGTTCCAAAGTTGCCGGGAGATGTCAAGAGGCCGAGACTGCTGATGGCTCGCCCGCCAGACTTTCTTGATGTCAATAGAATGAAGGCGGAGCTGATAGGCAAGGAGGTGGAGGTAAAGAAATTCCTCCAGTATGCAAACAGATTATGCAATACCTACAAAATCCTCGGACTTGCTTCTGTCGATACAAAGGGAGAATCACTTCTATCGAGGCTGACTCTGAAACAAAAGCAGGTGCTTCTTACGGCTTTTGCTCTGGGCTACTACGATGTGCCAAGAAGGGTTTCCTCTGATGAGCTGTCCAGGCATCTGAATGCCGACAAGTCAACCATTGTTGAGCACTTGAGGAAGGCTGAGAGAAAGCTCATTGATGGGATCATAGCAGGGTAAAAAGAAAAGGTAAGGTGCAAGGTATTCTCCTCAACACTTACCGCAGCTCGTTCCATGTTCTGGCAAAATGTCGCTGAACTTGTTCGAATGTAGGTCTTTGAGCGCTTGATAGACATCATTTGCCGGATAGAATGTCTGGTCTGGATGCTCTGCAATCCACTTGGATGCTGTTTCAGCAGAGATGAAAAAGTTTACATTGTTGCAGCCGCTGCCTCGAATGTTTGTAACATCTATATTCCTTACCCATGAGACAACAGCGCTCTCGGGTTCGACTTTCTCCACTCTGTCAGGTGTTACACTGACCCGAATCTTCTCTCCAGTGATTGGGTCGGAAGATTCTATGTTGGCACTTTGCTTGAGCATGACTGGAAAGGCTAGTGCGTCTGCTGCGCACCATGTGTACAGCTTGCGGCCATCGACTTCGTAGACATGCGGAGTTGGAACTAGAGTCAGTCCGAGTCCTATGACATTGCCTTCTTTGAAACTCTGCACCAAACCTACGAAGTGTAGAGATCACTTTGTCTTTCGACAACTGTAGGCGAATGGCTATTTCGTCAGGAGGCACAGGGCAGCCATTTGCCAGCAGTTGCAATGTTTGGCCGAAAATACGCCGTTGTTCTTGTTCTGGTGTGGCGCCTTCAAAGACATCTGTCAGGATCTTGTCTATTGCTTGTTGCACGTTGCTTTCCTTTTGGTTGGTTTTTGTCATGCAACTAACTAGGAGCGCGCAGTGTATTAGTTTTATACCCTACAGGTCGGGCTCAGCGTCTCATCTTCAATTCAGCGTTTCTGAATCCGTTCATTCTGTAAATAGCAAAAATCATTATAGCTATCGAAACAAGCAAAAATACTAAACTCAAACTGCTCAGAAGTATTGATATCGATAAAGGGAGGAAGAAAGCCAAAGCAGGTATGCACGCTGGGCAAGCCCCTAATAAGACTCCTGTGACAGAGGCTGTAGCTCCAGTTTTACTATTTTTAATAGAACAAGAACGAACTGCCTTTCTGTTATAAACATAAATACCAGCATATAACCCAGAAAGGATCGAGAGAAGTACATAAAAGAAATTTTGAGGGAAGTAAGCATAAAAGAACTGCATCCACTTGTCTATTCCACCCAAGGGAACAGACGGCCATAGGAAAATAGCTAGAGTTGCTATTGGAACAGCTATTGCAGAAATTCTATGCTGCCAGATTTTTAAAATTAGAATGCCCTTTATCAGCCCTCCACCACCTTCTCTAATTTATCTAGGTATTTTTCATCTGCTATTTTAAAGTCAATATTTTGGACATCTCCACTCTTGTCTAAAATGAACTTTGAATCCAAAAATCTAATGTCGGCTCTAGCAGCAAGCTGTGTTATTTCATTATCGAAAGCAACCATCCAGTCTTCATTTGCGAATTTTGTTCTCCAATTTATCAAATCAGAGTTTTTCTCCCTAGGATCGACAAAGATTACCAATACATCAAATGCCTTTCCACCTAACTCATTATCAAGTCTGGAAACTTCTCTTGCCCCTATCTGGCACGGGGTGCACCAGGATGTGGTGAACCAAATAATCGCAGGCTTTCCTTGCAAAGATTCCTTGGTAATTTTTCTTCCATCAACTTCTGTGACTTCAAAATCCGCAAAAGCCCCACCAAGCTTTATAGGAGGTTGCTCGAGGCTTGCTAATCTCTCTGGAGCTTTGTTTATATTGGATGTTATGAACTTCTCTATGAGTTCTTCGTCAAGAGAATCCAGCTTGAGGAGCCTGCCCCATGATGCGACAGCAATTTTGTCATCATTTTCTGGGCGCGGGGTACTGATTACAGCAAGGGGATATTTGCTAGCGATAGCTCCTAATTTTGATTTTGTTCCTTCATCAACATCACTGTAACTTATCCATATCCCGCCATGCTCAAGATTGTGGACCAATTGTTCATCAGGTAATGGAGACAAATAGAATCCCCATTGAGCAGGCTGCGGCCAGTGGTTTCCTGAAGTTGGGGGATTGGAATTTTTGTAAATTATATCAGTCCCTTCATCAACATGAGTTCTTCCTTCTATTGGAATCTCTTCGCCAAGCGTTTCAGTAAAATTTCCCGTTGTGTTGCTGTAAGCAAAAAATCCTGTTCCTATCGCAACAAGAGAGATAACACCCAATGCAACATACTTCAATTGGAATTGTTTTCGCGGAGTGTGATGAACAGCTACCCGATGCTTATCATTTTTATGCTGGTGAAGGCTCTTTTTACTGTCAAACTCTCTTCCACATTTATCACAATTAAATTTCTCCATTAAAACCCCTCTTAATTTTTTGAGATCTCCCGAGTAGATAGGTTCTGTAAAGTCTATGGTTGCTCAAGCATGATTTGCAAGAGTCATCAACCGAAGGCTTGACAATGTCTTCTACTTTCTTGCCCTTTCCCATTAGCATCGCCTCTCCATTTTACTAATTTTGTTTGATATGAAGTAAGTGCCTGCAGCTAGAACTGCCAATGTTACTGGAGTCATGTACTGACCGTAGAGCGATAAAGAGGAAAAGGCTGTCGGGCCTATTGCAAGAGCAAGCAATCCGCCGCCGCAGCATGCAAAGCTTGTAAAGAATGCAGGCAACAAACCCAAGAATCCTTTTGACTCGACGTGCTTTTTGTTATTCTTAATTCCACATGCCATGCCAGCCTTTCTGGAATAAAGCGTCA
>Ga0213870_1001095_pt1 | contig 12411 bp, 12 predicted proteins | sample WICALVC2017_Meta_FD_160119 | JGI IMG/M metagenome (GOLD analysis project Ga0213870, IMG submission 160119) | Freshwater microbial communities from subterranean cave lake in Wind Cave National Park, South Dakota, United States - WICALVC2017 | ecosystem: Environmental > Aquatic > Deep subsurface >... | reverse complement strand
GGGCAGGATTATTTCCAAGCAATGGCGGCAGCGGCAAATTTTGCCTGGGCTAATCGGCAGCTTATTACTTGGGAAGTTCGCAAGGCCTGGCATGACGTATTGGCCGATTCCGGCGGGAAATTAGAAATTGTCTATGATGTCGCGCATAACATTGCGAAGCTCGAAGAATATGGCGGTAGTAAAGTGATAGTGCACCGCAAAGGAGCAACTCGCGCTTTTGGTCCCGGCCATCCGGAGATTCACGAATCATACCGTGATATAGGCCAGCCGGTGTTAATACCCGGTTCAATGGGAACAGCTTCTTATGTATTGGTAGGGACTAATAAGGCCATGGAGGAGACATTTGGAAGTTCGTGTCATGGCGCAGGACGTCGGATGTCGCGCCATGCCGCCAAGCGCCAAGTTCGCGGGGCGACATTGCGTGAGCAAATGGAACAGGAAGGAATCGTAGTTCACGCCGGTTCTCTTTCCGGACTTGCGGAAGAAGCGCCTCTTGCCTACAAAAACGTAGATGAGGTGGTTGAAGTAATCAGCCAAGCCGGTATTGCTAAAAAAATAGCCCGGCTTAAACCGTTGGCAGTAGTAAAAGGATAGTCAAGAGTACGTCCGAAAACCCCGGTTACGGATATGCCTCGGTTTAAAAAATTTTCCGCACGAAGCGATAGAAAAAATACTCTATGGGTCTGTAAATTATATCTACTGCCGCGGGGTATTCAACGACTTTGCCGCCGAATCCTTTTTTAAATCTGGTCAAGCCCGGCCAGTGTTTTTCATCTATGCCCCATAAATCGTAAAAGAGAAAGCCGAGTTTTTTTGCCCTCCGAATTATGTGCCAATGGAGAAGATGGGGCGCCATGACTTCTTTGTGTTCTCGGCTGGAAGCGCCGTAGAGGTAAGTTGCTATTCTATGGGATCCGGTCTCATAGAAATTGATGAGGGCTGCGGCAATAATTTTTCCTTGATACTCCGCAAAAAATAATTCGTTGGAAAAGTTTTCTGATTTTACCGCAAGTAACTTTTCGTAATACCGTTTTTCGTGCGTACGAAATCTATCGCGTCTGGCCGTCTCCAACAACAATTCCCAAAACTTTTCAAAATCTCCGCTGCATGCAATTTCAACTTCTCGCCGCTCGGCAAGCCGGAGATTATAGCGTGTTTTCTCATGCATTGTTGATAATAATTCTTCTTCGGATTTCGCGAGATCCAAAATTATAGTTTTTTGCGGCTGAATCGGGCGCGAAACTTTTAAACTTTTAAACTTTAAACCTTTAAATTCTTCGTCCGGGTCAATTTTCAAAAAAATCGCTTTTTCTTCTTTCGCTATCAGCTCCGTCTTCGATAAAAAAGAATCCGCATTATTTATATGCGGTCTAGGGCTGTAGAGATAATTGAATCCGAAGGGAAGTTTATGCTGAATAATCAGTTGTCCTTCGATTCGTCGCGTTTCCCTGCCAACGGAGCGCTGAAAATTTTCCCATTCGGGAGACTGAAGAAAAGTCATAATTTTTTAAGCGCCTCCTTTATTTTCTTTTCCACGCTCGTAATTTCTGTTGGTACTTTTGCCAGCGCCTCTCTCGCTTCCCTTTGCGAATATCCAAGGGCAACAAGGGCGTCTAACGTATCGGCTTCTTCTTTTAGTTCCGGCGCGTCAACTCGTACTCCTTTGCCCGACATTTTTTCTTTGAGTTCAAGTACCACCTTTTCCGCAGTTTTTCTGCCGATACCCGAAACCCGCGTCAAATAAGAAGTGTCTCCCGCCGCAATGGCTTTTTTTAACGTATCTAAGGGAGCAACACTCAAAATTCCGAGGGCGCCCTTGGGGCCGATACCGGAAATACTGATTAACATTTCAAATAAATCAAGTTCCGCAAAAGTTATAAAACCATAAAGAGCAAGAGTATCTTCTCGCACGTATTGATGGGTCCATAATTTGATCCTGTGATTTTGTTTTGAGTTGACTTCATTAACTTTTTCTGGTATTCTACGCAATGTTTCTGGGCTTAAAAATATTTTATAACCAACGCCCCCCACATTTAAGACAGCGAATTTTTCTCCTTTGAATTCAATTGTGCCTTCAAGGAAAGAAATCATAAAAAGCAATGCGAATAATCATTCGCACTGATTATATTAGCATAATAATGATGAAATTCAAACTTGTCTCAAAATTTAAACCCACCGGCGATCAGCCTAAAGCGATTGAGAAACTTACGGAAAATCTGCGTAAGGGTATGTCGCATCAGACACTTTTGGGAGTTACCGGCTCCGGCAAAACTTTCACGGCAGCTAAAGTAATTGCTGGGACGCAAAAACCCGCATTGATAATTTCTCATAATAAGACCCTGGCCGCCCAGCTTTATCAGGAATTTAAAGAGTTTTTCCCGGAAAACGCGGTGCATTACTTTGTTTCTTATTATGACTATTATCAGCCAGAGGCATATATTCCTCGAACAGATACTTATATTGAAAAAGATGCCAAAATAAATGAAATGATTGATGCCTTGCGTCACTCTTCTACCGCTTCGCTCCTTACGCGCAGCGACGTTATCATAGTTGCCTCGGTTTCCTGCATCTACGGAATAGGCGATCCGGATGAGTATCAAAATGTTTCCATCGGATTGAAAGTGGGAGAAAAACTTTCTCTTAAAGAATTGATCAAACATTTGGTCCTGCTCCAGTACGCCCGAAATCCCCTTGACCCGCGCCAGGGTCATTTCCGCACCCGCGAGAATACGGTGGAAATATATCTTCCGAGCGGTGAGGAAATTATTACGGTGGAATTTATCAAAAATAAAATAGCGTCTATTGAACACCGCATAATTAAATTATCAGCAACCAGCAACCAGTTACCAGTTACTAAAATCTTCCCCGCCAAACATTTTGTCGCCCCCCAAATGAAATTAAAACTAGCTGTTGAAAATATTAAAAAAGAGCTTTGCGAACGTCTCAAAATTTTAAATAAAGACGGAAGGGCGTTAGAAGCGGCGCGTTTAAAACAGCGTACTGAATTTGATCTTGAAATGCTTGGCTCTCTCGGTTATATAAGCGGCATTGAAAATTACTCCCGGCATTTGGATTTCCGCGAACCGGGCACGCCGCCGCATACACTTATTGATTATTTTAATTACGCGTATGGCGCGCCTCAAGCGGAAATGCAAGAAAGTTCTTGGCTTTGCTTCATTGACGAATCACACGTCGCTATCCCCCAACTTAGAGGCATGTATAACGGAGACCGCGCGCGAAAGCAGACGCTTGTTGATTACGGATTCCGCCTGCCTTCGGCTTTGGACAATCGTCCCCTGAAATTTGAGGAATTTAATGCAAAAATCGGACAAGCGATATATGTCTCCGCAACTCCCGCAGAATATGAATTAGAAAAAAGTAAGCAATCGTGTATACAAAATACAAAATACCCGTCAGAGGCGAGGCTCGCCAAAGGCGGCAAGATACAAGATATAATCGTCGAGCAACTCATTCGCCCCACCGGAATTCTTGATCCCGCGATAGAAATACGTCCCACAAAAAATCAAATCAAAGACGTAATCGCCGAAATAAAAAAACGCATCGCTAAAAATGAGCGTTCGCTGGTAATGGCTCTTACCAAACGTCTTGCCGAAGATATTGCCGATTATTTAAAGGAGGCGGGCATTAAGGCGGAGTATCTTCATTCTGAAATAAAAACGCTTGATCGTCCGGAAATTCTTAAGAAACTGCGCACCGGAGAGCAAGAAGTAATCGTTGGCATCAATCTTTTGCGAGAGGGTCTTGATCTTCCCGAAGTTTCATTTATTGCTATACTCGACGCGGATAAAGAAGGGTTTCTGCGCAACGAAACTACGCTTTTGCAAATAATTGGCCGCGCCGCCCGCCATACTGACGGAAAAGCAATTCTTTATGCCGATATGGTTACCGGCTCTATGAAAGCGGCTATCAACGAAACCGAACGCCGCCGCAAAATTCAGGAAGAGTACAATAGTACGCATGGCATTGTTCCCCGGCAGATTAAAAAAGATATTCGGCAGTCGTTTTTTGAGGAAACAAGAAAGGACGAAAATTTTTCGCTGCCGGAAAATTATTCTCCGGAAATCATTAAAGCCCTGGAACGTGAAATGAAAAAGGCCTCAAGGGGCCTCAATTTCGAACTTGCTGCCAAGATCAGAGACAGAATAAAAAATCTCAATAGGGTTTCCGTGCATGCTCTAAAATAAGAAAAGGCGCCCATTAAATAGCGCCGCAAATACAACTTATTTTACACGACTAAACGCCTCCGCCTTAGATTTATGACGCACCTGATTCCAAAAGGCAAGAAGCGAATAGTTCTTATTAAAACATTCTTTAAGCAACCCTATTTTTGTCCAAAGTCCTTTCTCTACGCCTCGCCAATGGCGAAATCGCGGATCTATATCCAAATCAAGTTCATCGGGGAATTCAATTCCATGGGGGAGGGGGTGAATTACAATCGCGTCTTTTTTCATTGTCTGCCGCAAGGCATCGTTTGCTGAATAGAGTTGATACTCCTTTTCACGAAGAGCAAGCGTCTTTTTATCGAGATCTTTTAGATTTTTCTGAAATCGTGAAAATACCCAAACATCAATTTCACCGGCAACCTCCATGGGGTCTCTGACACAACATCGTTTCAACCCCCCTTTCCCTTCTTGCAATACATCATGTGGAAGAAGAGTGGAGCGCGGATATCCTTTCTGAAGAATCGCCTTCTGGTTAAAGGAGGCGACTCGTTCCCAAATCTTTTCAGGAAAGACATTATTTGGAGGAGATAACAAATAAAGATTTCCTCCGTAATGAGCCAAACCAAAGGCAAGAGAATGGAAAGTGCGGCTATCTTCAACGTCGCCCACAAAAGCTATGTTTAGTGTTCCATTGAGGAGCTCCTGCTTTTTTGCTTCTCTGATGGTTGCAAGATCGGCCAGCATTTGGAGCGGATGTTCAATATCTCCTTCGCCCATACTGATAATTGAAATAGGAAGTTTTATCTGCTCGCAAAGATCTGCGATATTCCGAAAGGTGTTTTCTTCGCGAATTTGATCATTGCGGATAAAAATAATGTCGTAGCCCAAAATAACCGCAGTACGAACTATGCTGAAAAGCGATTCCCCTTTGGGACCGGACGGATTTGCAACCTTTTTAGAAAAGGGAGAGAAGAGCCCTTGATAGGTATCTGCCATCCCGCCGCACATACGCACCGCGTTAAGACTGCCAATTGCGGTTCGCAGACTAGGATCATTTGGCGTGTAAATTAAGGCTTTTTGTGGTTTGGCCGTTTCATCACGAAGAATCTGCGTTATCCCCTCTCTTCCATATCTGTCTCCCGTCATTACTTCAGCCAATTCCGCCGTTTTAAATATTTCTTCAAGCGTCCAATAATCAAAATCCTCCGCGCTCACCAAATGTTTTCCGAGGTAAAATCCCATGAAGACCATCCTCCTTTCAATCCTAAAGAAAAAACTGATAGAAATGTATAACAATATTAAATTGGTGTCAACCAAAATATGGCAAAAAATCATTTGTCCTTTTTAACTGCTATCGTTGTTAAAAAGAACACTTAGGTTGGACCTCTGTCTAAGAGTTGACATGATACCAACTGCGCTTTACTCTAGTAGATAATATGCCTATCACTAAATCCGCTAAAAAAGCTTTCCGCCAATCACTGCGACGAAGTGTAAGAAATCTCCGTAAAAAAGAGGAGTATAAAGCCGTGATTAAAAATGTGAAAAAGCTTGCCGTGGAAGGGAAAAAAGAAGAAGCAAAAAAACTTTTGCCCGAATTATATAAAGCGCTTGATAAAGCCGCTAAAACAAACGTAATTCACCACAATAAAGCAAGCAGGACTAAGTCGCGGCTGACAAAATTAACCTAAACTTTTAAACCCGGAATTTTTCCTGTAGGAGAATTCTAAAGAGTGATTCCGCAGGCCTTGAGAGCCCGATTTTAATTCTAAAATCTTCTTCAAAAAATCTCTGCAGCATATGCCGAAGTTGAACTATAGAAAATCCGCGTACTGCCGCCGCGGCTTTTTTTATCACAAAAGGATGGATGCCGTGTGAAGCAGGAATTGGTTGGTACATTTCCGAATATGCCTTTATCGTGAGTAAAATACGGCAATGATTTGCTAAGTAGGAAAAAATGTTAAATTCATCGTAGCCATCCGCCAAAATTTCATGAAGCCTGCGGAGCGCGTCTTGCAGAGAAGTGAAAAATACGTCGCCTAATTCGAAAATTCTTGTATCTTTTTCCGTGTGTCTCTCCGTTTTAAATTCTTGTATTTTGGAGCAAAGCGGTTTGATTTCGGCCAAACGTTTTATCGCCGTTTTATCTAGTTCCCATTCGCGAAGCACCACTATGGTGTTGCTCGAATCTTTTAATTCTTTAAACTTTATATTTTTAAACCCACCAAGTTTGTCGGCGCGAAGGGCGTGCTGAATCACCACCAGTTTCTTTTTTTGAAAAAGTGAATTGGTTTCAAGCGCGGTTTTAATTGGCGGTAACTCATCTTCTTCCGCGTCAAAACGATACACTGCTAAATCCCCGCCGTTTTTTTTGCGGAATTCCTCAATAATTTCGTTTAATTTCTGCTGGCTTCGAGTCGTATCCGAGCCGTAAATAAGATAGAGCATAAATCTTTAAAGTTAATTAAACTCGTTAAACTTTAAATCTCGACCTATTCGCATCTCCCCTCCTTCAATACTAATGCCTTATTCTCAGATAAAACACAAACTGGTTCTCTAGTGATTTTATCATAAATTGTAATCCCTTGCCTGCCCCGTTACTGCTTGCTCTATTGGGGCGGGTTTTCCGGGGTGCCGAAGCGTGCTTTTGTTTTGACCTCAAGTTCCTCTGTGGCCCCCAAAATAAAAAAATCGGGCTTTTTAAGCCCGACACTAACGTTAATAGATCATTTATAGTAAATAAATAAGCTATTTTTATCTGCAATGATCTCCTTCCTCAAAACAAACTATGGTTCCTTTTTTCTTTCCTGCGAGGAAAACAGGTCCTCCTATTTCATTTTTGGTTACAATAATAAATTCACATTCTTCCTGCTGCTCAATCCAGAGCCCTTTGTTATCTATAAACCAGTATTCGTCTCGGGAGTACATGTTAATGCGTCCTGCTCTTTTAACTCTATAGGTTTCTGTAGCCGAAGCAAAATTACCTTTTCCTGCCGCTTTTAAAGTAAAACATCGGCGTCCTTGGGTTGAGAAAACAGGTGGAGCCGGAGAGGGTTCATCTTTATCGCTTATGCTATAAAATAAAACCATGACCAAAGCCAAAGTAAAAATAAGTAAACCGGCATATATAAGATTTTTCTCCCACTCCTTAGCTTTTCCGGTGGTACTTAGATGAGGCATTGTCTCCTCCTTATGCTGTTACGGTTTTTTAATTATTCCTTCGAGTATTATTTTTATAGTCTCGGCTGTTTCTTGCGATATTCCAAAGGTGCGTTCTTCTATATTTTGTTTAACTTTTCCTCGTTCAACCTGAACCAATCTTTTTGCTTCATTCGGAGAAAGACCTACCACTTTGGCTCGAGCTTTTTTTATAAGATTTCTTACATGTTCTTGTTCAATTTCTTCTTCTGTTCTTTGCAGTTTTTCCACTTTTATTCTTTCATAAGATTTAGTAATTTCAGCAGGCGGCTCAATATCTGAAACTATTACGTCAAGTATTTTAATACCCCACATATTAGCATTTCCTTTGGCGGTAGTAGATAAATCATTTTTAACCTGTGTGCTTGTTTCTTCGTAAGCGCCCAAAAGATCTTCGGTGGAGAATTTTCTGATGGAAGTGCGAAGACAACTTTCGATTAGTTTTTTTAAGCTGTTTTCGATTACACCTTCGGTTACATCCAGACTTTTAAACGGACTATTTACTTTCCATTGAATACTCACGGATGTGGTTATTTTTATCCCTTCCTTGTCCAAAGCAGAAAAACTTTCAATTTGCGTCTGTTTTTCCCGAACGTCAATTGTTTCCGCACCCATCAAAGGCGGCGGTAAAACCCAGTTATATCCTTCCGAAAATAAACCTCTATAAACAAAAAAGTCGGTTCGGCGTTTATCCATCACTTTGGGGACTGCTTTGTGCCCTACGGGAATATTGATAATACCTCCGGCGCCAATCAGTCCACCGGCGACAAGAAACGCTGATACGGTCATCAATAATATTACCAGCGGATAGTGGATGCTAAACAGCCACGTAAAAAAAATCAGCAATATTTCCAGAACCGCAAAAACCCCTAAGGTTATGCACGCTCCATATAGAAATGTTTTTAATCGCGGTATTTCCGGCTGCATATATTTTATCCTTCTGTCTCCTGTTAAAGAACCCCATTTCGTCTCAACGAATATTACTATAATATCATTAAATTTATAAAAAGTCAATATAGCTCAAGAAAATAAAATGTGCTATGTTAGAATATGTCTGGAAACCCCATATTCTGCGCCAATCTGCAGAATTTCGCCACGAAAGAGGATTTCCGGACATACTCTAGGTTTATGAAAATGATTGATTATAATTCGGAAACATTCACCCGGGCAGTAAATTCGATTACTACTTTAGATGAATTAAAAACCATTCTTGGTTCCGGCAGGCAGTTAAGAATTAAATACGGAGTAGATGTTACTGCTCCTGCCTTGCATATAGGGCATGCGGTTAATCTGTGGAAGATGCGCGAACTGCAGAATGCCGGGCATAAAGTGGTATTTTTAATTGGAGATTTTACCACCAGAGTGGGTGATCCCACCGGGAGGGTGGAAAGCCGTAAAAAGATAGAGACGGCGGATATTTCTAAATGGGCTAAAGAATTTTTAAAGCAGGTTGGGATGATTTTACGCACCGACAAAAAAGTTTTTGAAGTACGTAAGAATTCCGAATGGTATTTGCGCATGAAACTCGATGAATTTCTTAACATTCTTTCGCTTTTTACCCATGCCCGCTTGATTGGGCGCGATATGTTTAAAGAAAGAATAAAGAAGGGAAAAGAAATCACGGCCCCCGAGCTTATCTATCCTATTTTGCAGGGATATGACTCGGTTATGATTAAATCCGATATTACCATAGTGGGAAGCGATCAATTGTTCAACGAAAATATTGGGAGGATGCTTCAGGAAAAATTTGGTCAATCTCCGCAAACAGTAGTTACCACTGCTATTACTCCCGGTCTGGATGGAGGACAGAAGATGTCCAAATCCCTCGGAAATTACATAGGTATTTCCGATACACCTAAAGATAAATTCGGAAAAGCAATGCGTCTGCTTGATAAGCTGATCGTTAGTTATTTGGAAGTTTATACCGATGTTTTTTTGGCAAAGATTCGGGAGATAGAAAGCGAGTTAAAACACGATAAAAACCCGATGGCAGCAAAACTTTTTTTCGCAGAATCTCTGGTAGCGCGTTATCACGGCGCAAATATCGCAAAAAAAGAACGCGAAGAATTTTCCCGCGTTTTTTCGAAAAAAGAAATGCCTGAGAACATCACTGCCGTATCTATTAAGCCCGGGGCTTGGAAAGCCATAGATTTAATTATTGCCGCAAAACTGGCTCGGTCAAAATCCGAAGCGCGCCGCCTGATCATCCAAAAAGCGATAGAAATAGACGGCATGGCTATATTAATTCCGCATCAGGAAGTAGAGGTGAAGAAAGGATCGATTATTCGCGCGGGAAAGAGAAAGTTTATAAAACTTGCTTGACCATAATCAAAAACCGCGGGTATAAACCCGCGGTCTTAAATTATTCTTCCTCTTCATCTCCATCTTTGTCTTCTTTAAGATCTTCCTCGTCTTCAAGATCAACCATCGGCTCTTCGTAATCATCCGCTTCATCATCGCGATTTTGGTTAAAAGAAAAATAAGTCATGGATTAAAAATAATGGAGGTCATCTCTAAACTCTTATTCGTAACGAAATTGAGAAATTGCAGTAGGATAGATAGTTTGGAGATGACCTCTGGCTCTACCCAAATTACTTTTCTCGACCTTTTAAGGTGTTGTGCTCCTTAAAAAAGCAGGTTAAAGCAAGGGCAATAGCGTCAAATACGTCGTCTTTGGCTTTTAGATTAGCGGTTTCTGGCATCATCAGGCGGACCATCTTTTTTACCTGTGTTTTATCCGCCCGCCCGTCCCCGGTAAGCGCCATTTTCATCTCAAGGGGAGTATACTCATAGACATTAAGTCCCGCAAGAGCGGCTGTCAAGAGGATCGTACCCCTGGCTTCACTTACCTCCATGGCGGTTTTTGTGTTTTGGGCAAAGAATAACTTCTCCGTAGACACGGTTTCGGGTTTCCATTTTCGTATAAGATGGTTTAAGTGTCTATGAAGTTCCTCAAGACGCCCGGCTCCGGATTTCGAAGTAATAAAAACAAGGTCAGCGGTTAGCAGTTTAGGATTTCTATTCTCTTTTGTCTTTTTAAGAAAAGCATACCCTATAGAGGTAGTGCCGGGATCAATACCGAGGATTATCATGGAAGTTCGCGGAGGTTAGTGTATATCTTCTGTATATCGTCATGCTCCGAAAGTGTATTCAAAAAATTTTCTATTTTTTTATTTTCTTCGGCGACTAATTCTAAAGTATTACGGGGTTTATAATCACCGCCTGTTTTTTCAAAATTCCAGAGAAGCGACCCTGGATTTACAAGCTTTGCTTCATATCCTTGCAGAATTTGTTTTATTTGGGCAAGAGTTCTATTTTTGTTATCGGTAATTGCCGCAATTAGAATCATTATTCCACCCGGCGCTATTGCTTCATAAAGGAATTCTTCAAGCTTTTCCTCGCCGCCTCCGGAAGCGCGGGCAATAGCGCGTTCAATATTTTCTTTGGGCAACCCCGCATCTTTGGCGCGTAGAACAGCCGCGTTAAGACGCGCATTCGCTTCAGTTTTGTGGCCGTCGATTCTTGCCGCGATGGTTATCTCTCTTACCAGTTTGGAGAAAAGCTGTCCTTTTTTGGTGTCGGAGGCCTCTTTTTTGTGTTTTATCTGCGCCCAGCGCGAGTGACCAGCCATATTAAATTGATACCTTTGTAATGCTTTCTGGATGGGCGTATTTCAAAATTGTATTTTTAATTTCATACAATTTAGGCACGCCTTTTATAAAAAATTCTCTTTCTCCCGCTGTTTGGACGCGGATGGTGCCAAATTTAAGTAAAGTCTCCAGAAGACCATGGATTTCTATGGTTACGTCCTGCACCCTAATCATGGGGATCTCGGATATTTCACGGCTGAATAAGCCGTGTTGTTCTATGTCAATAATACGGTTGCTTGTGATAATCCACATATCAAGATAATAAAGCGTCCAAAAAAGAAACAAAAATACGGTTAATACCATAAAATAGAGCGCCAGGCCGAAATTTATCAGCGGTTCAACTTTTTCCATGGAGCTGCTTGGGATAACAAAGGGAGTGAGCGCGAGAAAAACAGGCGGAATCAAAATAAGCAGCAAAAAGAATATACCCGGCCCCGCAACCATTAACCAATGTTTGCGCACCACCATGAGCACTGTTTCATTTTCTTGCAAATTAAGCATACCCCGTATATCAACTTCCCGTGCTAAACGCCTTGGAGCGGTATTCTTTCAATCGGAGACCCAGGAATCTCTGCCTTTATGAGGTTTTCAGATACCGTTAAGGCGTTTGCCGTAGTGTTTTTCTGTAAAGCGGCTGGAATGGCTTTACAGAGCAACGGGAAGATTATTTAACCCATAATCTATAAAATTCATATGCCCAGAAAAACACACGGGAAGTTGTATTACGGGGCATAAAGTTAAGTTCTTTAAGAACGGATCGCGAATAAAAAATATAACGCCAATAGCCAGAAAAGGCCGGAAAGAGAAACAAAAATTATAATAATAAACCGCGGGACTACTGATCCGGGCAGAGTGAATTGGCGCAGGTGGTAGGTGATAGCCGCGGCCAATAAAATATATATTAGCGTAAAAAATATGAATATAATAGCGGCGATATTAAACATGGATTATAGAAACTGTCTAAAAACCCCGTTTCTTAAATGAGTGTTTTTTGTTTTGATGACGGTATTTGCAAATGTTGGTATGCTTTTTCCGTGGCCATACGACCTTTGGGTGTCCTTTCCAAAAAACCCAATTGCATAAGATAAGGTTCATATACTTCTTCGATGGTATCTTCTTCTTCGTGCGAGGCGGCGGCAAGCGCCGAAATTCCCACAGGACCGCCGTTAAATTTGGTGATGACTGTATTGAGTATCCGCCGATCCATTACCTCTAGTCCGGCATTGTCTATTTCCAGGAGTTCCATGGTTCTGGCCGCCACTTCCTGGGTAATGATTCCTTGATTGTTAACTTCCGCGTAATCCCGCACTCGTTTTAAGAGGCGATTGGCAACACGGGGAGTAAAACGAGACGATTTAGCGATAATTTTTTTGGCCTCCTCT
>Ga0213870_1001094_pt1 | contig 12432 bp, 12 predicted proteins | sample WICALVC2017_Meta_FD_160119 | JGI IMG/M metagenome (GOLD analysis project Ga0213870, IMG submission 160119) | Freshwater microbial communities from subterranean cave lake in Wind Cave National Park, South Dakota, United States - WICALVC2017 | ecosystem: Environmental > Aquatic > Deep subsurface >... | reverse complement strand
TATTTACAATCTAAAGTAACATTAAAAGAGAGCAATAGATAATTTTTAACTAATATTATAAAAAAGATTATAGAATTTCCCTAAGGAAATTCTATTTGGGATGGAGCCGACTGAAGCTTTATCTATAAAATCTGCGATTGGACGGAAAGTACTAGTTTTATGAATATCTAGTAAAAACTTTTTTTCCTTCTTAAACTTAATACTCTCCCATTCTATAGTTGCGTGCCATGGGAAGTCGGTAATAAACAATTTTCCTCCCTTTCTAAGTACTCTATGTAATTCTTTTAAAGGATTAATAATATCTTTAAAATGAGAAAAAACTAATGATGAGACTATTTTATGGAATGAATTATTCTTAAAGGGCAACCTCTTCATTAAATCTTTTTCATAAAAACTTATTTCTGGATATTTCTTTTTAGCTATTGCTAACATTTCTGGGGAAAAATCTACTCCGATAATTTTTTTACATTTTCTTCTTAGCTCACCAATATACCTCCCTGTTCCACAACCTGCATCGAGAATTATCTCGTTTTTCTCTGGATTTATTTCTTTAATTAACAAATCTTTTTCAAGAATAATTGCTATATTTGTTTCAAAGTCATCGTAGGTATGAGCCCATCTTCTATATTCTTGCTTAATTATGTTTTTCATCATCCAATTTCTCTACTGTAATATAAGAATAGTGCATTATTAAACTTTCTTCAATAGAAAATAAGATTACTTAACTCGCTCTTGTTTTCTGAATAAAAAACAAGAAAAATATTTGGGTGCAACGAAGTGAAACCTCTTATCGTTTGTTAGGCGAAATTTCCGAGAAATTTTGAGAGTTTTCGTTTGTTCGATAAGAGAAGTATTTTTCTGTTTTTACAATCGAGCGAGTGAAATGAGCGAGACTATCTGTCGCGTAAGCGACTTCGAGCCGACCCCCTAATTTTTCTGAAAGAAAAATATTCGTAATCGTTTTCGAGCCCACCGAGTAATATGTCGCCTAACAAGATGTTCAAACAACTAAGAATCTGATTAAGGATTTATTGAGGGAAATGAGAAGGTAAAAGGAATAAAGATAGAAATGGTTCCTCTTTGGGAATAATTGCCAAGTGATAGATAAGAATTTAAAGTTTGTTTTATTTTAGATATTGTGGATTATGGAATGCCGAGTTTTAGGAAGAGCAAGAGAGATAAAAAGGCTAAACGGAGGTACAGGGTTTACAAAAAGGGAGGAAAATATAGAGTAGGAGATATTAGAATTATGGGTGAGAAAAATTAAAAGATAATTTTTAGGATTGTTTTAGTGCTTCTTCTATGAGTTTTATAGTATAGACAAGGATTAGAGGGCCTATGATAAATCCAAATATGCCGAATAGAGCGATTCCACCGAGAACACCTACTAACATAATTAGAGGATGGATTTTTGATTTTTTGCCTACCAATTTTGGGGATAGGATAGTATCAATACCGATACTAACTATTAGGCCAGTAATAATAACTCCTATTGCTATTGGATAATTATTTGTAAGGACATAGAAAGCAGCTAGAGGGGCCCAAACAACTAGGGGGCCTAGGCCTGGAATAAAGGCGAAGATTGCTATTAAGAATGGAAGGAAAACGAAGAATTTTACTCCTGAAAGATAAAATCCAATGAGCGAGATTACGAATTCGATAAGAGCCACCATGGCGTAACCATAAATAATATTATAGGTTGCTTCGCCAATTTCTTTACTAACTTCTCTTTTGTTTTTGAAAGGGATATAATTTACTAGAGCTAATGTAAAATAATCCCAATCTTTTAACATATAATATGTACTGACTAATGTTACAAAAATAGCGATAATTAATATTCCTATTTCTGTTATTGCATACGTTAAGATAGAAAATAGATAGGGAGCCATGGTTTTAGCTAGTGAGTACGGATCTACATTTAGTTGATCCAAAAGAGGGATGGAAAATAATGACTCAAAAGCTTCTTTGAGAACTTCTGGATCTAGGGCTTGTGAGAGTTCTTGAACTAATTTACTTATAATGAGTATCAAAGGAATTACTAAGACTAATATGGCTCCTACTATGCAAATTAATGAAGCAAGAGGTTTGCCTGTTTTTGCAGCGACTCTATTAAAAATTGGTTTAATTAAATAAGATAAAATAAATGCACTGAGTAGAGATATTATGAACGGTTTAATTATGAAATAAGAAACAATTATAAGAATAGTAAGTATTATGAAGAAGAAATATTTGTTTGTTTGAAAAATATGTTGTTCCTCCATTTTTATGAGATGGGGAGAAAGTTAATAAATGTTGTTACACTTGTATTGCAATGGAAGAGTATTATTTTTTATTTGGACTTGCTTTTTTATGGACGATTTTTGCTGTTGTGCAAGATTTGAGAAAGACAGAGGTAGCTAACTGGCTGAATTTCTCTTTAATTGGCTTTGGACTGGCATATAGAGGGTTTTATTCTTTCTTTAAAGAAGACATATTCTTTTTTATTATAGGATTGATAGGGTTTGGAATATTTTTTATTTTGGCTTATGTGTTTTATTATACAAGGGCTTTTGCAGGAGGGGATGCTAAATTATTGATGGGATATGGAGTTATTTTACCTTATGGAGATTTCGGAGAGCTTTTAGACGTTGGAATATTTTTTATTTTGGCTCTGTTTTTATTTGGATTAGTATATAGTTTAATATATAGTTTGTTTATTGTCAGAAAGGACAGGATGAAGTTCTATAGGAAATTTATTTTTGAAGTTAGAAAGAACTTGTTTGTTTTTGCTATCGCTATCTTTGCTTTTATCGTGTTTTTGTTTTTTGGGTTTAATTATTCAGGTTTCATTTTTGTTTCTCTTCTTTTTGTTTCTTTTTTGTATACTTATTTGAGGGCACTTGACTCTTACATGATTGAACTAGTGAAGGCCAGAGATTTACAAGAAGGGGATTGGCTGGAAAAAGATGTTAGGGTTGGAAGCAGACTAATCAGAAAGAGTGTGGATGGATTAAGCGTTGATGATATAAAGATTTTGCAGAAGGCGAAAAAGGAAGTTTATATTAAAAGCGGAGTTCCTTTTACGCCCGCATTTTTGATTAGCCTGATTACGGTATTCGTCTTTTCAATTTTAGAACTTCCTCTTGTGATTTTTTCTCTATTTTGATTTTTTCCGGTTTATTTTCTATTTTTTCAACGTTAATTTCAAGCTTTAATTTTTCTAATTCTGCTACTGAAGATTTAATTCTAGGCGACTCAAGATTAAGAGGTTTATCATAGATCGGAATAATATTCAATATTACTTCGCCGAATTTTTTTTCTGGAACTACAGAGGTAGATTTTGCTTTCAATGAAGAGATCAGTTTTTTTGAAAGTTGTTCTGAAAGAGAGTGTACTTCTTTTGAGAGTGACTTTTCTTCTTTGACAGAAGATTTAGGAATAATTATTGTGTGGCCCTTTGAGATAGGATTTATTTCCAAGACAGCTAGAGCGTGATCATTTTCAGCTATAGAAACAGATGGAACTTCCTTGTCAATTATCATACGAAAGATTGTTTTTTGATTTGAAGAACGTTGTTCTTCAAGCATTGTTTCTAATGCTTCTTGGGACAGGGAATCTATTTGCTTTTGAGCTTCTGCTCTTTTTTCTGGAGGCAAATGGGAGATTTGTTCTTCTAATTGAGCCTTGAGATCTTTGATTTGTTCTTGTGTAAGTGCCACGAATTAAGATAGAAAGAATAATTTAAATAGATTTAGTTGTGCTATATATATTGCATTTTCTGGACCTTCTACTACTTCTGGAATAGGTAAAAGACCCATAGATAACTGCGTAACTTATGTTACATAAGTACCAATAAAAAAAGAACTAATCAAACCTTTTTTTCTCTGAATACCTTGCATTTTCCTTTTCACCAAATTTCTAAGCTCACCTTTATTTTTAGCTTGGTGCGCTTTTAACTTATGAGCTTTCAAGTATTTCCAAACATGTTCGTCAGGATTCAATTCAGGAGAATAAGATGGAATCCGATAGATAGCAAGTTTGGTTTTATTTTCTTCTACAAAATTATTGACTTTTTTAGCTATAGGGACTTATTTTATCTTTTTTAGCTTTATTGGTGGAGGATTAATATTTTCTGATTTTTATTACTTCTTTGGTTTTGGTATGGGGTATATTATTTTACTTTTTGTTTTTGGAATAGGGGCGACTTTTATATACGCAGGTATTAGCCATCTGATTATACGCATTAGCGGGTGATCTGGAAGTTTTGTGGATAGTTACAACGTTTGCACTTATAGTTTGGTTCCCTTTGCTTTATTTCTTATTATTCCCTATATTGGGGGTTGTCTATTATTTACTCTATTATTCTTATGACTTTTGGATTATTATTTTATCATGATATTTCTAAAGGAAAAGCAGTTATCGCGGCTTTGGCTCCGATTATTTTGGCGGCTATGCTCTTTGTATTATTGATTTTATATTTCTTTTATTTATTTTTATTAGCTTTTTAATTTTAGCCAAATGCTCTTCTATAATCTTCGATTTTGGCTGAGGAAACGTGAGGGATGGAGGCTAATAAATTGTCTATAATGTCTGTGTTTTTCTCTTCTGGCCAGGCGAATTTTATTTTAATTGCTTTTAGACCGAATGCAATTAGAATTTCTTCGAAGGAAATATTTTTTGCTCCTTCTTTTTCTAAGAGTTTTTGAGCCTCTTGTTTTATTTTGTTTAGATCTGTATCTAGTGAGTCAGGGAAGATTTTCACGATGACTGCTGTTATTCCTGCCATGATTGAAATTATGTAAGAGAGTTTTTAATGTTTACGGATTTTTATACTAATGGGCTTTTTTGAGTAAAATAAGCTTATCTATTGTAAGGAACAGTAATACTTTTAAATCGTGCTTGTTATACTAATTAATGGGTGATAATTATAGTCAGCTAGTTTCTCGGATCGCTGAAGCATCTGTATTAGATATTTCTGAAATAGAGAGAAGGGTTGAAGCAAAGAAGGCGAAGTTATCTGGATTAGTTAGTAAAGAGGGAGCAGCTCAGATTGTTGCTGCGGAACTTGGGATTAATTTTGATCAAGAGAGATCGAAGATTTCTCAGATCGTGCATGGAATGAGAAGGGTAAACGTTATTGGTAAGATCCTAGAGATTTTCCCTATTAGAGAATTTAATAAAAATGGGAGAGAGGGAAGAGTTTGTAGCTTTCGTTTAGGAGACGATAGTGCAAATGTAAGAGTTATTTTATGGGATGTTCATCATATCACTTTGATTGAGCAACTCAAGATTAAAGTTGAAGATGTGATTGAGATTTCTAATGCTAGTTATAGGAACGGAGAAATTCATTTAGGGAGTTTTTCAGATTTGAAGAAGAGTAACGAGGAATTGAAAGATGTAGTTGTTCAAACTAGTTATAGCGAGAGGAAATTGAGTGATGCCAAGCCAGGAGAGAGATTTAAAACTAGAGCAGTTATTGTGAATGTTTTTGAGCCTAGATATTTTGAGGTTTGTCCTGAATGCGGGAAAAGGGTTTTGGACGGTAAATGTGTCAATCATGGAGAAGTTATTGGAAAAAAGAGAGCAATATTGAGTATTGTTCTAGACGATGGGAGTGAGAATATTAGGAGTGTTATTTTTGGAGATGAGATTAAGAAATTGGGATTAAGCGAGGAGGAAATCTTTTCTTTGGAGTTATTTGCTGGGAAAAAGAATGCTTTGTTGGGAGAGGAAAAGATTTTTTCTGGAAATCTAAGGAGTAATCAGTTATATAATACTATAGAGATGAACATTGAAAATATTGTGGAAATTAATCCGCAGGAATTGATTAATGAATTAGAGAGTAAAAATTAGAGAGTAATAGCTGGGATTTTATCGTCGTAAAATCCTTCGTGAAATGTATTTTTGAGTGATGATATCTTTATAAAGTATGGCTTTTTAGGATTAAGATGGTTAAAGAGGAAGGGAAGAAAGAGGAAGAAGTGAAGTTAACAGATGTCCCTGGAATAGGGCCTGGAATCGCTATGAAACTAGAGGCTGCAGGCATTTATGATTTGATGGGATTAGCTGTTATGTCTCCTTCTATATTAAGTGAGATGGCAGGAATTGGAGAGGCCGTTGCTCGAAAGGCGATTCAGGCAGCTCGAGGGATGATGAAACTTGGGTTTATGGACGGCATTGAATTTGCCAAGAAGAGAGAGGATGTTAATTTTATTACTACAGGAAGTAAAAATTTGGATGCTTTGCTCGGAGGTAAAGGAATTGAAACCAAGGCGATAACAGAGGCTTATGGTCAGTACTCTTCTGGAAAAAGTCAGCTTGGTTTTACACTCGCTGTTAATGTACAGCTACCTAAAGAGCAAGGTGGTGCTAATGGCAAGGCCGTTATAATTGATAGCGAAGGCACGTTTAGGCCTGAGAGAATTAGACAAATTGCTGAGGGAGTGGGAGCAAGTCCCGATAAAGTATTAAAGAATATTTTAGTGGCTAGAGTTTTTAATAGTGATCATCAGATTTTGTTGATTGATAAAATTAATGAGATGATTAAAGATGGAGAACCAATAAAACTTTTGATTATTGATTCTTTGACTGCACATTTCAGAGCAGAGTTCATAGGAAGAGGACAATTAGCTGATAGGCAGCAAAAATTGAATAGGTATTTGCATAATTTAATGAAGATGGCTGAACAGTATAATTTAGCTGTTTTTGTTACAAATCAAGTTATGGCAAATCCTGGAATGATGTTTGGTGATCCAACGACGCCTGTTGGAGGTCATATAGTAGGTCACATGAGTACTGTGCGCTTATATTTAAGACGCGGAAAACAAGGAAGCAGAGTTGCTAAGTTGATAGATGCTCCTCACTTGCCTGATAATGAGGCTCAGTTTTATGTTACTATTGCCGGAGTAAGAGATGAAGATGCTTAGCCCTCGGAAGGTTTAAATTGATGGTTTTTTGCTTAATTTATGGAATTAATTCTTGATATCTTGTTATTTAAAGCGTTGCAAATGCACCTTGAGATTTTCGATAGAAAATCTTCAAAGTTTCGCAAACTGATTTATTCAAATTTCTCTATACTTATTCTTCCAGTCTTTTCATCAATCTCCCCTTATCTCTCCCAGGAACCTCTTTCCCCCACAAAACAAAAATCCTGTTAATTCTGCTCCAATATTTTCTAGGAGAAATTTTCATCAATTGTAGTTCTGTTTGATGCGGCGTTTTCGTTTTAACTAAACCTAAAACATTCGATAATCGATGCACATGCGTATCAACACAAATCCCTTCCATCGTATGACATTCTGTCATTACTAAATTAGCAGTCTTCCTTCCAACGCCTGGGATTTTCAACAAATCTTCCATACTATCAGGAGCTTTTCCATTATAATCTCTAAGCAAGACCTTAGCAGCATTAATAATATTCTTGGCCTTTGTCTTGTTATAATTCAAACTCTTAAAAATCCTTAGAACATCTTTATATTTAGCTTTTGCCATACTCTCTAAGTTTCTATATCTCCCAAATAATTCTTCTGCAATAGAGATAGTAGTTTCATCTCTAGACTGGGCACTCATAATAGTAGCAACAAGCAACTTCCAATCAGCATCCCATCCTTCCCCAGCAAGCCTCTTACTACTTTTAGAATATTTCTTCTCAGCCCTCTTGAAAATCCTTAAAAATTCCTCTCTTTTTCGCATAGTTAAACTATTCATAAAATTTCAATTTATCTCTTATAATTTTTATACTATCAACAAAAAGTTCTCCTTCTCTTTTCCTATGCAAATCAATATTTTCAAAATCTTTCAAAAGCTCATTTAGTTTAATTCTTCCCTCTTCAGTTTTTATTGTCTGACGTGGAGTCTTATTTCCTAATGTAGGAATCTTCATATCGCACCATTTCCTATAATAATCCTTAAGAAAATCCCTACCTAAACTAGATAATCTTTTATTATTCTTCCTTACTGAATATTTTTTATTTTCCTTTTTATTCTTCAAAATTTCTTCAGGATTTTTTATATCTTCTTTTATCAATTTAATGCAATCACTGATACAACTTTTTTCATTAAATATTCTTTTAACTACACTATTAAGAACTTCTTCAGAAAAACAAAATATCTTCAGTCTATCTTCTTTGATATTAATACTCCCGGCTGACAAAATTCTCTCTTCTGTTTCTGGATGTACAAGATAAGATGTTATTTTCATAACGCTTCTTTTTTCATAATTAACTTCCATATCTTCACTATTAGCTTTTATAGTAATTGAGGCAGAAAATTTTCCTTTTTTTTCATCAACATTAGTTATAATAAACAAATCACTATTTTTGTTAATCCAATCTATAATCTCCTCATGTTTTCGACCTAAGATTGTATACACCTGTTCACATAACTTTATTTCATCGCCGCTAGAACTAACGAACTTAGGACTATTAGGCTCAAATTTTAATATAACATCTCCATGAGTATTTATAAAAGATTCATAACTCTCCCCTGTCTTGTCTCTTGCCCTTTCATAGTGAAAATCTAAATAATCTTTTAACTGATCAAGAATTAAACGAGGATATCTCTCTGCTACTCCAGCCAAATAATAATTCCCAAATATTTTCTGAACACGTCCATAAAATACATCTCTTTTAATTAATTGCATTGAAGCCATTCTATCCTTAATATTATATTCTTTGCCACTAAAAATATCTTTTATATATACTGACCATTCTTTGTCATTGCTATTAACAACCTCAAAAATACCTGTTTGGGTATTATTATTCCATTCCCTAAGAATAGAAATTTCCTCATCATCAAACTGCTCGGCATAATTATTAATAAACCACCCTAATATTTTTTGTCCATTATGATGCTTAGCCTCAAGAAAAAACCACTCAAAAAAATGAAGAAAAGTAAAACCAGACTTCTCATCTCCAAAATGTTTTCCATTCAATTTTAAGGAATATTCTTCTAACATTTCTGCTCCAAATTCAGTCAAAACAATATTTACAAGTTTATCTTTTAATTTCTTCTCAAACATAAGCAGAGCATAATATTGCTCCTCTTCCAGACCAAGTTTTCCCATGCAACATTTTTTATACTTTTTTCCAGAATTGCATGGACAAAGAGTATTGTTGCTAATTTTCATATAATAAATAGCTCCTGGGTCTTTATATAAATTATGTATTTTCCGTATATTCTGCGCTTTGTTTCTAATAATTATTACGGTTATTTTTTGGTTAAAACAAGAAAAAGAATCAGTAAGGATTTTTTACAATCAAATCAGGAATATTATTAAAATCACCCACATTTCTTGTTAAAAGCTCAGATTTATTAATCAAAGCACTAGCCGCAATGATAGCATCTGCGAGTTCTATGCCATACTCGCGAGCTAAATCGCCTGCTTTAACTGCGATTGGATTATTAACATCTATCTTGTGCCATTTCCCAAGAAACTGTAAAATTTCTTCTTTTTTCTTATTTTCAGAACACTTTTTTCCTGCAATAATTTCTGATTCACTAATAGCAGAAAAAATTACGTTATTCTTGTCTAACGATTCAAAGAAAACAGTTGCAGGAGCATAACCTCTAAAATGATCGATGAAAATATTTGTATCAACGAGTTGCATATTGTTTCTTTATCCTCTTGCTCCACCCCTTTCTAATTCTTCTTTGGTATTCTGTACCTGTTTCTTTCATATCTTTCCAGATACCTGCAGTTCTCTTGATTATATCATCTTTCGCTTTCATAAAGTTTACCTTATCGCCATCTACAATAAACATTATTTCATCCCCTTCTTTCACACTAATTATCCTCCTTATATCCTTAGGCAATGTAATTTGATAATTCCTAGTTATTTTTGCAATTCCCATTTTCTATTTATATATTTTAGTTAATTTTTCTAGTAATTTTCACTATTTAAATTTTGTTATTTATTTAAAAAGAGTCTTGCCAAGATTTTTAACCCTCCCTTTCCTCAACAAATTATGTCGCAACAACTAAACATCCAACATATAGAAAAACAAATTGTAGAATTTTGGGAAAGAGAGAAAATTTACTCTTTTAATCCTAAATCAAAAAAGAAGTTCTTCGGCATAGATATGCCTCCTCCAACAGTTTCAGGAGAAATGCATGTTGGACATGCGTTTTCATATTCCCAACAAGATTTTATAGCAAGATTTAAACGTATGCGGGGCTTTGAAGTCTTCTATCCATTTGGTACAGATGACAACGGCCTCCCGACAGAAAGATTGGTTGAGAAGCTAAATAATGTTAAATCAAAGTCAATGCCAAGATCAGATTTTATTCAATTATGCTTAAAAACTCTAAAAGAAATTACGCCTGATTTTATAAAAGACTGGAAAAATCTAGGCATTTCTTGTGATTATAATTTTTATTATTCTACAATAAACCAACTAGCGCAAAAAATCTCCCAAAAATCTTTTATAGAACTTTACAAAAAAGGACTTATTTACAAAGAAAAATTCCCTACTATCTATTGCCCTGAATGTCAAACTCCTGTCGCTCAAGCAGAGCTGGAAGATAAAACAAAAACAACTCAATTTACAACACTTAAATTCAAACTAAATGAGGAGGATATTCTAATAGCAACAACTCGCCCAGAACTCATTCCTGCATGCGTAGCACTCTTCATAAATCCAAATGATAAAAGATATAAAAATCTAATAGGGAAAAAAGCCACAGCGCCCTTATTTAATCAAAAAGTTCCAATAATAGCTGACCAATCAGCGAATATAGAAAAAGGCACAGGTATCTTAATGGTCTGTTCATATGGAGACAAATACGATGTAGATGCAATTAAACGCCATAAATTACAGCCAAACATCATAATAACAAAAAACGGCAGTTTAAACATAAGAGATTATCAAAATATGCAAATAAAAGAGGCAAGAAAAAAAATCCTAGAAGACTTAAAAAATAACAACCTAATAACAGGACAAAAGACAATAGAGCATTCTGTTAATGTCCACGACAGATGCGGAACAGAAATAGAATTCCTTCCAATAGAACAATGGTTTATCAAAATCTTAGATAAAAAATCAACCCTCATCAATCAAGGTAAAAAAATAAAATGGTATCCAGAATTCATGTTTAAACGTTATGAAAATTGGGTAAAGGGACTTGAATGGGATTGGTCAATCTCAAGAGATAGACATTTTGGAATCCCAATTCCTGTATGGAATTGTAAAAAATGTAATGAAATAATTCTCCCAAAGGAATCAGAACTTCCTATTGACCCGATTCAAATAAAAAAAGATTGTCCAAAATGCAAGTCAAAAACAGAACCAGAAACAAAAGTCCTTGATACATGGGCAACTTCTTCATTAACGCCGCAAATAATATCCTCTCTTATTAATAATAAAATAAAAATCCCATACTCTCTAAGACAACAAGCTCATGATATTATAAGAACATGGGCGTTCTACACAATTACAAAATCTTATCTTCATGAAAAGAATATTCCTTGGAAAGAAATTATGATTTCTGGTTTTGTCACATTAGAAGGTCAAAAAATGTCAAAAAGTAAAGGCAACGTTATAAATCCTCAAGATATAATGAAACAATACGGTTCAGATTCCCTACGTTATTGGGCATCTACGCCAAAATTGGGAGAGGATCTCAACTATCAGGAAAAAGATATAATAACAGGGAAAAAACTCATAACAAAACTTCTAAACGCAACAAAATTTGTTTTTCTTAATCTGAAATATCAAAAAATTCAACCAAAACTAATCGAAACAGACCGTCTCTTTTTATCTCAATTAAACAATTTAATAAATTCAACAACACAAGCGTTCGATAATTATAACTACTCAAAAGCAAAATTAGAAACAGATAATTTCTTCAGGCATTTCTTAACAGACAACTATCTGGAAATTGTAAAAAATCGTGTTTATAATGGCAATGAACAAGAAAAAGCCTCTGCATTTTATACATTATATAATTCATTATTAGCAATCCTAAAACTCTATTCTCCCATAACTCCTTTTATTACCGAACATCTTTATCAAGAATATTTCAAGAATTATGAAAAATTTAAATCCATTCATTTATCACAATGGTCAAGACCAATTAAAATAAAATCTTCAAAATCAGACTCTTTTATCTGGAATGTTCTAATAACAACAATCTCAAAAGTTAGACAAGCAAAATCAGAAGCTAAAAAAGCTATGAATTTTTCTATTATATTAAGCTTATTAAAAGACGATATAAAGCTGTTATCGCCATTTTTGCAAGATCTAAAAGCAGTAACTGTTGCGAAAGAAATTAAAGAAGGAGAATTTAAGGTTGAATTTGCCTAGCAATTGAGTTAGTCGTTTTTATATTAATGTTATATAAATTACAGATTTTCTATCTTCCAAAAGAAATAAAAGTGAAGATAGGGTGAATATATTATGAATAACAAAACACCCTTTCTCCGTTAGGAGTATCTTCACAGATAATAACAACTG
>Ga0213870_1001093_pt1 | contig 12440 bp, 12 predicted proteins | sample WICALVC2017_Meta_FD_160119 | JGI IMG/M metagenome (GOLD analysis project Ga0213870, IMG submission 160119) | Freshwater microbial communities from subterranean cave lake in Wind Cave National Park, South Dakota, United States - WICALVC2017 | ecosystem: Environmental > Aquatic > Deep subsurface >... | reverse complement strand
TTCTTTGAGTCTTAAATAATCTTCTTCAGGAAGTCTGATGTTAGTTACAACGTAATTATTCATAACAATACCATTGTATCATTGTATCGGAATTTGTCAATACTCCTTATCACTCCACAAAGATAAAGCCGGTAAGTCCTACTCCTTCACAGACGTATCCATATAGTCCTGGGGGCTTACCAAAATCTGCTTTGATCTCTGTTGTTTCTTCTGAAGCAATAGCATATTTATGCTCTTCATCAATAATCAGCGTATGATCAATTTTGTCCTTGTTTAATACTTTAAAATTCCTTTTCTCCTTAACTTTAAAGACCAATGGTTTTGGTTTGCAATCGGTAACTTCCAAGACATCTGCCTCTTTTGCAAGTTTTGCTCCAAGAGCAATGTGTGCTTCTATTTCTGCCCTCTGTGCGTCGGGAGGAGGAACTGCAAGAAGCTTCTTCTCCTCTTCGGTTAAATTTGCAGGAATAGCATTTTGTTTTGGTTCTGATTTAGATACCTTATTTTCAAAAGAAGGGAGTTTTAGCCCCGAAGGCTTTATGATAAAAACACCCAAAACAACCGCTGTAATTACAAGAATTATAATTAAAAGATTACTTTTCATATTTACAGCAACGTTTTCCTGCAAGCTTCTTGATAAGACACTGGTATTTCTTTGCAAAAAGATGCTTTGTATGAATCATCGGCAATGTACGTGCGTACCGCGGCTATCAATTCAGTAAAACATCCTTTTTGAACATCGCTGTTGGGGATAATCGAGCAAAAGCGGATCGATGCTTCTCTGTTATTTTCCCCTCCCCAGTAAAGCGAGCCAAGTGCTTGGGAGACACAAGCTTTTACTCCCTCTGGCGCTTTCGCCAAAGTGCACAAGTAATAAACTTTTTCAAGCTGTTCATTGCTCATTTCATCAATATTTCTAATATCTCTCTCTTGCACCAATGCCGTAAATTCCTTGCCAAAGCCCCCATAACAGACAGATTGATATTTTTGACTTGCTTGTTCGCAAAACGCAAATGCTTTTTTATGATCTTCCTGCGTAAGATTTCCTATATTGCCTCCAACTGCTTCCCATAGATATGGTGTCAAATAAGAAAAACACTGCCATTTTGCCTCAGGAGGGATAATATCTCGCTCACAAAGCGCAAGCGGCTCATCTGGATTTAGATATTTTTTTCGCTGTTGCGCCCATTGTTCTCTATCGTGAAATCCGCCTGAAATTAGCTCCATAACAGATCCGCTAATGCACTGGGAAACCTGTGCTGTTTTTTTGCAGACAGCCACTGTTTTTTCTTCCTCATATCCTGTATATGCCAAAATGCCATGGCCTAAGCCATGATAACACATCCCATATGCTCCTTTTCCTCCAGGGGCTTTCTTACAGGCTTTGTCAATATCGGAAAGAGCATCTTCGCCTTTGTCACTTAAAAGTCCAACAACTATGGAATGTGAACAGGCGTTTCGAAAATCCTCTGTGCAAACAATAATGCCCTCCGCCCCCTTTTGTTCATAAAGTATATCTCCTACCGCATGGCCAAGCAAGTGTGTATCGGTATTCGCAGGCAACTTGGCTATTTTTAAAACGTCAAAGGCATACGCAGCGCCTTCCTCTTTGGCAAGCTTTGTGAAATATGCTTTTAAATCGTTAAAAGAAAAACTTTTTTCTGCTAAATCTTTGGTTTCGCTCCGAGAACTCAAAAACCAGACCGCAAGCAAAGCAAGATTTAAGACAATAAGAATTGAAATAATCAATAAACGAGTTTTTCTTTTAAACACGACTATACTCTAGCATAAAAATGAAGAATTACAACTCAATCTTAAGGTGTCATGACACTTGCAGCATACGGACAAACTCTTCTGGGGTCTTGTAATCAAGTGCTTGACGTGGTCTCCATGTATTTTTTTATAAACTTCTTAGCTTCTTTATATAGGGATTCAACACTTTTCCCTTAAAAAGTTTATGTCGGTTTTTGTTTAAAGTATATCACTACATAGTAATATACTTTGGGCAAATTAAGAGTTTCTTTTTTAACACACATGTGCAATCATTTAATTATTTTAAGCGGTCGCTGATAATAGTTAAATGTATAAAATTAATATATCTGTTGAGGCAATTTATGTTATCATATCGTTGTGAGCACAAAGTAGAAAGTAAAAGCAAAGACAAAAAGGCGCGGTTGTTGGAGGAAGCATGTTTGAGGAAGACGAAAAGAAAAATTGATGGTATAATTACTCTATGAGGAATACTACAATCCCCAAAAAACTCCAGCCAATTTTGTGGTCTACAAATGTATCTCTTTTAGATATGGAGAGAGACAAACACTATATTATTCACCAGGTTTTAATCTATGGAACTTTTGAAGAGTTACAATGGCTTTTTGCAACATATTCAAAAAAAGAAATTATAGATGTGTTTATCAGTAACCCCCAAAAACTTTATCCCAGAAGCATGTTTTACTTTGTCAAAAACTTTATTTTGCAACTCAAGGACAAAAATCTTTCTGAAGGAAAGTATGTTACTTCAATATCTGGAAAAATTATCCCCAGAGCGACAAGAAGTGTTTAGGGGTCTTAAGCACTTTTCTAAAAACTTTGTCCTTGCTGGGGGTACAGCAATAATGCTTCAGATAGGACACAGGCTGTCTTATGATTTTGATTGTTTTTCAATCAGTCCTCTTTCATCGAATCTTCTAAGGAAATTAAAAAAAATATTTGGCATGTTTATAGTGCCCCGCATACAAACATCAGAACAGATTACATTTCCAACAAAGAATGGAGTTGAAGTAACTTTTGTTTATCATCCTTATAAACTTCTTCGAAAACCAATACATACAGATTCAATATCTCTATTTAGCTTAGATGATCTTGCTGCAAATAAAGCATATACCATTGGAAGACGTGGAGTTTGGCGTGATTATGTTGATCTTTTCTTCTTCCTCAAATGGGATTTATATTCAATCGAGAAAATTAATGTGTTAGCAAGAGAGAAATTTAAAGGAGAGTTTAATGAAAAATTATTTTTGGAGCAGCTGGTATATTTTGATGATGTTAAAACTGTTCCAATAGATTTTCTTAAAGAATCTTACAGGGAAAAAGAAATAAAGTCTTTTTTAGAAAAGCAAGTAGAAGAATATGTTAAAAAGAGGCTTCATTAAGGAGGATTTTTATGCCAGAGCTTCCAGAGGTTGAGACTATTCGTTTGGGTCTTCAGAAATATGTTGTTGGGAAAACGATAGAGGATGTTGAGGTTAGGTTGCCTAAAATTATCAGTGGCAACCCTAAGGATATCATTGGCGCAAAAGTGGTTGATGTTCGGCGGTTTGGCAAAGGGTTGGTGATTGATTTAGATAATCAATATTCAATAGCGATTCATATAAAGCTGACTGGACAATTTATATATAGGGGGCAAGAAGTATCCCCACTTCGCCAAGGCTTCGCGGGGCAAGCAAAAGTAGCTATAGATAAAATTGGGGGAGAGTTGCCGAATAAGTGGACACATGCGATATTCAGACTCAGAACTAAGAACTTAGAACCTAGAACCCGTACTGCATACCTATATTACAACGACCTTCGGCAGTTTGGGTGGATTAGAATAATTCAAAGTTCAAAGTTAAAAGATCAAAGTTTTTTTAAAGATTTGGGACCGGAATTCTTTAAAGATTTAGATTTTGAAAAGTTCAAGACAATAGTTTCGAAATCAAATTTAGCTATTAAGGTGCTTATAATGGATCAGAAAAAAATGAGTGGCGTTGGAAATATTTATGCAAATGACGCGTTGTTTGAAGCAAAGATTGATCCAAGAAGATCTGCAAAGAAGATTACACAAGAAGAAGCAAAAAGGCTTTACAATGCAATATTGAAAGTTCTTAAAAAGGGGTTAGAAGAAGGTGGAGCAACAGAACTTAACTTCGTCAATGTTTTGGGGCAAGAAGGAGGTTACCAAGATCATTTTCTGGTTTATGGAAGAGAAAAAGAGCCATGCAGAGTTTGCAAAACTCCGATTCAAAAAATAAAACTCGGAGGCCGCGGAACCTATTTTTGCAATAAGTGTCAGAAGTAAGTAAGCGTTCAGAATTTGACAAAACTTTTATTGTTCGAGACTGAAAGCCGAGAACTTTAAACATTAAAACTTCTCGCTGGAGTTTATCTCGAGTTTACCGAGAGACTCGAAGAATAAATTCCTTTGCCAACTCCTGAACGATTACATTTTGGCTACTAAAATATTTCTGGTTGTAGAATCAAGCGAATATATTAGAATAGAAGCATTAAGGAAATTTCATAATCAGCCAGCCGCAGTGAGTTTTACCGATTGCTTGGTTATGGCATTTGCTGATTTTTATGAGACAAGAGAGATTTTTGGGTTTGATGAGGCGTTTAGAAAAAATGGATATGCGCGACTTGGAATTGATAAAGTCAATTTAACAGAATAGAGTTTACAAATTGCTTTTTTTCTTTCTTCTGTGTTAATATATAAACTAAGCTCTAATCTTTATGGCTAAAAACGGTTATAAAGAAACAGTCGTTCTAAAGCTTGGTGGATCTTTAATTGTTCCAAACGGCGGACTTGATATAAATTACATCAAAAGCTTCTACGCTTTTATCCGTAAGCAGGTGGAAGAGAAAAATAGGCGATTTTTTATACTTATTGGAGGCGGAAAGTTATCCCGACATTATCGGGATGCAGGAGCAGAAATTACAGGGCACGAATTGCCGAGCGAAGACTTAGATTGGTTGGGCATACACGCGACTAGACTTAACGCCCACCTCTTTCGAACCATTTTTAGAGACTTAGCCCACTCCCACATTATTAAAAAATATGAATTTGTCCAAAAGCCCGAAAAACCTATTGTTATTGCCGCCGGATGGAAGCCTGGCTGGTCCACAGATTATGATGCAGTTATTTTGGCACAAGATTATAATATTAAAACAATAATCAAGATGAGTAATACTGATTACGTATACGATAAAGATCCAAATATTTATAAAGATGCTAAACCGTTTCCGAATATTTCGTGGAAAGATTATCGTGCGATGGTAGGAGATACATGGCGACCGGGGCAACATGAACCATTTGATCCAATTGCAGCAAAACTCGCCAGCGAACTTGGCACTCGCGTTTTTTATCTTGATGGACGCGATCTTAAAAATGCAGAAAAAGCAATAAATGGAGAAAAGTTTAAAGGGACAATAATTGAGTAGTTGATTTATGATTTACGAATTATGATTTATGAATAGATAAGGAGAGTGAAATTCTTAATTCTTAATTCTTAAATCTTAAATCATATATCTTAAATCATGTTTTTTAAGCAGCTTTCTCTTCAAAACTTCCGTAACTACTCAAAGGCAGAGTTTAATTTTACCAAAGAAAAAACGTTAGTAGTTGGCCCCAACACAGCAGGTAAAACTAACCTTATTGAGGCGATTTTTTTTCTCTCATCTGGTAAAAGCTTTAGGGGCGTTGATGCGGATGTTATCTTATTTGGAGAAGACGTAGGGAGAATTAAAACAGAAGGATTGGAGATTGTATTTGCAAAAAGAGAAAATATAGCCTTAAAAAGGTATTTTGTAAATGGTGTTGCAAAACAAAGGATTAATTTTGTGGGGAGAATGCCGTGTGTTTTATTTACTCCAACCGATTTAGAGCTTGTAACAGCAGGCCCGTCAAATCGTCGCAATTATTTAGATTTTGTGTTAGAGCAAGTTGATAGCGTCTACAGAAGATCAACCCTGTCTTATGGCAAGGCTTTAAGAAGCAGAAACAGGCTTCTTGAGAATGCCAAGAAATTGGGCGGGAAGAATCAGAAACTTTTTGACTATTGGGACGATCTTCTTATTGCAAACGGAGAAATTATAACCAAAACAAGAGAAAATTTTATTGGCTTTATAAACAACTTTAAAAAAGATGTATTTGACTGTTATGTAGTTTATGAAAAAAGCACTATTTCTAGAGAACGGCTTTTGCAATATGAAGATACAGAGCTTGCTTTAGGCGCAACTCTTGTTGGGCCGCACAGGGATGATTTTGGCATAGACATATTTGTTGGCAAAAACGGAAGCGCAAGAAATATTAAAATGTTTGGCTCGCGGGGACAGCAGCGTTTGGCAGTACTCCAGCTTAAGACAATTGAACTTAAATATTTGGAACAAAAACTTGGCGAAAAACCATTACTGCTTTTGGACGATATATTTTCTGAGCTTGACGAAGAGCATATAAAACTTGTATTGGAAATGACCCGGCTTCGTTCAACAATAATCACAACAGCACATAAAGAGCTTCTCAAGAAAGGGCAATTAAAAGATATGAATGTGATAGAATTACCTAAAAGCGAGTAATAATGGAACAATTTAATCCTAATTTGTTAAGGAAATTATACAGGCCGCATCCCAATTCTCATAAAGGGCAGAATGGGAAGCTAATGATTATTGGGGGAAGTAAGCTTTTTCATGCGGCATCTTTGTGGGCGTTAAAAGTCGCGAGTCGTATTGTTGATATGGTTTTTTACTCATCGGTTCCAGATAATAATGAAATTGTAAAAGTGCTAAAAAAGGAATTTAGAGACGGTATCATTATAAGAAGAGACAAAATTGGAGACTACATAGACGAAGCAGATTGTGTTTTGATTGGACCAGGTCTTCCTCGTCTTGAGGGACAAGAGGAAGAGGATAATGATACAAAAGAATTAACAGAGACATTATTAAAAAAATACCCATACAAGAAATGGGTGATCGATGGGGGAAGTCTTCAGGTAATAAATCCCTCAATTATCCCTAATGCTTCTATAATAACTCCTCACAAAGGCGAATTTAGTAAGCTTTTTGGTAAAGATGCAGACGAAGAAGTAATATCATCAATGGCAAAAAAATATGGAATTGTTATCCTTACAAAAGGAGAAAAAGATATTGTGTGTTCAAAAGAAGAATGCGTAAAAGTTTTGGGTGGTAATCCTGGAATGACAAAAGGAGGAACTGGAGATGTTTTGGCCGGACTCACCGCTTCCCTTTATTGCAAAAATGAGGCTTTTCTTTCGGCTTGTGCTGGAAGTTATATAAACAAAAAAGCAGGAGATTATCTTTACAAAAGTGTTGGTCCTTATTTTAATGCTTCGAATTTAACGAATGAGATTCCAAAAATAATGAAAAGGTTGTTATATTAATTATGTTAAAAATTGCCAAAGTTGTCGGCCCCATAGGATTATTTATATTTTATGTTGCCGTTGCTGTATTTATAAGAAGCAAATTTTCTAATACACCTTCTTTTCTTATGGCAATACAAGATGTTTATGCAAATTTTGGATACCCTTTAATATTTTTTGGTGCAGTTTTGGAGTCGATGTTTTTGGTCGGTTTATTTGTTCCAGGCTCTGTTGTGCTTCTTATTGGCGCTGCACTCTCTAGGCTTGGAGTAGTGGCGTATCCAATAGTATTTATTTTGGGGACGAGTGGATTAATTGTGGGGTATACCATTAATTATTTTTTAGGCAAATATGGATGGTACAATGTTTTGTCGTTTTTAGGACTAAAGACGGGAATAGAAGCTGGTAAAGAAAAGCTTAGAAAGCATGGGCTTCGAACAATACTTTGGGGATATTTTTTCCCAGGTAGTGCTTCTTTACTTTCTACCGCAGCAGGGGTATTAAATATGAATTTTAAGCAGTTTTTAACTGTTAGCATTTTTGCCCAGAGCTTTTGGAGCCTTGTTTGGGGAACAATAGCTTATTTCTTTGGCATTTATGTAGTTGAGTTTATAGTTAAGTATTTTATTTTCGTCTTGATCGGAATCGGGATCGTGTGGGGAGCCAATAAGATGTTTTTTAAAAAATGAAACCAGATTAGATCGCCATTCTGGTAATCCGCCAGTCTTGGGCCCTGAGGCTCAGACCCGAAGGGCTGGCGGAACATCCAGAATCTCTTACCGCAGTAACCAGAGAGATTCATGCCAAGGCTGATACTAAATAAAATCCGCTGGTAGCAAGCGTGAGCATCTGGCGCACAATCTCGATATGAAGTTTTTTTGTTCAGAAGTCTTTTGAGTTTCTGCCGGTATGATTGTATAATACTAAATGTAAGCGCAAAACTCAAAGCTCAAAACTGCAGGTAAAAATTCAAAGCTTTTATACTTTACGCTGTTGCTTTACACTTTGAGCATTAAGCTTATTTTTATGTATTTTCCCAACTTTACCATCACTAACAAAATCCTTAAAAACATTGGCATTATCGAAGCCTGTCGTGAGGTAATCGACAACGCGCCGCTTTTGCCTTACTACGAAAAGCAGTTTCGGGATGATGCGATGATTAGAGCTGTTCATTATGGGACGCATATCGAGGGTAATGAATTAAATCTTACAGAGGCAGAAAAAGTATTAATGGGTCAAGAAGTAGTTGCGAGAGAACGTGATATTCAGGAAGTTATTAATTACAGAAAGGCGATGGGGCTTATTAGCGAGTTTAAAGTTCAAAGCCCCGTACCGTCTGATACAGGGCAAAGTGAAAAGTTTAAAATTGACGAGGAAGTAATAAAAAAGTTGCATAAGATAACGGTTCAAAAGATTTTGTCAGAAGAAAAGTGTGGAGAGTATAGAAAAACGCAGGTTGTTGTAAAAAATAGCGTTACTCGCGAAGTTTCTTTTAGGCCCCCTATGGCACTTGCTATTCCATACAAAATTAGGGATCTTTTGGCATTTATAAATAGCAAAGATCAGCAAGATATTCACGCAGTTTTGAAGAGCGGAATTGTTCATTACGAATTAGTGAGAATTCATCCATTTTTGGATGGTAATGGGCGAGTTGCAAGAGCATTGTCAACATTAATATTGTTTTTGGAAGGATACGATATTAGAAAGTTTTTTTCTTTAGAAGAATATTTTGATAGTGATGCAGCTCGTTACTATTATGCTCTCCAAAGTGTAGAAAAAAATAAAGGCGATTTAACTTTTTGGCTTGAATATTTTACAGAAGGGTTGAGCATTGAACTTTCTAAAATAAAAGAGAAGGTTGCAAAGATTTCTGTTGATGCAAACTTAAAAGAGAAACTTGGCGGTAAGCCTTTAATGCTAACGGACCGGCAGCTTAAAATTATAGAGTACATTCAAAGAACTGGCTATTTACAAAATAAAGCTTTTAGTCAGTTGTTTCCAATGGTTTCGGAGGATACAATTTTGAATGAGTTGAAAGCATTGGTGCAAAATGGTATCATTAAAAAACAAGGGGTTACAAAAGGCGCGAGGTATGTGATGGTTTAACTTTAGGCATGAAGTGGTATAATTTTTGTATTCCCTTCAACATCTGTTACTATCTTTATCTCTTGCGCATTGGTAAATGAGCTTAGTATATCTTTAATTTGCATAGAGGCGCTATATATTTTTTTTGCCTCTTCCGATTGATTCCCTCCAGTTCTCCCTGAAATTATAAAGAGAGGATTTATGATAGTATGTTGGAGAGCGTTTATAAATTTTGGAGCTATATCATTTTCCATCAACAACTCGCCTGGTTTGGGATCTAACTCTTCGGTTTCTTCGGAGAATAGAAAGTCGTTTAAGTACCCATCTAAACCGTCAGGGTCAATAATAGAAATTTTTACTTCTTTTGCTTCTTCAAGACTATGTAATACGTTAGTAATTCTTTTTACAGAGTCTTCAATCATTGGATATTTTAGATTGTCTGTAGTGTCCCTAAGACATGACTCGATTTGTTGAAGCCGGGGACCAATACTCTGGCTTAAACCTCTTCCAAAAGCTTTAACAATATGTTTTGGAACAACTATTTCTTTCTGTTCTAAAATAATATCTGAATTTTCTTTCGGCAGCATCAATATATCCGATTATACTCCAAAAACTATTATGATACAATTAAGTTGTGACATTTTCAAGTCTATCTTTGTATTTTGAAAAATTGGAAGCTACATCCTCAAGACTTAGTCTTATTGATATTCTTGCGGATTTATTTAAGCATGCCTCAAAAAATGAGATTGACAGAATAGTTTACCTAACTCAAGGAAGAATTGCTCCGTTTTTTGAGCCGTTGGAGATTGGGATGGCAGAAAAAAACGTTGCTGAGTCTATTGCTAGGGCTTATGGCTCGAAAAAAGAAAATGTTTTAAAACTGTATCAGAATAAAGGCGATATGGGATTAACTGCTCAGCAGTTAAGTTCAAAGTTCAATCCCCGATTCAATCGGGGACAAAGTTCAAAGTTAACAGTAGGAGAAGTGTTTGAAATATTAACAAATATCGCACAGTGCTCAGGAGAGGGGACGGTTGAGAAGAGGCAAACTTTATTGTCGGATCTTCTAAAAAAACTGGATACAGTATCTAGCAAACACTTAGTAAGAATTCCTTTAGGGAATCTTAGGCTTGGAATTGGAGACCCTACTATAATGGATGGTCTAGCAAAAGCAAAACTAGGCGACAAAAGTAAAAGAAAATTGTTGGAGGGTGCATATAATAGGACATCGGATCTTGGTCTTATTGCAAAAACTTTATGGGAAAAAGGATTAGATGCGGTTCAAAAATTAAAAGTACAAATTGGAAAACCTATTCGTTCTGAACTTTGCGAAAGACTGCCAAACCCTGAAAAGGTATTTGAAAAAATGTCCTATGGCTTGACTCAGGACAGAATCCACGGAGTCCATGCAACACCAAAATATGATGGATTTCGGGTTCAAATACACAAAGACGGAAACAAAGTATTAATGTTTTCTCGAAACCTTGAGAGCATGACCCATATGTTTCCAGAACTTATTGAGGGGACTCTCAAGCAGGTAAAAGCAAAAACAGCGATTTTGGATACAGAGGCTTTGGCTTACCAAAGGGAATCAGAAGAATTTCTACCCTTTCAGGAAACAACTAAAAGACGCCGAAAACACAATGTAATGGAAATGTCAAAGACGCTTCCGCTTCGCGCATTTGCGTTTGACATTTTATACATTGACGGAAAGTCTTTACTCGATACGCCGCTTATGGAGCGGGCAGAGATACTAAAAAAAGTGGTTCACGAAAACGATATCCTTATTCCTTCCCCTGGAAAAATACTTGATGATCCAAAAGATTTACAATTGATGCTTGATGATTCAATATCAAAAGGTCTTGAGGGGGTAGTTGTAAAAAAGATTAATTCGGTGTATGAAGCAGGCGGTCGAAATTTTAATTGGGTGAAACTCAAACGACATTCAGCAGGGGAGCTACAAGATACTATTGATTGTGTTGTTTTGGGATATATTGTTGGAAAAGGAAAACGGACTGCATTTGGAGCAGGAGCATTACTTGTGGGTTTGTACGATGATAAGAAAGATGAATTTGTTACAGTATCAAAGATTGGAACTGGTTTAACAGACGAAGAGTGGAGGGAAGTTCACAAAAGAGCAGATAAAGTAAAACTTACTCATAAGCCTGCACGAGTTGACTCTTTAATTGAGCCCTCTGTTTGGATTCGGCCTTCGATTGTAATTGAGGTTTTGGCAGACGAGATTACCCGTTCGCCCCTTCATACAGCTGGTGCAATATTAAATAATGGTGTTAAGGAGGCGGGCTATGCCCTTCGTTTTCCTCGTCTAGTTTCATTCAGAAGCTCAGACAAACGCGCCGAAGACGCGACAACGGTTAAGGAGTTGATTAAAATGTATAGACAACAGTCAAAAAAATAAACTATGGAAAGGGACAAAAGAAGCAGGAATGGAATGGCAGGGCAGGCGAGACTAGAGACGAAAAAGATGCACAGGATAGAGCAGTAGTCATTCCGTTTAACAGACTTAGGTCATCGCGGACTATAATGCTTTTATAGAGCAACAGATTGAAAGTGGAAATGAAGTTTTTTCTTTCTTGCTCGGTCTGGAGATGACTTGGAAAAAGTAAAAAAGCTGGCAGAATCTTTTAAAGGAAAGCATGGCATAATAAGTGTCAAGGAGAGTTTACTTGAAAACCCAGATGAATCTAAAGCTGTCGTTACTTTATATAGACAAAATCTCCCTAATGTAAAGATGTGAAAAAGTGATTACCATCCCTTTCTACCTCACCTTGTTCTGCAGGAACTGGTAAATATCACAAATTTCGCAATTGCGGAAATTGTGAGGGTTTTAATTTTTAGAAAGTCTTTTGTTTTATGTTTTATGACGTTATTCAATGAGAATACAATTTATTATTTCGAACTATCGAAGTGTCTTTTGACTGACCTTATCCGACTTTTGCTTCAAATTAGTTATGTCATTGCGATCCGCCAGATGGGGGAGAAGCAATCTCTTTTTTGCAATGGGATTGCCACGTCGCCCCACTTCGTGGGTATCCCCGCAATGACACACACAAAGTGGGGTAATCTGAGGTCTTGTGGGTTCTGTGCCAAGACATTGTATCCACTCCAGTATCCTAATTTTACAGATACGTCATCAAGAATAAAAGGTTGAACAAAACGTATTGTATCAGAAATTTCAGGTATTTGCTGTTTCAAATAATCAAA
>Ga0213870_1001092_pt1 | contig 12453 bp, 11 predicted proteins | sample WICALVC2017_Meta_FD_160119 | JGI IMG/M metagenome (GOLD analysis project Ga0213870, IMG submission 160119) | Freshwater microbial communities from subterranean cave lake in Wind Cave National Park, South Dakota, United States - WICALVC2017 | ecosystem: Environmental > Aquatic > Deep subsurface >... | reverse complement strand
TTGCAGTCTTCAGGTGTATTGGAGGCATAAATGGGTACAGTCACTGCTCTTGCACCGAGAATGCCCATATCCGTAGCAGCCCATTCTAAGCGCGTATTTGAGAGCAGACATACATTTTCACCTGGCTTCACGTTGAGTTCTAATAACCCAAGAGAGATCCACCTTACATTTTCATAAAACTCCTGCCAGGTTAAAGCTTTCCATGCAGTCCCTTCCTTATAATGAAAGGTTTGACGATCTGGCTCGGTACGAACTCGGTTTAAAAATGCTTGTGTTATCGTTGGAAAAATTTTGGGAAAAATTTTGGATTTTGTTTTCATAAAAGTTCCTTTCGTATTCAATATATTGTATCTTCAGACATCACAATTTATGGCGTTTTACCGCTGCACCCATTTCTCGTTTTGCATCTCGCTTTTTGATATCCTCTCTGCGATCGCCTTTTGTTTTGCCTTTAGCAAGTGCCAACTCTACTTTTGCTCTACCTTTTTGCCAAAAAAGTCGCAAAGGTATTAGCGTTAAACCTTTTTCTACCACTGACCCAATGAGTTTACGAATTTCATGCTTATGAAGCAAGAGTTTCCGTGTGCGCAACGGGTCATGATTAAATTGATTTCCATGTGAATAATGCGCAATATTCATATTCAGCAAAAACACTTCACCATTCTGAAGCAGGGCATATGCATCACTCAAATGTGCGGTTCCCTGCCTTAGAGATTTTACTTCCGTGCCTAAGAGCACTAAGCCTGCTTCATAACGATCTAATAAATGATAATTTCGTGAAGCATTTTTATTCAAGCAAATATTTTTAGTGGATAATGACATAGAATCCTTTATGGACTAATCCCTGTGGACTAATCCCATGGAAAGAATTTCTTTTAGAGCATCTTCTACAGTCATGTTTACATCTTTTACTTCATCAGAAGAAAGCTTTAAATAAAAACCAGAGGTAGGATTAGGAGTGGTGGGAACAAAAACCGTTACTTGTTTTGTATTAGCTCTTTCACCTGTTACGAGTGCAAGAGTTGTAATTCCTTTTCGTGGATATTCAATTTCAACCACTTTCCTAAAATTTTTAGATCGATCGGCTGCAAAAGTTTTTAAAAGTTGATCTAAAGTTGTATATACAGTTCTTAAAACTGGGACACGAATTAAAATTCTCCCAATTATTTCCAAAAGCTTGTGACCCAAATAATGTCTAGAAACAAGCCCTACAGCGCAAACTAGAAAAAAAACAAATATCCAAATTAAACTAATTTGAAAAAACTCTAAAATTTTAGATAAGAGCGGGTCTTCAATGGAGAAGAGAGCTTTTGGACTTAAGGCATTGGGAACTAAGTTACGGGCTTTCATGAGCAGGATCCCAATCCAAATCACAATCGATACCACAGCAACAAGTGGGGTAAGAACAAGAACACCCGTAAGAAAACTGCTTCTCAGTGAAGCAAAAAAACTTCTTTTTTTTGGTTTAAAAATTCGCAGAGAGCGAAAAACCCCCGCCATAGATATTTCCTCCGATGTCGTACCCAGGAGCACCAACTTTCGTTTGTTCTGCAGTACCAGCTTCATTTCCTGGATCCTTATTGACTCTCTGCTTGACAAGCCAGTGGTATTGAAAGTGCAAATCTAGGGCTATACTTTTATCTGTAAGTTTTAGCGTCTTTAAGTCGGTACCTAGACCTGCTGTAAAAACATGCTTTGTAGGATCCACTAAATTTCCAGGACCAGAATTAGATTTAATTGGAGACTGTCTAAAAAAATACCCAAGACGGGAGGTGATCATTCCAATACTTTGCTCATATCCTACTTTAGGTACAATGATGTTTCTCATTTGAGGAAGGTTGTTTACTGAATTTTGAAATTTTGCTACAGAGCCTCGATCGATCACTGTTAACGAAGGAGACTCATAGGCTTTGTAATTGAGCCAATCTGCTTCCATAATAAACCTTGCACCACCTGTTAGATTAATACCAAAACCCAAATCTACTTCAAAAGGATCGTAGTAAAGAGCGCTTGAAAGATTAACCACAACTGGCAAATCGCCTGCGGTCCCCAAAACTCTAGCATTTGCATTGGTGTCAATACTAATTCGGTATCGATTGGGAAGACGAATCGTAGAGGCAGCTTCAAATGTCGTCTTTTTAAAGAAAGCTGAAAAATAAGGAGCAGCTCCAGGCTTGATCGTTGTAGAAAACCTAGCATGACTTACGCTTCGTGCTGCTGCACTAGGAGTTAGAGCTGCAGTAGATGCAATATTCGTAGAAAATGCAATCCCTGAAGCAACATGGAAATCTTTTACAGGAGTTGCACTGAGACTGGTATAAATTTGAGGGCGTTGAGTCCGAGAGCGGTAATTGAAATACTCTGGCAAGAAAGGCTCTCCTGTATCTAAGTATGCAAGTCTCATCACAGGTAAAAAACCAGTTACACCTAAACTTAAGTTTTTTAGCTTTTCTCCAAGATTAAAACTTATTCCAAGCGCTTGTCCAAGGTGGTCTAAATAAGCAGTTGTATCTACTGGGCCTAGGCGATCTCCTGTATCCGATGCCACTGCACTGTTTGCAATAGTTACATTATTAATAGATATAAAACGAGGATGGGCATACGAAACCCCTAAACTAATATTAAGTCCCGACCTGCTGCTATTTGCTGCAGGATTATAAAAAGTTGCAAAACTTTCAGTTGATCCACCTAAAATGGTGTTTCCTAAAGCACTTGCCCGTGAACCATATCCATACATTTCTCCTGTTGATGCATATGCCTGGAGCATTCCTAGGATGTGCATGCGACAAAATATACTGATAGCTGCAAACAATAATATAAAGTAAAACTTCAAGATGCCTCCTTAGTATATTGATATAGTTCAATTAAAGTTTCTAATTTTAAGTCTTCAGGACGCTCCGTACCAAAAAGTCCAAGCTTTGGAAAGAATATATGTTGAGACGTCTGAAAAAAGTTGCGAATCATCTTTCGACGCTGGCTAAATAACCCTTTACAAAACTGCTCAAAATCCAATGGATTTTTTACATGTGCCACTCGCGATGGTAAGATTGGTTTTAACAAGAGCACTGTACTCTTTACTTTTGGAGGGGGCGTAAATACTCCTGGACTCACGTCAAATAGTTTTTTTACATTAAAATAACTTTGTATAAGCAAGCTAAAAGCTCCACGAGCTTTTGTATTTTCTTTTCCAATCATCCTTAAAGCAACTTCTTTTTGAACCATCACAATACAACCCACTAACTCCTGAGAACATGTGCAAAGTTTTGCAAGGATTTGAGAAGCAGCAGAATAAGGTAAATTGGAAACCACTAAAATTGGAGTTTGATTTTTTAGTTTTAGCGTTTGGATTAAATTCACGAAATCCAGGCTTGCTGCATCCATCCAATGGGTTTCAATATTAGGTATGTGGCTCTCAATAAATTCTTTTAAAATTTTGTCTTTTTCAACTAAAATCAAATTCCCAAATTTCACTAAGTGCTGTGTAAGAGCCAGCTTACCAGGGCCAACCTCAAGCAAGGTTTTTGGCTGTGAACTTTCCCACTCCAAAGAAACAGCTTTTATAATTTTATCAATAGTAGGTTTGTGGTGTAAAAAGTGTTGCCCATAAATTTGGATTCTTTTTTTCACCGGAGCATGTCGTCTCACCAAGAGGTGAACGCTCCAATGCTGGACGTGCGACAAGATATTATGTTGAAGTGCTTCTGATAAAGCTGTTCTAATCTTTGTGTAAGCTTTTCTACTTCAAACTCTTGGAGTGCTCGTTCAAAAGCTTTTTCACCATAACTTTCCCTTAGAGCGGGATCTTTGAGCATTTCAAGTCTATCCGCATAAGCTTGCCAATCCTCTTCCTGACATACAAATCCACCCTCTCCAATAACTTCTTGCTGGGCATTCATGAACTTAGTTAAATGTGAGACTACTGGTTTTCCGTGCATCATGGCTTCCGCAATACTACATCCAAAAGTTTCACCGTCCCGTCTTCCATGAGCTAAAACATCCAACGTGTTATAAAATGCACTTAATCCCTCTTGGTCTAAAGCTTGAAAACAAATAAAATTCTTTAATCCCATTTTTTTTGCATCCCTCACCATATTATGTGGAGGTGTAAGTGCTAAAAAAAATGTCTTTTCATCTTGAATTTTTTTGTAAGCAAAAAGTGAAAGGGGATCATAAATACCAGGATCTGCTCTCCCTACTCTACCCACAACAAACGCATGAGCTGGAATTTGAAGCTTTTCTCGAAAATGGTTATTTGTTAATGGTTTTTCAATAGGACTATAAAAAACTCCTGCACGTGGATCATTTTTTGCCCAAAGGGCTTTGTGATTTAAAACCCAGCTACTTGGAAAAAAAAATTCTTTTACATGTCGGTGAGCGGGGGCTGTGTTTTCAATTTCAAAAGAATTTGTAGTAATGACTACAGGAAGTTTACCCATGATTTCTTCATCTGACGTAGGGGGCTCTGGTGTTCCTGAATACCAAACATGTAAAATATCGGGAGAAAGTTTAAGCAGGATTTTTCTAAGGTCTAAATCATCTTTTGCAAAAAGAGTCCGCTCTTCTCCCAATAATGCCTGGAAGCGAGGCACACGGGTATTTTGCTGCGACCAAATTTGTTTTTTTGCTTTTGCGGAATCAAATCCTAACAAACTACTCACTTCAATACGGACTTTTTTTAAAAAAGATGGATTTTGAATCCTGGAAACCACATAAACATCGTGCTTGTCTTTATTGAGGTACTTACAAAAAAGCTCGATGCTGCGCTCTGTTCCTCCAATACCAAGCTGGTTGCAATAAAACACGACTCGAATTTTTTGTTTGCTCATATTCTTGAGTAGCTATACCAAGGTTTAATCTAATACAAAATTATAAATTGATAGGTAACTCAATTGTGATTAAATTTCGTCCTCACCATTTTTTATGTTCAATATATTTTGTCGCATTTACATCACGTAAATGCTCCGGTGGATTTGAAGGTAACGGACCTTGCTCATGGAAATCGCTTGGCGTCTGTGAGGCTGCACTCAAAAAACTTTTACAAAAAAACGATCCCGGCAGGACTCGAACCTGCGACCCTCTGCTTAGAAGGCAGATGCTCTAATCCGGCTGAGCTACGGGATCTGAACTCCTGTCTTATCTTAATTCTTCTCGATCATAAAGTGTTTTTAAGAACTGTATGTGCCGAATGCCAAGGTGAAAAGATTTTTAAAGTCAGACAATCCTGTAAGCATTTGATAATAAACTTATTCAAACTAAAGCCCATCCTCTCACAGCTCATTTATAGGGCGCAAATTCAACTTCTTAATGCAAAGAAACTGCCAGTCCTGCATGTCCTTCATTATGCGTACCTTCTACATCAGCTAACATGCTCGACCCTGCTTGTGCACCCACTTCCACAACATTTATTAATTTACCCATTCGGCTGTTTTCAGCTAATTTATGGCGGTACTCTAATCCACCATCTACATCTAATCCAACTTCTACAAAACCCACTTCACCTTTCGCTGCACCTTTTAAACAAAACCCATGCTTTTTGTTTTTTGTTATAAAAGGACAAAAAGCACCAGAAACTTCAGGTCCAACCACAAGAAATGGCAACACCTCATCTTGAGACTCACTTGCACCAGCTTTAACAAAAACTCCAAAATGTCCATTTGGAGAAAACACATCTTTTCCTGTAGATTTTAAGCGAAAACCTCCATAAGCACCTACCCTCCAATCTCTTTCTAAAGCTTCATTGCGATCTACTTCAAGACCTCCATGTAAATAAGTGGGGAATAGCTTTCTGTACATCATATTTTGTCCATCTTCTTTAGATGGCATCCCATTATATAACCTAACCACACTTTCAGCATGAGCCTCTAATTCTGCTGTGGCATGAAGTTTAGGTAAGTTGCTATTTCCATCTCCAGTAGACCCCAATGCAGCATCTGCAGATATAGACAAGGCCACATCGTAATCATTCACAAAGTTTGCACCACCACCTATTACAAGACTTGTGCCCACTCCACTTGTGGTGAGGACTCCCAGATTTGCATTTGATTGGACAGAGGATCCTGTCGCATTTACGTGATGTAAATGCCCCGGCTCATCTGCACTAAGTATTGACATAGAAAAACCAAAAAATAAAAATAGAACTTTTACTATAAACATAACCTTTCTCCTTTTCTAATTAAAAAATAAAAGCAAAAAATATGCCGAAAAAATTACTGTTTTATTTCAATTGCACTGGGTTTTTTGCAGGATTTGAAAGTGTATAAGAACTATACAGTCGTCAAAAACGTAGAGAGGTTTTGAAGAGATCTCAAGCTCAAAAAAACTGGCATTGGAGTTGCATCACTAGAAAGCAGAGGAGAATTGTATGAAAGATTTAAAATTGTTCTTAGTAGTAATATTAACCGCGAACATTGGAGTGAGTTGCGGAAAAAGTAAAACAGAAGAAATACAGCCAAGCCCCACAAATCAATCCCAGGCTTCTGCACCTGCTAGCACCTCGCCCGCAGTACCAGCTCCAACTGTTACAGTACCACAAGTTACTACTCCAGGTGGTCAGATAGCAGATGTGTGTACAAGAGCTGTGACTAACTATACAGCACCATTCGCATACACACGCTCTGGAGCAGGACAGCAAAGCCGTTATGCTCCATCCAGTAGCGGCTCCATAATTGCTGATCAAGATTTAAGAGTACAAATTAGGCCCAATGCTGCTCCTCAAAATACTGGGGCAGGCGGAGCTCAAAACTATACAAAAATGGCAGTGGATGTTTCACTTTATGACCGCGGTCAAGCAGTATCTGGCGCTACATTTACAATTCCAACTCAAACAGGACAAGGTCAGTATGGCCCACATCTAGGAGTAGCTGTAGGATCAAAATCAGAAATTGTAGACTTTAGCTCATTCATACAGTCTCGTCCAAATGGGCGGTATTCGTTTAAAGTTTCAAACGTTATGACAAATAGAACCTGTGAAAACCATTGCACAGCTCAACACTATTGCTCTAACTGGTATTATGATTTTTTCCGTGGATGGCAGTGCTCTGTTCCGGATTACTCGATGATCTACCAGTGCATGCAGCTTCAATGTGACGTTGGACCTGCTCCATCAACAGCAGCATGGTCCCTTTCGATTTGGGTCGAAACAGATAGCACGCCCTGCTTGACACAATAAGTGTCTCCAGACTCTAGGTGTTGCCAAATTTAGCAACACATTGTTGTAAAATGTATTGCGCTGCATTTAATATTGTGTTAGTTACACAAAATTATGCAAAGCCAAACGCCTTATACGACTCAAAAGACTAGATTAAATCTAAGCGCAACGAAGACAAGCCAAGAACTTTTGCGACCGGAGAGCACGCAGGAAGCACAAGCGACAAAATATCCGGAGCATTTACGTGATGTAAATGCGATAAAATATAATGAAGCATTACGGATCTGTATTCAGCAAGAATTTGCACAAAGACTACAGAGAAACCCAAGGTACTCCTTACGTGCTTTTGCAACATCCTTAGAGCTTAATGCAGGACATCTTAGCCGTATTCTTTCTAGTAAACGAAATATTTCAAAAAAATTATCTAAAAAAATCCTTTCAAAAATTCGACTCAGTCCAAATGTGCTTGAAAAACTTTCGTCGCATCAGGAGCTTTCCCAAGCGGAGCCACACGAGCGCGGATGGAGCGAGGGATCCAACGCGGAGCGTTCCAATGACGGGAAAGCAACAAAATATCCGGAGCATTTACGGCCAAAGCATGTACGTGATGTATATGCGACAAGGTCTAATGTAAATGCGACAAAATATCCGGAGCATTTACGTGATGTAAATGCGACAAAATATAATATTACTTCAACTGAAAGCCCTTTTAAAAATCTCACATTAGAATACTTTCGAGTTGTTTCAGACTGGTATCATTTTGCAATTTTAGAACTAACACGTACCAATAGTTTTAAAAATAAACACTCTTGGATTGCAAAGCGATTAGGACTCACTCACGCACAAGTTAACTTAGCCATTCAACGCCTATTAGATCTAGAAATGCTCATCAAAGATAAAAAAGGAAACTATAAAAATGTCGCTGGAAACATCACAACAAAAGGGGACTGCTTTAGTGTTTCAGCATATCGAAACTTTCAAAAACAAGTTTTAGAGTTAGCTTCTCAAGCTCTAGAAGAAATTCCAATCGGAAAACGTTTTCAGTCTTCAATGACCTTATCGATTAATACGCAAGATATTCCAGAAGTTGTCAATAAGATCAATCAATTTGAAGAAAACTTATTAAAATTTGTGGAGCGGACAACTGAAAGAAATGAAGTTTATCAAACAAGCATTTCTTTTTTTCCACTTACAAAAATCAGTCGTGAGAGCCATATCAAAAGCTCACGCACAGGAGGCAGAAATGCAAATTAAGACTTATTTTAGTACTATCAGTGTTGCTTTAGTATTTTTAAATTCAAATATCACGTTAGCTGGAATCCGAGTACAGGGTGGTGAAGCTATTCGGATTAATCACTCACTAGTCCTCCGCGACTTAAGTGATAAAACAGTTTGTGATTGGACCGATGGCAAAACATTAAGTGAGTCCATCCCAGAGTTTAAAAAAGTTTTCCAAAAGTTATCAGAAATAAACTGGTACTTTAGCTTAAGTTTAAAAAAAGAAATAGAGTCACTCAATATTTGTCTCACAAGTAACCTGATTAAAATCAATACTCAAGATGCTGCTGCTTTAACTACAATTTATGGAGATGAAACGATTCAAGTTGCAATCCGTTTAGAAAATGAGGTTTACATTGATAAAATCCTTTTTGATCAAATGTCATCCAAATCTCAAGCCATGCTCCTTGTGCATGAAGGAATGCACGGATTTATTCCTTTGGATGTAGAGCGCAGAAACCAAAAAGTAAGGAGCATGACAAAAGTCATTGCAAAAGTTGCTTCTGGCGCTTTGACATCACAAAAACAGTTTATAAAAAACATTCAAAATAACGACGTTTTTTATTCTGCTGACTTAAAAGAAATATCTCCATACCGAGATGAAATTGAATTTGCTTTGTCTGATTCAAATACTCAAAAAGAAGTTTTACTTAAAAAAACCAACTTAGAAGATTTTTTTAAAAAACTACATTCTATGAATATAACAAATACTCTATATTTAGATCATCAAAACATAATCGATCATACTACATTACAAAATTTTACATTAGAAGCATGTAAAAGTGAGGATACAAAACTAATAGAGAAAATTCTATACCAAGACAATATCGCGCAATTCAATCCTGCTTTGGTTTGTTTGTCTTTAGAGAATGTCTTTCAAAATAATGTGATTTTACAGTTGGTATACCAATCTACTGCGCTTAAAAATGCATTTGTAAAATTTTATAATAAACTCTCACAAAAAGAAGTTATGCAAGAAAATTTCAGATTAAAAGCAAATACAGAATTAGAACTTTTAAGCAGCAATCGAGAAACAGGATTAAACAAAAAAACTCCTGTGATGCAACTCCAACCTGTCCTTGTAATTGAAGATTTAAATCCAGAACTCAAAGGTTTTTTTCAACTCTTAGTTTTAATATTTCCAGGTGAAGACTCAGAAACACTGCAAGAGCAAGTTTTTGAAAATGAAGATTTTTATAAGGCATTTGGTATTGGAAAATTAAATGAGCAAGCTAAAAATGCTGCTCATTTTCCACGAGAAATCTCCTATGCTAGGGCTCAAATCAAAGTTATCCATCAAGCTGTTTTTGAAGTGTTGCTTGAGTTTTTAGAAAAAGAAGTTTCAACCGAGCGAGCACTTTGGTTTTTAAATCAAATTCACTGGGATGAGTTAGGCATTCAGAAACCACAAAGCATAAAAAAAATGGAGGACTTAAAATGAAAACCTGTTATTTAATTTTAACACTAGGGATCTTTTGTTCAATTCAATCTCATGCGCAGGAAATCATAACTCCACAAAAAGATACTGAAGTGATAACTTCTGAACTTAACCTTACAAAAGATATTGTGGATAAGCTCATTGAAAACCTTGAAAAAAGGTCTGCACAAATTGAGTTTCAACATGAGGATTACAAAAATAAATTTAAAAAATTTTCTAAGCGGGTCTCAGTTGCCTTAGTTGAAGTTGAAAAAGAAATTCAAGAAAAAATCTTATTGCAATTATCTCCTCTTGTTTCACGGTATAATTCAATCCATCAGTCTACAGCTTATACAGATTCCCAAAAAAATATTTTCCTTAAAAACACTCTTGATATTCTTACCTCTCAAGCAAAAAACTTTGAAAACACTTACTGGTCTATTCTTTGGAAACTTTATGAGGCCATTGGACCCTTTCCTTACCATATTGGCTTAAAAGATGAAGTGGGTCGTGTGCACTATGGAAAAACAATTGAATTTCAACTAGGACCTAACAATGATCTCGGCCCAGGATACGCAACTTGCTTTAACCCAATTACAAATGCTGGAAAGTGGTTTGACGATGATCTATATGAAGGAAGTGTTCTTTTTTCTTATTTTAATAAAAATCATGTAAAAACCATCTCTAAATTAAAGCTTAAAACATCTCTAGAAGAAGACGATTTAAATAAGACACAATTTATTGATAATACCAGAGAAGAAAATGATGTAATCATTCAAAGAAGTAGTAAACGAGTACATACTAAAACCGATCTACATAATTTATTTAAAAATTTAATTTGGTCAGATGGGCAACCTAATTACTACGGAGATTATTATATGGAAGAATATTCCTTTAAATATACGCCTATGGGTGGTATAAGGTTAACTGATACCACTCCACAAATTAAACTCGTAACAAACAATGCTTACACAGGTGCATATTTTACAGCTCTGATTTTTAATCCTCAATTACAGAATCTTTTTTTAGATGAAACCTTAAAAGCTTTGGCGCTAGAATGCCAAACCAAAGCTTGTGTATATTTAACTTTAGCGGATCTTAAGGATTATTTAATGCATATTCGAACACAATTAAATAGAGATTTAAAAATTAAACTTGCTGATAGAAAAGAATTAACCGTCTTAGGTATTGATAAAAACCTTTATCATGAATTTGATTTTGCTGTACTGATCCGCAATTTAAAAGAGGTTGAGAGTAGAATAGAAAGCTTAAATCTACCCTTTGATTTAAGTCAAAAATAAAGGAGCATGAAAATGTTAAAGTATTGCGCTGTTTTATTTTCTCTGTTTTTTGTTCTTAATATAAACTCCTTTGCTAAGTCAAAAGCTAAGTCCAAAAGACCAATAGAGATTTGGGCGTGTACAGCACAATGTGTAGCTTTGTTTCATCATATTTTGTCAGATTTGCGTCCCACTTTGTCGCCTATACATCCTGTGTATGCTCCTGCAAATCCTCCAGCTGGAGGATCCTTATGGCTTTTAGGTCCCGTGAGCGGTGAATCTCAAGCTAGTGAACACGATGCATATTTAGATTTAGCAGATCAATGTAAGGCTTTGATTCAATCGAAACATTTACAGCCGGAACGTTTACAGGAAGTAAACGTGACAGAGCAGGATGTAAACGTGACACAATACCCTGAGCATTTACATACTGTAAATGCGACACAGTCCAATGACCTCTACACCCCTGCTCTCATTTCAGGATACTCTTATTCTAAAAACACAAACAACCATGATCAGGTTTATTCAGATCATAGCTGTTGGTATAGAAATTATAAAGTATGGATGTGGGATTCTCTTGAGTCTCAAACCATAGATATTAAACTTCAATTTTCTAATCTTAAAAGCGCTTGCAAAAAAGGTGTTCTCAATCCCTCTGCTCCACGAAAGTGGAGAGGCAAAGGAACACCTTTAGGATAACAAATACTTTTGACTTTTAAAAATCTGGACTGCTGAACGCCTAGACGAAGAAGATACGGACTGATCTGCGGACTACCGGTACTAAATATAATTTCCATGCTGGCAATTTGTACGTGTCAATAAACTGTTCAACTTTATATTATAATTTATCGGTTAAATGCTCCAAAAACATACACCTCTATTTCATGTCATCAGTTAACAAATTTGTTAAGTCACCACATGAAATTAGAGTGTGTAATATTTATATGGGGCGGGTCCATTCCATTGTTGCCAAATGCTTTTCGTAGAGAAATTTGTAACCTTGTGATAACCTTTAGGTTAACTGCTCTAATCTGCACGTCGAAGAGTATTGCGGCAATTTTTATCGAACCGATACCAAAAGTCTGATTTCTGATCTGTTGCCAATTTTGGGACTGTCGAAAAAGTGCGATTTTAACCGAGATATTGCATTTAAGTTGGTAGCGAGACAAGCAAGATGCAAGCTAGTGGAGCGAACGCAGAAGTTTTTAAGCGAGGCATATCCAGAGCGATATGTTGAGCTTAAAAATCTTCGAGTACGCTGCAATAGCGCCGCAGATTGGTTGTCGCAGTAGAACTTAAATGCAATATCTCGGTTAAATAACTTTGTGACT
>Ga0213870_1001091_pt1 | contig 12466 bp, 10 predicted proteins | sample WICALVC2017_Meta_FD_160119 | JGI IMG/M metagenome (GOLD analysis project Ga0213870, IMG submission 160119) | Freshwater microbial communities from subterranean cave lake in Wind Cave National Park, South Dakota, United States - WICALVC2017 | ecosystem: Environmental > Aquatic > Deep subsurface >... | reverse complement strand
AAATCCCTTAAAGATTCAAGTGCTGAGTTATGATTCAAATAGTCCTAAGCTAAATCTGAACGTGAAAGAAAATTTACAAGGCAATGAGATTGTACTGGGAGAGTTGGATGTTTCCTGGCCTTGCGCATTAGAAAGCATCAACTTCAATTCTTGTTTAGACCAGAACAGCAAGCCGTTCATAAAAATATTTGAGAGTTCAAGGAAATTCTGGTTCTGTGACAGTCAAAAAATTTATTACCTATTGCAGACTCCAAACATTAGATCCGGTAACATATTCACATGTCCTGTTATTTTGTATGATGAGTACGGAAATGAGATAACAAAAGATATTAGAATATCTGGAAATCAGCAATCTCCATCTGATATAACGATAAATGGACCTTCTCAGGTGTTTATAGGTGAATTGTTCACACTGCAAACTGATATAAGTGGAATATTCTTTTCGCCAAACACTACAGATTTCATACAATCAAACCAATGGACTACATATCAGAATACACCTGGCAATTACATGTTTTATTTCTATGCGAACGGCCAAAAGGGACAAAAATTAGTTCAAGTGCTGAGTAAAAAAGATTTTTCAATAATTCAGGTTGATAATCCGGCTAGCGTTCCTTTGAATTCTTGGTTCTTAACTAATGCTACAATCAAAAATTTAGTCAATAATCACATTCAACCAATAGTTAAGTTGTCCATAGGAAATCAAACTTACTCTCAGAATATTCTTTTTCAACCATTAGAACAAAAAATTGTCACTTTTAATGCAAGTGCAAATGAAGTTGGATATCAATCTATTACAGTCTCTGTTGAAGAAAATACAATAACAGTTTACTCCTCAAGTATTTTAATTACAGGAAAAAGTTCTCCTTTCGATTTCTTCAATCCATTTATAGATTTTCTCAAGTCAATTTGGGAAAAAATCACGCGCTTCTTCCAAAATTTATTTCGCCACTAACCTCATGAATGCATAATCTGTGTTATTTCCAACATTTACTGAAAATCTAAACGTATAAATGTTTCCAGAAATTAGACATGGGGAGTAATAAATATCCCAAGCACCATTTGTGAATTTTGTTGAGTTGGCCACAGATATATCATCAATGCCAACTAAAATATTCCCATTCAAAGCTAATCCACTTGCAGGATCTATTGCTAATCCATTGAAGTGCCATTGTTTTGTAGTACATACTTGCGTTTGAGATGCAAATCCGGCAGGACCTACTATTGATCCTGAATACCCAATCTTTTCATCAGAAGTGTTTGCTACCAGTCCGATAGAATTCTTATTTTGCAAACTAGTTATGTTGCAATCTAGTGTAAAGGAGCCACCTGATATTGATGAAGAATTTGTGAGTCCAGTTTCTTTTATAACATATTTTATGCCACCGCTTGTGACCAAAGAACCATTGTTAGAAAAAATTACATATCCAGTTATGGAACAGGGAAGTGAGGAGACAGTAAAAACCACATCTACACTTATTAAAAAAATGATCAAAAATATTATGATCGATAAGAAATACAATTTTTCTTTCATGCTACCTATTTAAATTTAAGTTTCTCCAGTATAAGGTTTCTCGGGCAGATAGATTTAAATCTACTGCAATTAAATGTTTGTCATTATGCCAATAGTACCTAGAAAAGAGAACAAGAACATAGAGTTCAAGGAGAAGTTGAGTTCATCAGTTCATCTGAAACCTGAGAAGCACCAACATCTTGCTAGTCAGATGAATTACAGGCTTGAGATAGGGGACGGTACAGCAATATACATAATTGGTGTAGACGATAATGGTAAGTCGAAAGGAATTTCTGATTTGGAATTTGAAGAAACTATGTCAGTTTTGAAGACTCTTGCAGCAGAAAATAAAGCTACAGTATCCAAAATAGAAAGATTCACAGAAAATGGAGATTTGATAGGAAGAGTTTTGATTACACGCCAGATGAAAAAAGGTGTGAAGCAACATATAATTGTTGCAACTTCTGGTCATGTTGGACATGGTAAGTCTACACTCATAGGAACTTTGATGACTGGCAAGGCAGACACAAGTGGTAAGCACTGGCTTTACTTGAATGTCTTGCCGCATGAAATTGAAAGAGGATTATCAGCTGATCTACATTATGCTCTAATGGGTTTTAAAAATGGTGTTCCTCTACATTTGAAAAATCCTTTAGATAAAAAAGAGAGAGCAACTTTAGTAGAGAAATCAGACAAGGTAATTAGTTTTATTGATACAGTCGGTCACGAACCATGGTTGAAGACTACAATCAGAGGTTTGGTTGGACAAAACATTGATTATGGGCTATTGGTTATAGCAGCAGATGATGGTGTAACGCATATAACAAGAGAGCACTTGGGTTTGTTGCTTGCGATGAATTTGCCAATTATTATTTCCATGACAAAAATCGACAAAATGGGCAACAAAAGAATTGCTGAAGTAGAAGAACAGATAGAAAATCTTTTGAAAAATGTTGGAAGAATTCCATTTGCAATAAAGGATGAAAATGATTTGGCAGTTGCATTGGACAAGTTGGACGCAGTAGTTCCGGTGATAAAAACTTCTGCAGTTAAACTAGAAGGTTACAATTTGTTGAACAGATTATTGCAGACATTGCCTCAGAGGGAAAAGATGGTTGACAAGCCATTCCTGATGTTTATAGATAGAATATATAATGTTTCCGGAGTTGGAACTGTAGTCTCAGGAACAATTAAACAAGGTAGACTGCTTGCTGGAAAGGAATTGCTTCTTGGTCCTGATGCTACTGGAAACTTTAAAAAAGTGAAAGCAACAAGCATAGAAATGCATTACCACAGATTGTCAGAAGCAGATGCGGGCTTGGTAGTTGGTATTGCTTTGCGTGGAATAAAGCATGAATATGTTGATCGAGGGATGGTGTTGTGCGATCAGGAATTATCTCCAAAAGCTGCAAAATCTTTTGAGGCAGAAATTTTAGTTTTGAATCATCCAACAAGAATTGCAACAGGATATGAGCCGATAATGCATAATTCTACAATAGCTGCAACAGTAAAGTTACAGTTGATGGATAAAGATTATCTCAAGGCTGGTGAATCGGGAAAAGTAATTATGAGTTTTAGGTATGCGCCTCAATTTATTCAAGAACAAGATAAATTTATTTTCAGAGAAGGAAAGACAAAAGGAATCGGAACTGTCACAAAAATTCTTAAGTATGCTTAAATTGCTTCTGCTGTACCACCAGCATGATGGCTAAACCTAGGTCTTATATTCACAGTAAATATTTTTTCCAAATTGTCATCAAGAACAATTGCAGCACCAGGCCATCTAGGCAGTTCGCTTATGTATTTCCATAAATTTTCCTCTATGTAGGTTTGCATTATTGTGTGTAATGCTTGAAGATCATCTCTACTTGTTAATCTATGAGATATGACTATGTCAACTTGAGACAAAATGTCTTGATGAATCTTATTCGGCATTTGAGTGATAACAACCAGACTTATTCCAGGCTCTCTGCCCTGTTTTGCTATTGTCAGTAACGGATTTAGAGAAACGCTTGGTTCTGTTCCACAAAAGTTGTGAGCTTCATCAATTATCAACCAGACTATTGGGAATGAAACTTTTACATCTTCCTTTTCCATTCTAGCAATTTCTTCTTCTTTCCTTGCAATTAGCCTCCACTGATAAATTTTTCTAGATAAGATAGCTACCAATAGATTTCTGACAGACCAAGCTTCCGTCCCTCTCAAATGAGAAACATCAAAAACTGTAACTTGGCCAGATTTAGCAATCTGATCAATGTCGATCCCCTCAGTTCCAAAAATTCCCCACTGGCTAGCAACAGTTAGCATGTTTTCTAAAGCTTTTTTGGCTTCTGAATTTGTATCTGGATCATCTTTAATCTTTACCAACAGGTCCTCAATTGTAAAATTTTCTTCTGATACAAGTAATATATTTACATTTTTCTCCAATGAAATACCAACAGGATCAGTTCTTTTTAGGTTAAATGCAAGCAACCAGTCTTCAGCTGAAAACTCATATGGAGCGATGGTTATTCCGCCGTCAATAGGAATTTTTGCTCCTTCAAATTCTTGTATCTGCTTGTATGGTACGTATATTTTTACATTTTGAAAATTAGCTGGGTGCATTTCCCAATTTTTTAAAATTTTTAATTGTTGCTCATTCGGATGTTTGAATCCCCAATAAATTCCCATTGTGTCAACAATAATTACAGAGAGGTTTTGTTTGAATTGTTCAGGCAGCATCAATATTTCTTCAGCAATAATTCCAGCATCATATGATTTTCCGTAACCTCTCTTCCCAGTAATCAGCATAACATGCGGTCTAAGTAAATCCAGAAAAACTTTTGTAGTTAAATGAGCATCTTCTCCAGTTCCTACTATATGCTTGCCGATAAAACCTGTGGCTTTGTTCCCAAACTTTTCAAAATCATCCTTGTTTCTACCTACGATAGTTTCATATGCCATAATATTTAATTTTGTAGTTAGTAGCAATAATTAATGTTGGGGAGGGTCATCTAGCTTGGTCTAGGATTTATCCTTGGGGTGGATAACACCTGGGTTCAAATCCCAGCTCTCCCATTTATTTTCTAATGGGGTACTAGTCAACCTTTAAATAAGTGATATTTTAATTATTTTGAATGAGATTAGTTTTTGAAAAGGGTAAGCAAAGAGCTCTTTTTCAAGAATTGAAAAATGTTAATGGATATTCTTGGAGAAAGTTGGCTAAAGTCATGAATTTAGAATGGAGAAAATTCAGACATTTGAGAGATGAAGATTTCACTCTACCAAATTTTTTATTTGATAAAATTTTAGAGCAATTTCCAAATTTAAGAATATATTCAGATTTTATAATTGAAGAAAGAGAAGATGATTGGGGCACTAGGAAAGGTGGAATTTTAGGAGGGAAAGCTGTTGCTGAGAAACTCAAGAATGATTTAGTATTTAGAAAAGCATGGGTTGAAAAATGCAGAAAAGGTGGTACAAATAACATTAGGCAAGGCCTCATTAAAAATTGGGAAATAGGTTTTAGGAATGTAGGCAGAAGAAGATTCTTGGGTCCAAATGATGAAAAAATGTTTACGGAAGCTGAAAAAAGAATTGCCGAATTTTTTGCTAAGAAAGGTATCACTTATAGATATGAACCAAAATTAATTATAAACGGCATGACTTATTTTCCAGATTTCATAATAAAAAATAATATTATAATTGAGCGTTGTGGCTTTTTATCAAAAAAATATTCCATCACTCTTAATAAGAAATTCAGATCATACGCTAGTCTAAATAATAAAGTTGTTATAATTATACCAAAGAAAATTTATAAAACATTCCACCGTAATGTAAAGATACCAAAAAAGTTTGTAAAATTAATAGAAGACAAAAATTTAAGTGAATTAACTGATATGATAGGAGAATATGTAGGATTAAATTAAGGGGTCGTAGTATAGCTTATTAGATCTAGAATGGTCTAGTATTCGGCCTTTGGGAGGCTGAGAGCTTTAAAAGCCAGCAAACCTGGGTTCAAATCCCAGCGACCCCACTTCTACAGAATTTAAATTTATCTGTTTATTATTATTTTATGAACGACAGAATAGAAATTTTGAGGTCAATAAAGGAAAAAACCTTTGTACCTCAAAATTATGAACAGATTCAATTAAGTTCTTTTGATAGGGGATACTTTGATAAGATAATCGAAATTGTCCAGAGGCCATTTTTACCTAAAACAAAGGATATTATGAAAGAATTGGATATGAATGATTCCCATGTGTATGAATATTCAAAGAGATTATCTGCGTTAAAACTAATACTTGCTCCTACAATTTTTGAATTATTAGCTGTGTTTGGCTATTGGAGTGGTCATAATGCTTATGGCTTATCGTATAAATTCGAAAGTGAAAAACTGACAGAATTATTATATTATGATTTGATGATGACAAAAAGACATACGGGAAGAGGCACAAGTGTTAGGAAGAACATAGAACGAGCTATCCAAGGTATAAATCACTCTGGATATCCTAAATATCATATTCCTCTAGTATCAGTAAATTCGGTACCAGTGTATTCAAAGATTTTTAGTTAAATTATTAAATGTAATTAATGAGAAAGTTAAAAAAGCCAGAATATCAGTTAAATATAGCAAAAGAAAGAATTGAAATTCTATTTAATTTAGCAGAAAAAGAATTTCATAAACATCCAGCAAGAAGTAGAAGATACGTTCAATTAGCAAGAAAGATTGCATTAAGATATAATATAAGATTGTCAAAAGAAATGAAAAGAAAATTCTGTAAAAATTGTAACAATTTACTTAAGCCAAAGATAGGTGCAGCAGAAAAAATAGACAAAAAAACAAAAATAATTTCTGTGACCTGTTTAAATTGCAAGTCTGTTTATAGATTCTTCATAACAAGAAAGTCTTAAATACTCATTTAAGTTATAGATGTATATGGAATTGAAAGTCATTAAAAAAGATGATAAGTCCTTACTTCTTGAAGTTGCTGGAGAATCGGTCGCATTAACTAATGCTCTACGAGAAGAGTTATGGGAAGACAAAAGCGTATCAGAAGCAGCTCAAATAAAGGAGCATCCATACCTTTCGCAGCCGAAAATATTTGTGAAGAATTATAAAGGGGAACCAACTACAGCTTTGGAAAAATCTGCCGAAAGAATTGAAAGCTTTGCTAAAGAATTTCAGAACGAATTTAAGAAAGCCCTTAAAAAATAGTTATTAAATGAGAAATTCAAATTACAATATATGAAGGGTATTTCCGAGATACTGGGTATTATCCTTGTTTTAATTATTACGATTGCATTGGTTGGTTTTGCATATTCCTATATTTCAGGTGTGTTTACATCTAGAACTAGCACACAAGTTTCTGTGGCATTTACCCAAAACAATTTAGTAACCATACAAAATCAAGGGGCTAACCCTATCGACACGCTTACAGTTACAGTAGATGGACAGGCAGCTACATTTTTAGTCGACACAAACGACCCTTCACAGATCGGTTATTGGAAAGAAAATGAGGGTACCGGTACAACAATTTCTGGCAGTCCGATTGGTACTTTGTTCAGTGGGACTACTTCCTGTTTTAACGGCACTTGTCCAACATGGGTTGCAGGAAAATATAGTTATGGAATAAGTTTTGATGGTGTTGATGATTACGTTAACATTAGCGGTGTAAATCCGACTCCCGACATAACAGTTGCAGCTTGGGTTCTGTCTTCATCCCCAACAGGATACAGCGGTAAATGGCAATTTGTCAGTAGAAATAATGCATTCATGCTAGGAACACCTGCTGCAGGAGGGAATAATGTATGCTTTATAGTTTACACAACAAGCTGGAATGATTTAACTAACTGTTATACAATTTCCAATCCTAATTCTTGGCATTATTTTGTGGGAACTTTTGACAGTTCTGCAAGTCAACTAAAATTGTATGTAGATGGAGCGTTGGTCAGTACAAAAACAGTAACAGGATCAATAAATCTAGCAACAGGTTCGATACATATGTCACATAATGTTTCATCAGCAATTGGTACTGATCATTTCGATGGCATAATAGACGAATTACGAATTTATGGACGTTCTTTTAGTGACAATGAAGTAGCAGGGTTGTATCAGATTGGAGGTTTAATACCTGCTGGGGCTGTGGCAGATGTAGAAATTTATGATGTACTTTCCACAGGATCGCATACTGTAAAAATTTGTGCTCCTAGTGCCTGCACTACTGCTTATATGACCGTCACGCAACCGACAACGACAGTAACCTCAACTACATCAACAACTACGACTACACTTCCTCCTGATTTTTCTATTTCAGCAAATCCCACCTCATCATCTATATCACAAGGTAGTTCAACAACATATGCCCTGAATATTTCTTCAATAAACGGATATAGTGGGACAGTTTCATTAGCTCAAACAGGATGCCCGCCATCTTCAACATGCTCGTACAATTTAGGTTCGGTTCTAGTACAATCAGGATCATCAAATGTGTCTGTACTAAATGTTTCAACAAGTGCATCAACACCTGTCAATACTTATACTATAAACAATACGGCTACCAGCGGTTCTGTATCACATTATGTTCTTGTAAACACAACAGTTACTTCACCACCTCCTGTGCCAGACTTTTCTATAGCATCCATACCATCCTCAAGCGCAGTTGCTCAAGGCAGTTCAACAACTTACACAATAAACATAACATCTTTGAACAGCTTCACAGGTACCGTCAGTTTATCTGCTACTAGTTGCCCACCATTATCAACATGCATCTTCAACAGAAATTCTGTTTTAATTCCAACTGGAGGATCTAATACATCAATATTAAATGTTAGTACTTCCTCAAGCACAGCCACTGGCAGTTACAATATTAACACTACTGGTACAAGCGGTTCTTTGGGTCATTTTGTTTTAAGTTCTCTAACTGTAAATCCTGGTCCAGACTTTTCAATGACTGTCACACCTCTATCAAGTTCAGTAACGCAGGGTAACTCTACAACCTACACAATAAATATTACAGCATTAAATGGTTTCACTGGTTCTGTTACTCTTGCAAATACAGGCTGCCCCCCTTCTTCTACATGCAGTTATAATCGAAATCCAGTACAAATTTTCGCAGGCAGCAACACATCTATCCTAACAGTATCGACAGGTGGAACAACGCCCACAGGCATATATTCAATTAATAATACCGGCACCAGCGGCAGCTTATCTCATTATGCTAATTTATCACTGACCGTTAATCCAAGTGCACCTTCAGTAGGTTGGTGGAATACAAATTGGGCCAATAGGAAAAATATCACATTAAATAATGTAGCCAATCCAAGCACTTTAGTCAATTATACATTAAACATTACACTATCATTTGCAACAGGAATGAAATCAGATTTCAGTGACGTTCGATTCGTAAACTATAATAATATCCCATTAGATTATTGGACAGAAAGAGTTACACCATCTGCCTCGGCTACTTTCTGGGTGAAATTCCTTTCAATTCCAGCTAGCAGTAGCCTAAATATTTCGGTTTACTACAATAATTCCGCTGCAACTTCATTAAGTAATGGAGCAAACACATTCTTGACTTTCGATGATATGACGAATCCATCTTCATGGTTTACTAATGATTCATTAAATTTCAACATCAGTAATGGTTTGCTGAACTTCAGAGGAATTAGACAAATTACTCCACAAATGATGAACAGAACTATTTCTGTTTCAGGAAATTTTGAGATCATATCTAAAGTCAATTTGCAAATTCGAAATGGCTGGCAATATGTACCTTTCTGGCTACAAACCGCTCCAACTAAACCAAGAGAATTTAATTGGCTGATTAGCAGCTATGGGATAAGATTTAAGGCATTAGGAGTTGCACCAAGCTGGACTGTCGGAATTTTTTATGCAAATGCAACTGATTCATTAGTTACATTATCCGAATACACTCCAACTTTGAATACAAATTCTACAATAAAGTTAAGAAGAAGTTCCACTACTTTGACTGCTGAGATATACAATGATACAGGCAGTAGCTTAAGTTCAGGATCATACCTTGGTGCAAGTACAACTAATTACTCTTTCCTAGTTTTAGGAAATGAAGTTGCCGATATAAATGATCCGACTCAATATGTGCAAGGAAAGATAGACTGGTTTGCTCTTAGGGGTTATAGTCCTCCAGAACCATTAGTTTCCTTCGGAACTGTAGAGAATAAACCATAAAAATTATTAGCAGATGTATTTTCCATTTGCTTTTAAAAGATCTTCTTTTACGTATATGGAAGAATTGGTTCTTAGTGCCAATGCAATTCCATCACTTGGTCTTGTATCCAAACTCAAAACGTTATTTTCTTGCTGCAAAATTAATCTACCAATATAATTTTTATCGCGAAGGTCTATTACTTTCACCATCACTACTTTTATGTTCAAATTTTCCAACATATCTTTCATCAAGTCATGAGTTCCAGGTCTAGGAGGTATTGTATGAGTCAATCCATTTGCTATAGATTGCGCTTGGATAGGATCAGTATTTGCCGTTAACTCATAACAATCCCCAGTAAGAGTTACAATTCCAGTATTTTGCTGAACTGAAACATCAGGTTCTACTTCTACATAACCTACAGTAGATAAGTCTGGCAGAGTAAAAATATTTACTGATGATGGGATTTTACCTTTTTCTGCCAAAATTGAGTAGATTAAAGCCATTGATATTACAAATAAAATAATTAGAACTATATCACTAGTTTTTGATTTTTTCTTTACCATTTCTTTACCATTTGTTTTTTCTTTCTCTTCCACGTATTCCAAAAATTTGTGTAAATTTTTCTTTCCCAGACAATTCTAGCCAACTTTAAATTCTGCTTCACGCCTCTAAATCTTTTCTTTATAGTTACCATGTATTATAATTTTGCTTTAATAGATAAATTGTCTGCAATCATCTGTAGTATGCATTTTGTATTTTTACAATGACAAAATCAGCTGCTGCATGCAAAGTGTAAACAACATCATATTTCACAATAGTTGTATTCACATGAGCAACTGCTTCAGCTTTTGGCAAATTGTTTCCACTGGCAATTAATTCTGTATAACCGTTGCCAATCGAAGTATCTGTAAAATCATCCAATACTATTCTGCTATCTACAGTGGTTACATTCGTATTCGTGGTTTTCCAGTTTATCACTTTCACAAGCCTACTTGTGTTTATTGTTGAATAGCTAGAAGCGGTGCCATTATTCAAAATTCCTACACGGAGATACTGATTCTCAAGAACAAGATCATTTGTTCCGTCATTATCTAGATCATAGATGCTGGCTTTCGCAATTCCTCCTACAGTTAGCAACACGTTACCGTCTTTGACAATAGTTCCAGGTTGCAGAATTCCAGTTTTTGACAATAGCAAGAATTCTACATCATTTGCTTTTTCATTTACAAAATACTGTCCCCCTGAAACTTTTAATGTAGCAGATCTCAATGCTCCAATCCCCTCTGATGCAACTTCTCTGATTAGATTGTCTATCAGTTTCATGTTTTGTGTTGCTTCTTGCAATATTGCTGATTCCTTTCCTCGGTCAATTGCAGGCAATCCAATAAGCAAAACCAAAACTATAGAAGTAATAGTAATGGAAATAATTATTACAGCACCTATCAATGGACTAATTCCTCTGCTCAACATCTTCCGACCCCGATTATTGGCCTATTTCCAGTGGCAACTCCTGTATTGTTGATGCAAATCTTGCTTGTACCTGAAACAAATGTATCATTTCCAATTATTTTTATTCTGTCATACAGCAGCAGCAACTGGATTGGTATTCCTGCAGGAGAGCCAAACGTGAAAGCTGTAAATGGACTGCTTGGTATCAATTGCTGAAGTACCAAGTAGAATTTATCGTCAATAGTTTGGCAAGTTCCTTGAGTATACGGAATTAAAAGATTACTTCCTTCAATCTTCTGCTTAAGCTCCAAAATATAGTTAGGATCAGAGCTAGCAGTGAAATTTACATATTCCAATCTACTTCTTCCACCAGAATGCAGTAATGCTAGCAACAAACCGCTTGCAAATTGTGCTTGATCATGTGTGCATACATAGAAATTAGTTAGGTTTCCTGCTAACTGTTTGTTGCTAACAGTGATTGAATCTATGGAAAAATTCATCAGACCTGCAGTCCCAATCCGATAAACATCATTGGTTTTTGATGAACCAAGATAATATTGCAAAGTATATTTGGTCCAAGTAGGTCTGTTGCTGATTATCATGTTGGTAGCATTTGAACTTTGATTTCCCAAAGTGTCATTTAAAGTTACGTTAAATGTGTAATTTCCTTCGAATGGGATACTGAAAACAAAAGTATAGTTGCCATTGCTGTCAGTAGTGTTGGTTCCTAATGTTCCAGAGTCATAGGAAAACGTGAGAAGAACATTAGGTAGAGGATTCGAAAATGAATTATTTCTATAAACTTTGCCATATGTGTAAATAAGATTGTTCGCTCTAGTAATTATTTGCCTTAATGTATTCATTTTGTTTGATTCCAAGGTTATAAGTATTCTAGTAAGCAGGTTCCCAATGGATCTATCTACTAAAGAAATCGAATCAGACACACCACCAAATATATTGGAATAGAATTGATGAAATGTTATATTTCCGTAAGTGTATTGGCTACTGTAGTTTATGTTTAATATATGTGTACCATTTGTAATTTCAAATATTGTGCAGTTGGTAGCTTGTGTAGAGGTAGATGCGTTCTTTACTTGCCCCAATGATAACCCAGGGCCGAAATAGCATTTGGCAACACCATCAAACCAGACAGTTGCATTTAATAAATTCGTTTGAGCATTCTGTCCTTTTGTGGAATTGATTGTGAAGTTAAGCTGCTGTGTCGTGGCAGCAGATGATGATGAGTTTGCCGGGTTTGTGTAATTCAAAATCAATATGTCTAAAATTCCGACGCTTCCTGCAGAGCCATGACTCGCACCTGCCCCCCCTCCAG
>Ga0213870_1001090_pt1 | contig 12468 bp, 8 predicted proteins | sample WICALVC2017_Meta_FD_160119 | JGI IMG/M metagenome (GOLD analysis project Ga0213870, IMG submission 160119) | Freshwater microbial communities from subterranean cave lake in Wind Cave National Park, South Dakota, United States - WICALVC2017 | ecosystem: Environmental > Aquatic > Deep subsurface >... | reverse complement strand
CAGCAATACCAGGTGTTTTAAAGTCAACACCAGCTCCAGATCCTCTTATAGAGCCAACTATGCCAATTCCTGCTGTCTCAAAACTTATGAAATGATTTGCGTTATCAACTGCTGTTGATGAAGTATTACCAAGTTTTATAATTAACCCATCTGCGTCTGTTCCGGTGTTAGTGTTAAATATTTGCGCTGCTCCCGAGGCTGCCTTTTCGTCTTGTACATCAAGTTTTAGTTTAGGTGTTGTAGTCCCAATTCCAACCCTAGAATTACTCGTATCAAAAGTTATGAAACTATTTCCTTCTGCATTGGCTATGTTTAAGGCAGATGTCGAGTCGCTAAACGGCTGCCATTTGCTTCCGGTTGCGGAGATTATATTTCCGCTATTGTTTATAACGAATTTTTCAACGCCATTTGTATAGGCGCCGATTAGATTTCCTGTTGAGTTTTGATTGATGGTGAAGGCAGAGTGGGCAGAAGTTGTGGCAAGAACCGCAAGAGAATCATCAATTTCCACAGAGCCAATAGCTTGATTCACATTGTTATTTTCTGTACTATTAAAAATAGGTTTTTGCAGATCGATTTTTCCCAAATCCGTTGGCGCTATCTCAACGTTTGAGTTAGTTCCGGGTGTGGTTGAAAGAACGAGAGTTTGACCCAAAAGCTTAAATGTTCCTCCAGTTGCCTGAAAAGTTGGACTTGCATCTCCATCAATAGTAAGGTTGCCTGAGGAATCAAGCGCCAAAATCACATTTTTTGTATTAGCATCTGGGCTTGTTATGGGGGAGAGTCCTTGCAGTTTTTCGGTATTGTTCGCAAGGCTCACGCCAGCTATTTGCTCTCGGGGTACAAGTTCGGGAGACTCGGCAACAGAAACGCCTAGCCATAAAGCTTCGTTTTCCGCAAAAAGGTTTTGGGATAAGAAAGTGTTGTTGCCAAGAACAGCTCCGAATCTCCCTTCGGAATCGGTATTTATCTCTACAACCTCTTGCCACAAAAGACTTGATCCCGAGGCGGTCTCATCATTATAAATAGACATGCGAACAGGTTTTGCGCTACCGCTTATGGGATTACCAGCAATATCAGAAAGTTTTCCATTGAAAGAAAGGATACGCGGAGGTATAGTTTCTAAAGTTCCTAGAACGGACGTTTGACTTTCGGGTTTTGGAGTTATACTTTGATTGATTACAAAGCCGAATTGCGATATAAATAAAATAAGGATTGCAAGGTGAAAATAATGTATGATTGAATGCGAATGATACGTTCTGTACCATTCTGGTCTTTGATAGCGTATGTAGTGCCATGCCTTTTTATACAGCGGAAAATAACGGGTGGAAATAGACAGGGGCGCATAAAATTCCTTTGGAATCGCTGAAATATGCGGAATCGAAGGCAGAACTACGCTCTTTGACCGCGGGGTAAAATTCGGTATGACACCGCTGAATATGGAAGTTTTAGGTTTTAAAGCATCAATAAAACCTATTCCTCGAAGGGTCTTTTGCATTAGACGAAGAGGAGGGAAGCGGGAATATTGGTAAATTTCTGGATTAAATAATGGCGGCGATTCTAATGTTACTTCGTTATTTAACTTTGAACTTTGAACTTTGTCTCGCGGAGCGAGATCCTGCTTCGCAGGAAACTCTGAACTCTGAATATATCCTTCTAAAGCCAACCACTTGAGATATTTTCGAAGCGATGAAAGCTTGCGGTTAATTGTTCTTGGCGAAAATCCATGCTCAAGAAGTCGTTTCTTATATTCATTAACTAAGGTGTCATTAATTTTGCTAAAGACATTTTCTTTGGTTACTTGTTCTATCCAGGTAAGGAAGTGTCGCACGTCAAGAATATAGTTTTTTACAGTAAGATTAGATTTGCTATAGAAATACAAGTAATTTTTGAATGCTTGTAAATGCCATTTGTCTTGCATAATCAATGTATTCTTTAACAAATTTTTCATTTCCTCAAAAGGGTCTTCTATAATAATTCCCTCGGTCTTTAAGAATTGGAAAAATCTTCTAAGACTGGATAGGTGACGCTTTAAAGAGTTGGGAGAGAGATTAGATTCCTGAATTTTTGCCCTTTTATATAAGTCAACAATTTGCGACGTAATATTTGTTGGAGTAATTCCTAATTCTTGATTATACTGTTTTTTATACCAGCTAATAAAACTACTAATGTCAGCCTTATAATTTTTTACTGTTTTATTAGACAGTTTATTTTGGGGAGAATTTAAATAGTCATTGAATCGTCTTAATAAATCCATGTTGTAAAAATTTTATAAAATATCTTATTTAGCCTCAAGATTATACGTATTATACTAATTATATCATCCCTTACATAAATAATAAGGGGAGTATAATCATTTGTCAATATATCAAAAAGGCCTAAATATGATATCTTAAGATAGGTATTAAATATATTAGATAATATATTGATATTATAAAAAATACGAAATTGCTATTTTTGTTAATTCAGGCAATAACTTTTAAAAGTCATTAAGATATTGATTTATAAAGTAAAAATGACTATTTAATATTATATCAGAGTAGATCATGATAGTTGGGGATTTCCATGATACATTTAGATATATTAACTGTTTTATTAAAATGCAATTGATTTTTTTGGATGAAAAAATACTGTCGAAAGTTTAGCTATGATTTAACGGGATTGTGGGTTCAAAGAAGCTGATTTAGCAGTCTTAAAGAGTAAGTGATACATATTTTATCGTCATAGAATAGATTGATAAAACAAGGAGAAGGTTATGGCTTTCGATATCTCTTTAAGCGGTTTTTAACAAATAGAATTATATAGGCTATTGCAATCAATATGATGAACGCGCGAAAGGGAAAAACAAAGAAATGAACAGTTTTTATAAGAGTAGGTCCTTTGTCTGAAGGATTTATGTTTAGGGTTGCGGTATATGGGCCAAACAAGAAGGTTTCTTGCCAGAGGGTTTCTTGAGAACGAATTGTGTCTGCTAAAATATTTACAGGGGAAAGTTTTACCTGACCAATTGTTTTCCCCAAGATGTTTTTTATAGATATAGTGCCTTGGGGTGTTATAAAATGATTGGATTGGTTTTTTAGTCTAACCGTAAAAGGTACAGGCCCTTTCTCTAAGAATGATGGCGAAGAAAACTCTACGATTTTTGCAATACTTGTTGGTTTTGCGCCGATTAGTGGGGGAATTCCTTTGATTGAAAGAAGAACATTTGTTGCAATTCCTCCTTGAATCTTTAACTGATTTAACCTCTCGTCAAGCTTATTTTCTGATACAAATAGGACCGAAAAGTAATAGTCTGATAGTGGTTCGTCTCTGGGTATATCTATGTGAAGCTCAAGAGTTTTACTTTGCTTCGGAGGAATAACTACTTTTTCGATAGCTTCCTCATCTTCGCTAATCTTTATATTTTCAAAAATTAAGGGTTTTTTGCCAATCAGGTAAACAATCTCTCCATTTTCTTCTTTGCTTGAACCAAAAGGCTTAAAGAGGATTTCAAGCGCTACTGACACCTGCCCATGATTTTCTATGGTAATAGGAGTATCAATGTTTGCAGGCGGTTCAATTTGAATTTGAATAATAGGAGGGTAGATGCCCAAAGAAAGATCAGCTGCGGCTGCCTTATCTAAATTCAAAAATAAAAAATCAAAAGTCAAAAATACAATTAAAAAGTAAAAAGTTTTGAGTTTTGACTTGAAATTTTGACCTTTGACCTTTGAATTTTGACTTTTCATCTTAGAAATTAGGAATGCCAATAAAAGTAACGGTATTGCTATAAAAGGCAAATTGTTGTGTGCTAGGAATATTTACTTTGTATGTAATCTGGACTGTTTTCTCTTTTCCTGTGCTTGTAGCCATCGTGACTTTCTGTGGTACTTCAGATAGGGAATTATTTGCGAATTGTTTATAGAACCCTACCTCAGAGAAACCGATTTCACAGTCTGTCCCAACTACGTTATCGCAACGGTAGCCAAAACCATAAGTTAGAGGGTTTGTCCAGAGAGCGGAGACAGTTTCGGAACATAAACCATTGTCACACGTAGTATCTGGAATAAAGGCCGAAGATGCTGAGGCCAAGTCAGACTTGGCTGAGGCCGAAAGTTCTTTGTCTTCAAAAGCAATTATAGAATAGCCATTTGCGGATCCGCTTGAAATAGTTAGTTTATGGCTGCGTTTTATTGGATTGGTTGGGGAGAGCGTGCTAAAGTCAATTAAAGTTTCCGAAATAGAAAAGATGAAGGGATCGGATTGTTCTTTAACAGGTTGTTCGGTCTTGACGCCGAGAATATTGTTTTTAATTGTGGTCGCGTCGCTGTCAAACGCGACTGGGACGTTTGACGTCCCGTCTGACGCGACTGTGGGTTTAGGCTTGGCTACATCCAGTTCCTGCAATTGTAATATATAGTTATCGTTTGACATAGTTTGAGCGCTCGCCCTATGGGCGAGAATACTACCAATACATACCAATACTACCAATACATACCAATACTTCAATGAAAATCTTACGATAGATTCTTGGAACGACTTCATAAAATTATAGTAAAGAATTTTACACACAAACGCAAGAACAAGATTTGGCAATTTATGCATATTGACAATTTTTTCATTATGAGTTTTACTGGAAGTATGATCAAAAGGCCAACCAACGATAAACCCACTGGATTTACCCTTATCGAGCTTCTCATAGTTATAGCTGTAATAGGCATACTAGCAGCAAGTGTATTAGCCCTTATCAATCCATTGGAGCAGTTTGCAAAAGCACGAGACGCAGAACGAAAGAATACGCTCCGAGAACTTGCTAATGCACTGGAGAGATATATGATTAAGAATCGGATCTATCCGGTAACTGGTCCCGGCATCTATTTTTCCTCAGAACTAGGAGACGGGTTTTCTAATAACGGTGGAAATTGGATTCCTGGTTTAGAGGCATCCAATGAAATTACTAGACTCCCTAGAGATCCAAAAGGGGGACCAACTTCTATAATTGCGGGGGGTTGCGCCGCTGGTGGTTGGCAGAGGGCATATTTGTATGTATCAGCCGATGGATCCTGTTATAAGCTACTTTCCCATTGTGCTGCAGAAGCAGCAGGAGCATTTAGCCCAACGGAGCCGTTCATTGATCCAGTTAGGCCTACCTATGCTTGGATGGTATGTGAGCCGTCAGGAAGCGTTTGTTGCACCACTTACTAGAAGTAGCGGGCATGAAGATAATCTTTTGGGAATTTGGGCTTCTTAAGGGCAAGATTTGGATTTTAGACGATTTCAATGACGAGGATCCAGAAATTAATAAGTTATTTTACGGTGAGTAAATGCGTTGCGCTTCTTAAAGATAAAACATTTTTTTGCTACGATTTTAGGTACAATTAAATTCTCATTATGATAATTCAGCTTCTCGCTTAACATCACGATCGTTATAAGTTGTGATATAGCTAAATTATTTTTTTAGCCTCGAAAGAATACCACAAAAAATAGCGGCCGCGTTATTTTACGTTAAATTCAAAATTCAAAATCTACCTTGACACAAAATAAAGTAGTCTGTAAACTTAACTAAGTTAGCTGACATAATAATTATGGAGATAATAAATATGCGCCAAGCAAAAATTGATTTGCCTCGTCTTATAGAGAAGATGCGGGCAATTTTTGAAAGGAGAGCTTAAAATGCCAAAGCCAGGAACACAGTCCCGGATTATCGGGATATTCACTATCACACTTGGGGGTACCTCTAGGACCTCCGAGTTGGTGAAGCTTGGGAATTACGATTGGTTCAACGAGTGGATCACGGATGATCATTTTCCGATCCAGCCGCACGAGGCCATCGGTCGCACAATCAAGCTCGTTGAATTCGATCGCGATCCGAACTCAGAAGAGATAATTGAGGGGTTTGGGCGTCTCGGCCTTAAGCGCCCCACTTACGAGGATGCGTTGCAGTTTGGAGTTGAGCATCCTGACGAGCAATGCAAACACTCGATCGTTTTCGTTCACGAGCCTGTACTCGATCCGGACGGACGCCTCGGCGTACTCGCGTTGCACATGGGCGTAAGGCGTCGGGGACTCGGTCTGTACTGGTTCGACGTTCGGTGGGGTCGGCAGTGTGTATTTGCGGGTGTCCGCAAATAGTTCTCGTAGAGCAAGACGTAATTTTCAGGTGTCAGGCTGCTAAAGCTAATGCGTGTTCTTCTAGTTTTTGTGTAACGCTTCCTTTCAGAAGTTGGCGAGCATGAGGATATTTGTCGGAATCTAAAGAATCTCGGACAGACACTTGTGCTCCCATTATTTTTTGAGGACGAGGATGGCCTTCAAGAGCTATCTCTTTAGGCCATTTGTCAGTTATATCTTTTGAAAAATATCCAAGAAGATTCCTTCCCAAATATGCATCCGGTCTTTTTGACCTATCGAAATTAAGACGAGGGAGAAAGTCCAATAACTCATTTTGGCTAAGAAATCTTCTCTGTCCATCTTGATTATTCCAGGCAATAACTGCGTAAAGAGCATCTTGAAGAGGTTCTTCTGCAAACCTATAGCTTACTGTCCTATATGGAAAATATAGATCTTGAGAATCTTCTTGAAGTTTAATCTGAATACTATTTCCGTTATTGTCCGTTACCTCAATACTATCGTTTGAAAAAGAAAGATCAACACCGTCATATCTTGTGCCAAATATTTCCTTTGTTGAGGGGTCAATGGCAGTAGCATAGGGCGATAGGATTGTTCTTGCAATAAGAAGCTGTTTTTGGCCTTCGTTGTCTAACTTTTTTAAAAACTTTGGTATAATCTGCATTGCCTGGGTTTCAAAAGAGGACCAAGTATCAAATTTGTATTTAGCTCTTAGCCGAAGAAACTGGCTATAGTGCCTTTCGATAGGGGCTCTCTGTAGAGAACGAAATATTTCTCCGTTAGTATTTCCTAAAATCCTCTCTGATTTTAGTTTGGCAAGAAGGTCAAGAAAGGATTTCTCTACCGCCTGATGGTTTACAACAGCAAGTTGCATTGCTTGATTAAATAAATTATCGTATTTAGAGTTTTTGAGCGCATTCGTCTGTTGCTCAAGCCCTTGTTTTACAAATTCTTTATAATGAAGCCTTATTTCGGGGTCTCCTTCATGCATTTTGTGTAGTTCAACAGTTCTGTAATCAGTCGCATGCCATCTAGGACGCGCTGCCATTCTTGGCATGTTAAAATCAGCTAAAATTGCTTGTTTTGCGACTGCAGGATCTACTTGAACGGCTGCTTCAGCGTTTAGAAAATGAGCAAGATGAGCGCTAACAAATGGATGGTTAAATGCAGCTAAGAAAGTCCAGCTGTTGTTTTGATAATCTTTAACAGCTATAACAGCAATCTGCTCGTTATCAAGGCTCAATCTCTTTTCGCGTAAATCCTCTATCCCAAGTTTTTTAAAAGTTGTTTGGGGGGCAATATGGATTTCTTGCTTGTCGGGAAAGCGAGGCTCTTGTTTTTGATGTGTTCGCTCTTTCATAAAGGGGATTATATCATAAATTCTGTAGGAACTAATATTGAATTTATTGTATAATGCAGATAATTATGGAAATAAAGTACAACCCTAGCGAAATAGAAAAAAAATGGCAGCAGATTTGGGAAAAGGTTAAAGTTTACTCTCCCAATCTGGATACCGCTAAAAAACCCTTCTACAACCTCATGATGTTTCCGTATCCATCTGCCGAGGGCATGCATGTTGGGAATATGTATGCGTTCACCGGAGCAGACGTTTATGGACGATTTATGCGCATGCAGGGCTTCGATGTATTTGAGCCAATAGGTTTGGATGGGTTTGGAATTCACTCAGAGAATTACGCGATAAAAGTAGGACAGCATCCAAAAGAGCAAGCCAAAATCAGTGAAAAAAACTTTTACAGACAGCTTCATGCAACTGGGAATGGGTTTGATTGGTCAAGAAAACTAGAAACATACGATCCAAAGTATTACAAGTGGACCCAGTGGTTGTTTATTCAGCTTTTTAAGGCTGGCTTGGCATATCGCTCAAAGGCAAAAGTAAATTGGTGCCCGTCATGTAAAACTGTACTTGCGGATGAACAGGTCTTAAATAAAATCAAATATCAAAAATCAAATATCAAAAATACAAATCAAATATCAAAAATCAGCGTAGATCAGCGTTCGGTTCAGCGTAGATCCGCGGAGGAGGCAGTAAATGAGATAACTGTTAACGTCTGCGAACGGTGCGAAAGTGAAGTAACCAAGAAGGAGCTAGAGCAGTGGTTTTTTAGAATTACGAAATACGCGAACAGACTACTCGCGAATATCGCGAAATTAGATTGGTCTGAAAAAGTAAAGATTGCGCAGAGGCAGTGGATAGGGAGGAGCGAAGGAGCCACCATTCAATTTTCAATTTTCAATTTTCAATTTTCAATTGATGTATTCACGACTAGGCCGGATACTTTGTATGGAGCAACATTTTTAGTAGTTTCACCTGAGCATCCCTTCGTTCAAACGATCGATCGAGCAGACATTCAAACGTATGTTCTAGAAGCCAAAAAGAAGACGGAGCAGGAAAGAATGACTGGGGGGAAGGACCCTTCGACAGGCTCAGGGCAAGGAAAGACTGGGGTATTTACTGGTTTGTATGCGATAAATCCAGTAAACAGTGAGAAGATTCCTGTTTGGATCGCAGATTACGCCGTAATGGGTTATGGGACGGGTGCCTTGTTTGGTGATGCGCATGACACGCGGGATGTTGCGTTTGCTAAAAAATATAATATTCCTTTAAAAGTTACAGTCATAACAGGAGACAATGAGAGAGATGGCAGAATTAAGAATTTTGAGGAATGTTATACCGGCTATGGTATTTTGATAGATTCTGGGGAGTTTTCAGGCTTAACTTCCGAAGAGGCAAAAAAGCGAGTTACTTCTTGGTTAAAAGAGCACAACGCAGGAGGATTCCAAACAACATATCATCTTCGGGATTGGTTAATTTCAAGACAGCGTTACTGGGGTCCTCCAATACCCATGGTTTATTGTGAAAAATGTAAGTGGCAGCCAGTGCCGGAAAAGGACTTGCCGGTTTTGTTGCCTGATGTTAAAGATTGGAAGCCGCTTGGTACTGGAAAGTCGCCTCTTGCAAATCATCCCGAATTTTATAATGTCAAATGTCCGAACTGTCATAGACCTTCAAAAAGAGAGACAGATGTCTCGGACAATTTCTTGGATAGCGCATGGTATTTCTTTAGATACGTGTCAACTGATATAGAAAGTACTGCTTTTGATATAGAAAGGGTAAAAAAATGGCTGCCAGTTGAAATGTATATTGGCGGAGCAGAACATTCAGTGCTACACCTATTATATTCACGATTTATCACAATGGTATTGAAAGATTTAGGATTTATAGAGTTTGACGAGCCATTTAGCAGATTTTATGCCCATGGTATTCTTGTCAAAGAAGGCGCTAAGATGAGCAAAAGTAAGGGAAATGTCGTGGTTCCGGATCAATATATCAATAAATTCGGGGCTGACACTTTGCGAATGTATTTAATGTTTCTAGGTCCATTTTCACAAGGCGGAGACTTTTATGACACTGGAATCGAGGGAATGCACCGTTTCCTCAATAGAGTCTATCGACTTATTTCGGAAGCTACGCAGATAGTCGCAGATCAAAACGCTGAAAAACGCAGATCAGCAAGAATCAGCGTCTACGATCAGCAAGAATCAGCGAGCATGATGCATAAGACTATTAAAAAAGTCACGGAAGACATTAAGCACTTGAGATACAATACTGCTATTGCAGCACTTATGGAATGGTACAATTACATATCAAAAAGCAAATATGAAATATCAAAAATAGAAGCGGAGACTTATTTAAAATTGCTTGCGCCTTTTGCGCCGCACGTCGCCGAAGAACTTTATCAAAGATTTAAGATTTACGATTTAAGATTTAAGAATAAGAAAGAAAAAAATCATAAATCATATTTCATAAATCATAAATCTTTTTATTCTATCCACCTCCAGCCTTGGCCGACTTACGACCCTAAGTTTTTAGAAGAGCAGGAGATAACTATTGTGGCGCAGGTGAATGGGAAAGTGAGAGACACGATCAAAGTGCAAAGTGCAAAGTGCAAAGTGCAAAATTATGTTGAAGAGTTGGCTCGTGAGAGTGAAAAAGTTAGAAAACACCTTGAAGGGGAGCTGGTAAAGAAGGTTGTGTATGTGGAGGGGAAGATAATTAATTTTGTAACCAATTAAATTTCTAATTACCTAATTAACCTAATTTCTAAATAAATCCCAAGCTCCAAATTCCAAATTAGACAATTGGATATTGGGAATTGATTAGGTCAATTAGAAATTAGTAATTAGAAATTTTGAAGTATGGATTTGCAAGGGTTTATTAAAAAGTATCCCTTTTTAAAGCGCCACTGGCTTCCCATAACCTTAGGATTCTTTGGTCTGATATTCTTAGGTTATGGTTTGATAGTGTTGTTTGGATCATCTGACTCAGCCAAGGATGTTGTTTTTGAGCCTCAAGATGCTTCTGTTTTATCTTCAGAGTCATCGAGTGCTACCTCACAGCTTCGTCAACTTGTTGTTGATGTTGAGGGAGCAGTTTTAAAGTCTGGGGTGCATTATGTTTCATCTGATTCTCGCCTTCAGGATGCCCTTATCGCAGCTGGAGGATTATCTTCTGATGCAGATAGAGATTGGGTAACAAAGAATCTTAATTTAGCTGTAAAATTAACTGATGGAGCAAAGATTTATATACCAAGGATTGGAGAGGACGTGAAGGGTACCACCCCACTTCGCCAAGGCTTCGCGGGGCAGGCGGGTAGTACGAGTAGTGATCAGATTAATATTAACACTGCAAGCGAACAATCACTCGACAGTCTGCCTGGAATAGGACCCGTTACAGCTCAGAAGATTATAAATGGAAGGCCGTATAGTTCGATAGATGAATTACTATCAAAAAAAATAGTAGGCTCTAAAGTTTTTGAGCAGATAAAGGAGAAGATAACTGTTTACTAAATTTCTAATTAACCTAATTGACCTAATTTTTAAATAAATCCCAATTAGGTCATTTTGGCATTGATTAGGTTAATTAGAAATTAGTAATTAGAAATTGGTTAACTGGTAGATATAAATTATGTCGTATGAGTGGTTTAAGAATAGTTTTTATACTTTGTGTTGCCTTGATTCTTCTTGCCTTACGTTTTTTCTTTTTCTACCAAAACCAACCGAAAATTACTGATGGTCAACATGTTAACTTTCAGACGACATTATTAAAAGAGCCACAGGTTTTTAGCAGATATCAAAGATTCTCTGCTAACATAAATTCGGCGCAAGAAGTTTTCATAACAACTTCTGTGTTTTCTCAGCTTCATTATGGAGACACAGTAGTTATTACTGGCATTCTAAAGGAAAGAGTGCTAAGCAGGAATAAAAGTATTGTGACAATGTCATATCCGAAAGTAGAAGTCATTAAAGACAACAACCCTTCGACTCCGCTCAGGGTACTGTTGGCAATTTCAAGTTTTATCCGAGAGAAAGCTGCTTCTTTGTTTGGAAAAACTCTTCCTCAAACTTCTGCAAGTCTACTTTTAGGCATTGTTTTTGGCATTAAAGAGACGATGCCTGAAGATTTAACAGAAAGCCTTAGGCTTTCTGGAGTGTTTCACGTTGTGGCAGCATCGGGAATGAATGTGACAATGGTTGGAGGTTTCTTAAGTTCTCTTTTTGGGTTTTTCTTAAAACGCCAAATTGCAATTTTAGCAAGCGTTATAGGGATTGCTTTTTACGCACTTTTAGCCGGTCTTGATCCTCCGATTGTCAGAGCTTCGATTATGGGAACCTTAGCCTTTACAGGACAATTGATAGGCAGGCAAACGTTAGGAGCGTACGGACTTTTTTTGAGCGGATTTGCAATGCTTTTTTTCTCGCCAAAGCTAATCTTTGATGTAGGATTCCAACTCTCTTTTTTGGCAACTGCCGGACTTTTATACATAAGACCGCTTTTTGAAAGAAGCAAAAAAGCAAAAGTTATTCTTAATAGGTCAATTGTTGGTGAAGGAGTAGTAACTACGATAGCGGCGCAGGCAGGAACTCTTCCCATTCTTGTTAGTAATTTTGGAGCATACTCGCTTTGGTCGGTTATTGTTAATGGTTTGGTTTTGTGGACAATCCCAACCCTTATGGTTATTGGAGGAGTTGGGGCTATACTTGGAATGATTGCGCAACCCTTAGGTAGCACTTTTTTATACCTCTCGCTCCCTTTTTTACTTTATTTTCAGGAAGTTGTATCCATGTTTGCCAGCTTTGGGGGAGTAGTAAATTTTGGTGTTCTTCCATGGCAGCTTTCTCTCTCTTACTATAGTTTTCTTATATCATTGGTTATTTGGCTTAAGAAAAAGTAGTAGTTGATTATTTACAAGACGATCGTCATGTGTATAATAAAATTGTATGAGCATTAAGAATTCAATTCTATTCGGACTGACTTTGATAGATGAGGTGATGAGGGAG
>Ga0213870_1001089_pt1 | contig 12481 bp, 10 predicted proteins | sample WICALVC2017_Meta_FD_160119 | JGI IMG/M metagenome (GOLD analysis project Ga0213870, IMG submission 160119) | Freshwater microbial communities from subterranean cave lake in Wind Cave National Park, South Dakota, United States - WICALVC2017 | ecosystem: Environmental > Aquatic > Deep subsurface >... | reverse complement strand
TTGCGAAAACAAATACAAGTAAATAATAGCTGAAAGAATTTGTTTTCGCAATAAAATTTGCTCTTTGAAATTTTGAAAAAAGAAAGCACCTTGCGGATTGATTCGTTTGTACGAATTCCGCAAGGGGGCAAAAAGCTATTTGTGGTTACCTCACAGATTCATGCCGAATCTTTTTTAGATTTTGAATCTAAAGGATTCAACCGCGGGAAAAATGATATAATTATTTACATGCGTCCTAAAAATAAAAAGATTGAAGAGTTGCGCTACGGCACTCTGCAAAATGTCGCGATATTTAATTTCACAAATCCAGTTTCGGTTAGAGAGATTATATCAGCAATTGAATCCTGCGGTTTTAAGCCTCAACAGGGAAAAGAGTGGGCTAAAATATTCCCCAATGCATAGCTTCTGCTGCCGGTCCGTCCACCCCAATCAGTAAATCATCCTTTTTCGCAAGTTGTCCGAGAGATCGATGATCGTATTGCCTTAAAACCATCTTGGGGGAACAGTAAAGAACAAAAAAGTGTTGCAATTATCTCAAATCTTCACGGCCAATATCATTTACTGCGCGAATTTCTCAAGGCGTGCATATGATTGTAGGAATAACAAAAAATCCAACGCTGCAATACGGCGTTGTATTTTTTTGAAAAATATTACTCGTATCCATTGGTCATTATACCAAAAAGTTCGGACGGTTTTCGCCGCCTGCGGCGGCGAGGAAAGCCCCCGCGAAAAATCCGAAACGCGGCGGAGCCGCACCGATGACAATTTCAAGTTTTTCGGTTCAGCGTTCTGAACTACTGAAATTCTAGCGAATTTCAACTTTGGCGGCAAATTCTTTGAAAAGAAAAGCTCTAGCACCCATGACAGATGCTAGAGCAGGTCGAATTTCTTCTCTGGTTGCCCGAAGATCTCGAGCGTTTTTCCTGCCGAGGCTTGAGCCGCAGCACGAAGCTTCGAAGAACTTCTCGTTAGCTGGTGTATGCCCATTTCCGGGGGCCACAGCACGCCAACGTTGATTCCGTTGTAGTCTTGGACGTAGTTCATTCCTTCATGGAACCGCTTGTGCCGTGAGACGACGGCCGTCCGAAGAAACGCGGGTAAGTTGCGAAGTGCAACAGCGGCAAACACACGGTCTGTTAACTCTCGAGAAAACTGTGAGCCGAAACGGAGTGGAAGGTTCGGAAGTATGAGAATGTCGGTTGGCTGAAACTTCTCACACACTTCCCTGATTGGACAGGGCAACGATATGCCACCGTCATAGTAAAATCGCTCATTGACCGCGACGGGTGGGTTGTAGCCAAGTGGCATTGCGGAAGAAGCTTCGATAGCGGCGACGACATCCGGTGTCGCACTCTTGGCATCGATCCACTCTGCATTACCAGTTTCTGCGTTCGTGACGCCAACAAAGAACTTCGATCGAGACTTCTTGATCGCCTCCATGTCCATCTTTGTTCTTCCGTCGCGCATCACTTCACTTATGAGACCAACGTCAATGACCTTATTAATCCGTCGGTAGTTGATGAAGCGCGTACCGGAGAATTCTGTGTAGTAGATGGAGGTACCGAGGAACATCTGTTTCTCCCCGGCGAGATAGTAACCTCCTATCCCAGCACCAGTTGAGACGCCAACAACGGCATCGAAAACATCCGCGAGGCCAAGCAGGTGTAGAGCGATGGTTGCTCCAGCGCCATAGGCCCCAAGGTTCGCGCCACTTAGTATCAAGAGCGCTGTTCGGATATCTTCATGTTTCTTGTCTCCATTTAGGAGAAGTTCGTTTTTAAGGAGCAGGTTTTGGACAAGCTTTGAATCGTGGCGAAGCACCATCACTCTCACCTCCTTTCATTGGATTTCAAGTTCGTTTCTAGAAAATTAATAACATTAATAAAGAGATAAATCAAACATCAAAAAACGGAATCCCAGATGGTTTCCGTTCCTACAGCATTATGAAAAATTTCTTTGTCGAGTCACGACATGGAATTAGTTTTGGCTGAGCTTGATAAAGAAGAAATGTAAGCAAAGGAACAAGCCAAAACAACTGTTCAAAATCTCAAAACCAGTTTTTCCGAAATTGAGCAGAAACTAGAAAAACTGCTCGATGTGTATTTGGAAGAAACTATAACTGCCGAAGAATATACCTCTCGCAAGGAAAAACTGCTTAAGCGGGAAGTCGGTCTACACGAGTAAATCAGAGATTTTGAACAGAAAGGTTTGTCGTGGCTCGAACCGGCTCGTGAGTTCGTTTTGTCCTTAAATCAAGCCGCGAAACTGATTAAATCCGAAAACAAAATGGAAATGACAACATTTCTAAAAAATATCGGCTCGAACTGCATTTTACAGAATCGCCAATTGATTTTTTCACCCAAAATTCAATACGAAATGGCCGCCGAGCGAAGCGAGGCGGCTTCCAATTCCTTGCGCTTTTCTAAAATGTGGACCTGAGGAGAATCGAACTCCTATCTCCCGCGTGCAAGGCGGGTGCTCTGCCACTAAGCTACAGGCCCATATTATTTTTAACTTTAAATTTTCCGCGCCTCATCGGCGCGGCCCGGGGCATTTTTTACGGACTCGCACGCACCTCCGCTTCGCTCCGATGCAGACTCGTCCTAAAATGCCCGGATCAAATCAAGCAGTTGATTTTATCCCCCCACTAGGATTTGAACCTAGATCAACTGATTAAAAGTCAGCTGCTCTACCGGGTTGAGCTATGGGGGGGTCTTCTATACTTTATTAAATTATTAAGGTAAAATCAATAAGTTGGGCAGCGTGGAATTCAAACGCACCCTTATCATTTGTCAATTTAAAATTTATGTGGTATTATAATAGACCTGTTCCCTAGTAACCTTTCTACTGCAATTTCCAGATTTCGGCTGCGACTTCGCAAAATTATTCAACATATACACTGTATATGCTTCATAATTTTTGCTTCGTCTCGCTCGAAATCTGAAAATCTCGTAACGAAAGTTATTAGGGAACAGGTCTAATATAAATTAGATGTTGCTTATTCCTTTATTAACTCAACTTTTGATCTGGCTGCCTCTACGAATACTTTTCTTTTATTTTGGCCGGCTTAAAGTTGATAATCGGGAAGCTATCGCCAAACTTCCTTCATCTTTTATTATTATCTCCAATCACACTTCTTATTTGGATATGTTTTTGGTATCGCATCTGTTTCCTTTTGGCGCGCGTTTTTTTCCAATCAGATATCCCACCGCAGTTAAACATTATTTTACCTGGAAACGGCCTTTTGTTTTGGCTTTGGGCGCGTACCCAATTTTAAAAGGCGGTACGATTGAAAAGATTTTAGAAAGATCGGTAAAGATATTAAAAGACAGAGGAAGAATCATGCTTTTTCCTGAAGGTAAAATACATCGTTTGGGTCGACGAATGAATCCGCGCCGAGGAACTTCTTATCTCGCGGCCAAATGCAAAAGTTACATTCTTCCTTGTTATATTGAAGGTTTTAAGCCAACCCAATATCGCAAAGGATTCTCTTGGAAAGAATTGCTGCTGCGCCGTTATAATCTTCATGTTGCTTTTGGTGAGCCATTTTTACTTAAGGATGTATATTCCCAAATTCCATCCACGGATGAAGAATACCGCGCTGCATCAGAAAAACTTATTGAGCGTGTCTATAAACTTAACAGCAACAAAAACAAATGATAAAATGTAATGATCTCAATCTATTATGCCCTTAAGCCAGGAGGCAATACAAAAAATTTTAGGTATTGAAGAAAAAGTGAGCCTTACGCCGGAGGAAATGGCGGATAAACTTAATATTACTTTTTATCCGTATGTCTCACCAAAAACAAGTAAGGAAGTCCGCGACTTTTCTGAAAAATTAAAAGCGGTGTTTTTAAGACTAAAAGTCAATATAGTGCCGTATGAAAACGCGCTAATAACATTGCCTTGGCATAAAATTTTAAAACGCGGTTTTAAAATTTTAGTAAACAATTTATTATATCCGGACAAAAAAGTTCCTTATGAAATTTTTTCCTATCTTAAGAGTAGAAAAAAAATAAAAGCCGGCATAGCGGTGGTGGCGCAAGGCGAGTCGGAAACAGGAAATTTGCCCATTGATCATACTATGAGTTTTAGAGAAAGTTCGGTGATAACCGTAATGGATATGCCGCCCGGAATTGATAACGATACAGATTTTCATACTCATTTTAATACTGCCATGAAATTGTTCGTCCGCCACATGACCAATATCGTAATTGGAGTGGATAAGGAAAAATGGGTTCTCTATAATTTTAATGCCTCTCACCCTATCTATTCTCTTAAGGAAAATTTTGAAAATAATGTTCTACAGGCCTTAATTCCTAAAGTCGCTTCTCCTATTCGTCCGCCTCGTTTTAAAGAATTTATAATGCAGTTGGGCGCCTTTGATCCTTTTGATGAATTCCATAAACCGGCTACCGAAGATTTAAAAGATAGCGGAACTCTGTTTGATAAAAGCGGGCTTTATCCGCGAGGAAAATCTATAGAAAGCCTGCCTTTTCGCAATGAATTTTATCGCTGGATCGGCAAAATTCATTTGGATGAAAGAACAGGAATGAGTTACGGATTTTTAGCCAAACAGCTGCCTGCAATTTTGCCGGAACTTTTACCAACGGCGGAGGCTGGGAAAATTTACAGCCAGATGCCGGTAGATAGGGATTATTTTCTTGCTGATGGGCAAATATATATCATAATAAAAATTCCGGAGGGTGAATTTGTAATGCCTGTTCCGGAAGTGTGGGTGATGACTCAACGCTCGGGCGCGGATAAGACAAATTTTCGTCCCGAAAAAGACCTTATTAAAATGGGGCTTAAGGGAGGAAAAATGTTTTTGCAAACACCCAAAGGAACAAGCATACAAGCCGGTTACCGCCCATCTTTTGATACTAAAGTTATTCTTGCCCATGCAGTGGGAAATGCCATTGCGGCCGCGATTTTAAAATATCGTTCTCCAGACCATCCTTTTGTTAAACAGCTTAAAAATTCCGGGATGTCTATCAGTCATTGGCATGGTTATATAAATAAAAATTTTATTCCCAAGGGTTGGCATGTGCATGGCGCCGATCGACCGCATGTGGCTTGCTCTTCTTCTCAGTCAGCCATCTACGCGCTTGATGGCAAATTACGATTATTTTTTACAAGTTTGGAAACAAACGAAGAGTATTTAGGCGATATTCATATCGAACCTCATCATGGCACTAACATAACTTTTCCATCTTTACGGGAATTGGGAGAGTTTTTAACCAGAGATAAAGATATTGCTAAATTGGGAAATTCTTATTTATCTAATTACCTTTTTTGAATCTTGAATTATGGTTTTTTTAACCATAGTATACTATACTTTCTTTTTGCTTTTAAGCAGTTTTACCGCTTTGATTTCCGGATTCTTTGTATACTTAAAAGATAGAAAAAAACTGGAAAATATTTCATGGCTGCTGCTTAACGTAAATACGGCCATTTGGAGTTTTGGATACTATAATTTAATTTCTGCCACGGACAAAAATATTGCTTTTCTAAGCAATTGGATACTCCATTGGGGAGCCATTCTGATCCCCATATTTTATTTCCTCTTTATAATTGCTGTTACCCAAACATACGAAAAATATAAAATATTAATATTTCCATATGCTTTATTAGGATTTTTTTTCTCTGTTATTAATATCAGTGAATACTTTATTCGGGACGTATATCCAAAATTTATTTTTAATTACGCTCCTGACGCCGGACCTCTTTATATTTACTTTGCGGCTTATTTCTACGGAATCGTACTTTATGCCCTCTGGATTCTTTTAAAAGTTATTTTGAAAAGCGGGAGAGAAGATAAACAACGGTTAAAATTCATTCTTTACGCTTCTCTCGCCGGTTTTTTGGGAGGCGGCAGCACTTTTTTATTAACATTTAACATTAATTTCCCGCCTTATCCCATAGCTCTTTTCGCCTTTTATCCGATTATAATTGCCTACGCGATTCTTAGACATCATCTTTTTAATATCAAGGTAATTGCAACCGAGTTTCTGGTTTTCGTGATTTGGATTTCACTGCTTGCAAGAGTATTTATAGCAGAAACTATTCAGGAATTCGCCGCGGGAGTGGGACTATTCGCCTTAGTAGTATTTTTCGGCATCCTCCTTATCCGCAGTGTGCTTAAAGAAGTTGAACGAAGAGAAGAGTTGGAGCGTCTTGCCAAAGAATTAGACGCGGCTAACAAGGAATTGGAACGTCTTGACCAGACTAAATCGGAGTTTATTTCCATGGCTTCCCATCAATTCCGTGCGCCGCTAACCGTAATCAAAGGATATATTTCCATGATTTTAGGCGGGTCCTTTGGCGTAATTTCGGAAGAACTTAGACAACTTTTTGATAAAATTTCCTCGGTAAACCAGCAGTTGGTGGAATTGATAAATAAAGTTCTTGAACTTTCGCGGTTGGAGAGCGGAAAAATAAGGTACGAAATTTCTGAAAATAATTTCGGGGAAACTATGAAAAAAGTAATTGAGGAGATGGGGCCGGAAGCAGGAAAACGCAAATTAATTATGCGCGAGGAAGGACTGGAAAAATGTCTGAATTTAATTTTTCCTTTTGATCGGGAAAGAATGGAGAGCATTTTGAAAAGCATTATAGAAAATGCGGTTTATTATTCCGCGAAAGGAGTGATTTTTATTAAGGCGGAGATTATAAATAACAAAAACGGAGAACGATTGCTGTTCTCGGTAAAAGATGAGGGTATGGGAATTAATGAACAAGATCACGCGCGGGTTTTTACAAAATTTTTCAGGAGTAAGCAGGCGATATATTTAAATCCAAATGGTCTGGGAGTGAATATGTATTCTGCCAAGCGCATTATAGAAGATCATCAAGGTAAAATATGGGTGGAATCGGAAGGGGAAGGAAAAGGAAGCACTTTTTTTATTGAATTATCATGGCAATAATCGAATTCGAAAATTTAATTGTAATCAGCGCGGGGATTTTAAATCTGCTGTTTGGTTTGGCAGTTTTTATTCGGGGAGAAAAAACAACAGCCAATCGATCATTCTTTGCGTTAACCTCCAATCTTTTTTTATGGTCAATGGTGCTGGTATTTGCCCGCGTAACGTCGGATTATGAAACGGCTCTATTTCTTACTCGTTTTCTCTACGTCATCGCCGGTTTAATACCGTATTTTTTCCTTATTTTCGCGCGCCTTTTTCTTGCTGAAGAATTTGTGCCCTCGAGGTTAGCATTATTGTTAACGCCGGTGATTCTCGCGGCTGCTTTGGCTTTATTTACCGACGGAGTAATTGTCGATGTCGCTATCAGGCAAAACCAAAACATTCCAATCTTCGGCTCATGGTATCCGATATGGATTGTTTATTTATTGTTTTATTTTACTGTCGGCCTTATTTTACTCTTTCGCCGTCTCGGTAAATTCGCAAATAATAGTATTGAACGTCTGCAGCTTAAATTTGTTTTAGCGGGGGCTTTGATTCCAATTATAATTTCCATTATTACTAATGTAATTTTATTGTCTATTTTTAATAACTTCGGCTATCGTTGGATCGGACCAACATCCACGGTTATTATGACCGCGCTTTTTTCCTACGCCATTTTTAAACATAATTTATTCAACCTCAAAATTATTGCCACTGAATTTTTTTCCGCTTTTCTCGTTTTAACTTTGTTTTTCCAGACTATTTTTGCCAAGAATACGACAGATTTTATCCTAAAAGGAATACTTTTTATAACCACGACTGTTTTTGGAATCCTTTTGATAAAATCGGTGCTTAAAGAAATCCTGGATCGGGAAAAAATAACCATGCTTGCCGGAGAATTACAGAAAACCAACGAAGAACTGAAAAAATTAGACGCTGCGAAATCAGAATTTATTTCTCTTGCCTCAAGAGAATTAAACCAGCCGCTTTCTTTTATTAAAAACGGAATCGGCTTTATTCTTGAGGGCAGGTTTGACGCGTCTGATAAAATCAAAAATATTCTGGAGCGAGTCGCCTTTTCCACGAACCAATTGGCAAAAATGGTAACCAGCATGCTTAACCTCGCTGATATTGAATCGGGGAAAATGCGATATCAGTTTAAAAAAGAAGATTTCGCGCGCTTTTTAGAAAATATAGTCGCGGAATTAAAACCTCATGCTGAAAAAAAAGGACTTACTTTGCAATTCAAAACAGATATTAAAGAAATTTTTTTCTTATTCGATCCGGATAAAATGCGGGAAGTAGCGGTTAATCTTATTGATAATGCTATTAAATATTCATCGGCAGGGACTATTGAAGTTGATTTGCGGTTTCTCTCCCGCGGCGTTAGCGAATCACTGGAGTTTAGAGTGAAAGACAAGGGATTGGGAATTAGTAAAGCGGATATGGCGCGCTTATTTACTAAATTTGTCCGAAGCGAGGAGGCAAGAAAGATTGATCCTAATGGCATGGGACTCGGACTTTATTTTGTAAAAATGGTAGTTGAGGGTCATGGTGGAAAAATAAAGGTTGAATCGGAAGGCATGGGTAAGGGAAGCACTTTTGTGGTTGAGCTTCCACTCAACTTAATTCCTGCTTCTTGATACTTAATTCTTTGTCGTTTAGAATTCAATTATGCGTATTTTAACTAAGGAAACATCAAATAAAATCGGGCAATCGGTAATACTCATGGGTTGGGTGCACTCTCGCCGCGACCACGGCAAGCTTATTTTTATTGATCTTAGAGATAGATGGGGGATGGTACAAGTTGTGTTTTCTCCAAAAATTTCAGAATTGCTCGAAATGGCAAATCACCTGCGTCCAGAATGGATTATCAAGATTGAGGGTATGGTCAAGGAACGACCTGTAGGGATGGCCAACCCGGAATCTGCTAGCGGAAATATTGAAATTGAAGCTGAAAAGTTGGAGATCCTAGCCCAAGCTAAAACTCCGCCTTTTCCCATTGATACCGAAGGGCTTGATATTGAAGAGGATTTGCGGCTTAAGTTCCGCTATCTTGATTTACGAAGAAGCAGGCTTCAGAAAAATATAATACTGCGGTCGCGTTTTATTCAAGCGGCGCGGGAATTTCTCTTCCAAAATAATTTTCTAGAAATAGAAACCCCTCTTCTTACCAAGTCTACGCCAGAAGGGTCGCGAGATTTTGTGGTTCCTTCACGTCTGCATCCGGGTAAGTTCTACGCTTTGCCCCAGTCCCCACAGCAATATAAGCAGCTATTAATGGCTGCTGGTTTTGAGCGCTATTTTCAGATTGCGCGTGCCATTCGCGATGAAGACTTGCGGGCTGATCGCGGCTTTGAGCATACGCAGATTGACCTTGAAATGAGTTTTGTGGAACAGAAAGATGTAATGGATTTGGTGGAAGGTTTAATCATTGCCGCCTCCGATGCGGTCGGCGGCAAAATCAAAGAAAAACCGTTTCCAATCTTTTCATACAAAGAGGCCGTGGATAAATTTGGAGCGGATAAATTTGATTTTCGCGATGAGTCAGAAATGGAAAAAGGGGTTTTAAGTTTTGCTTGGGTAAAGGACTTTCCGGTTTTTGAAAAAGATGAAAGGGGAGAATGGACTTACGGCCACAATCCCTTTACGGCCCCGACGCCGGAAGATGAAAAAAGATTGCTTGCCGATAAAGATATCGGCGATTTAAAATCAATGCAGTATGATTTGGTATGCAATGGTTTTGAAGTGGGAGGAGGAGGCATACGGATACATAAAAGACTGGTTTTAGAAAAAGTTTTTTCGATATTAGGACATTCTTCGGAAGAGATAGAAAAGCAATTTGGGCATATGTTGGAGGCGTTTGATTATGGCGCCCCGCCGCACGGCGGTATCGCCCTCGGAGTGGAGCGTCTAATAATGGTTTTGACTGGCGAAAAATATCTTCGCGAAGTACAAGCTTTTCCCATGACCTCCGGAGGCAAAACAGCGGTCATGAATGCTCCTTCGGAGCTTACGGCAAAACAGCTCCAGGAGCTTCATCTAAAAGTTATGGACTAAATGAGGTCATTTCTATGGACTTTCACATTGTTCAAGAAAAATTTGAGGGGCCGCTTGAACTGCTTTTGCATCTTATTGAAAAGGAAGAACTTGCTGTTTCCGAAATTTCGCTTGCCAAAGTAACTGATGATTATATCCGTTATGTTCGGTCTCTTGAAAAAATAGACCCGGAAGAACTGGCAGAATTTCTGGTGGTCGCGGCTGAACTCATGCTTATAAAATCACGTTCGCTTCTTCCTCAATTAGTTCTTTTCCCGGAAGAAGAACTTTCCATTGAGGAGCTGGAAAAACGTCTGGAGGAATACAAACGTGTCCGCAGCCTTGTCCGGGAACTTAAAAAACTTGAATCGAATCGTTCTCAAATCTTTACGCGCGAGGCGTATTTAGGCATGAGTCCTATTTTTTATCCTCCTAAAAAAAATACTTTAGATAAGATACGAGGTGTGTTTGTCGAGTTCCTTAAATCACTTCCTCAGATTGAAAAATTAGCAGAAGAAAAATTGCGCCGTATAATATCGCTTGAAGATAAAATAAATCATATCAGAAATTTCCTGCAAAACGTGGTGGAGAAAAAATTCTCCGAAATTATAAAAGGAGCGAAAGACAAAATTGAAATTATCGTGAGTTTTCTTGCCATTCTTGAACTCGCAAGAGGAAAATTCGTGGAGCTCCATCAGGAGAAAGCTTTCGAGGATATAGAGGTGAAAAAAATATTATGAATCTTAAATCAGTCATAGAAACTATCTTATTTATCCATGGGGAGCCGATTACTGCGGATAAACTTGTTAAAGTTCTGAAGCGCGACAAGAATGATATTTTGAACGCGCTTCAGGAACTGGAAAGAGAGAAAGAAAAAGGCATGGTTATTCTGAAAAAAGACGGAGCATACCAATTGGGGTCAAACCCCCAGAATACTTCTTATATCGAAGAGCTGATAAAAAGCGAATTTTCCGAAGAGTTATCAAAATCGGCCCTAGAAACCATCGCCATAATCGCTTATAAGGGACCACTCTCTCGTTCACAAATAGAGTATGTCCGCGGAATTAATTCCGCTTTTACTCTTCGCAACCTCCTGATGCGCGGTTTGGTGGAACGGATAGAAAACCCCAAAGACGCGCGTTCTTATCTTTACCGCATAAGTTTTGATTTCCTTAAACACTTGGGGGTAACCAAAGTTGAAGACCTCCCCGCTTATCAGGAGTTTCTAAAAGAAAAAATTGAAGTATTTGAATACAAAAATGAGCCCTCCGGAGACAAAAGATAGCAGCTCCAGTGTTATTCCTCTATTTGCGATTCTTTTCTTGAGTATTATTATCCGTTCATCGATTGTGCAGGAAGAGTTGGCATTGATATATCTGCCATCTCAAATTAAATTTTTAGCAGGTGTGGAGAAAGAACCTGAATTAAACGCTCATGCTTATCTGGTAAAAATAATAGGAGAGAAATATCCGCTTGCCAAACGGCGGGAATGGAAAATGGTTCCTCCGGCAAGTCTTACCAAACTTTTAACCGCAGTAATGGCCAAAGAGAAGCTTGCGGAAGACGAATTTATTATCTTGTCTCCGAAGGCAAAAGCAGTGGAGGAAAAGAGAAGCCGCGTTCCCCAAGAGGAAAAAATGCTGCGAGACGATTGGATTAAAGCCGCTATTATTGAATCAGCTAATGATGCCGCGCTGGCCCTTGCCGAAGCGTTGGGAAAGAAGCAAGGAGCCCGCTCATACGAGGAAAATATGGAAATCTTTAAAAGATTGGCGGCGGAAAAAGCGCTGGAAATAGGGATGCAAAGTTTCCAAATCGCAAACCCCACCGGCTTAGATGAGACAAGGCATCTTATAAGCGCTGCAGATCTTGCTTTACTAGCCGAGTATATATGGTATAATCATCCCGATATATGGGAAATGTCAAGAGCTGTGGAAGCCACAGTTCGTTCCATAACCCAGCAAGAATACGTTTTTAAGAACACCAATGATCTTCTTAAAGAATTTCCGGCAATCTTGGGAGGAAAAACAGGGTTTACCGATAATGCTAAGGGTACGCTATTATTTTTATACCCCTTAAAATCCGGTAAAATCGCGAGTGTGATTATTTTGGGGTCGGAAGACAGATTTGGGGATGGAAGAAAAATAATCCAGTGGTTAGAATCGAATTTATAGTTTATGGAGTCCGAAATCAACAATGTCGTAAACATCATCAAAGTCTTTGGTTTATCATCGCTGTCTTTTGTCATTGCTATGCTTTGGACGCCTTTTCTGACGTTTTATCTTTATAAATATAAACTTTGGAGAAAAGATGTCCGGCAAAACTCTCCCGATGGTTCCCAAACGCCGCTTTTTGCCAAACTTCATAAAAATCGAGAGACTCGGGTACCCAGGATGGGAGGGGTGCTTATTTGGATAACCGTGGTTGCCTTGGCTCTTTTTTTCTGGCTGGCCGCGCAGTTAACCGACAGTCCTTTTTGGGACAAAGCCAATTTTCTTTCACGCAATCAAACCTGGCTGCCTCTCTTTACTCTGTTT
>Ga0213870_1001088_pt1 | contig 12484 bp, 14 predicted proteins | sample WICALVC2017_Meta_FD_160119 | JGI IMG/M metagenome (GOLD analysis project Ga0213870, IMG submission 160119) | Freshwater microbial communities from subterranean cave lake in Wind Cave National Park, South Dakota, United States - WICALVC2017 | ecosystem: Environmental > Aquatic > Deep subsurface >... | reverse complement strand
AAGAAAGCCGATCATCACTGGAAAACTATGTTTACTCCTCAATACTAAGTAATTCGTTAAAGTGTTAAAATTTATGTAAGACAAAATAACAATAGATGACAAATGGAATAATTGGAAAACTGTATTGTCAAATGGATAATAAAATCCTTGTTGTAAGGCTTGGCCTAACAAAGGTATGTTAAGTGGTATGAGTACGAAGAATTTCTTAAATGGCGTATATTTAAAAATTGTCTCTATCTTAATGCTTTTCAAATAAGTCAAGGAAAGCAAGAGGTATCCAACCAAACTTGTCAAATAATAAGCATAATTACCGCCTCTAATTATAAAAGAATATTTTGGGCTTGTCAAATCAAATTGGCATGCTGGAAAACAAAATTGGAAATTAAAAAATCCATAACTATTGATAATAGATAAAATTATAAAACCTAAGGTTATGAAACCCATCCCACGAAATAGAAATCTTTGTTCCATTTTAGCTGTTAGCCTATATAGCTTAAAAGAGAAATAAGTTAGTAAAATTCCAACTACTGCAGCTAAAATATAAGTTAAAGAACTAAACACATAGAACCATAGTGGTATCAATACTGCCATATATCATACATCCAAAATTAGTCAATTTAACCGTTTCTATCTGTAGAACATGATTCTGTATCTGTTTTTCACAAAGAATCTATTATCTTATATTCAATACATTTTTACGAGCTAATCTAGCGCGTCTGTCAACCTGTCTTTTGGGGAAGCAGAAAACCATTAACCTCTCTTCCCCATTTTTCCTTTCTTTAAACCCTTAAAACCAAACGGTTATTTCCCTCATCCAGCTCGTCTACAAGATTTTCTGGATCCACAATCACTTCGATAAAACTGAAATTTTTGTCTACTGGTAAATTTACATAGGTTCTGGTAAAGATTGAACCTAGAGGAATCTCAGGCGATTCATCTTCTCTAACTATCATGTCATCAGCCTTTATCAAAATTTTAATATTGGCGGAATTAACCATGCCTATGTTCTCTACAGCAATTGTTGCATTGATGTAATAATTTTCCTTAAACAAATATTTATCAAAAATTTTCGTCACAGTAGAATTCGGTGAGACATATAGATCTGGTTTTGGCAATATTCTATAGGTGTCTAACAAAGGCTGTATTTCTGGTCTTGTGATTGCCTTAATTTCTTTTGATGGGATTTTTAAAGTTGGGTTCATGATGCTATCCTCGGCGTCGTTATGGTTTAATCCCAACGCATGCCCAATCTCATGTACCGCTAAGTTTGTCATATCAAAATTCGTTAATTCTTGTCCTTCCACTACATTTAACAGTTGTATATCGGCTTTAGTCAAAATCTTAAACTTGGTTTGATTGAAGAATTTAATGTCTGTATTGCCAGCTGCATCCAATGATTCAGACTTTAGCTTCTTTACCCATTCAATAGTTATATCAGCATCCTTGTTTTCTGTTAGTTCAAATGATATAACGCCGTTGGTCGCATCTCTCCACTTGTCCAAAGCAAATTTAACATCTGATGGGTAAGATGATTCACTGGCTGTTCTTGTATATATTAATACAGAAATGGGCATGTGGTTCCATCTTAAGTTTGGGTATTCTAAAGGCGATGGTACAATGAATTCAGCTTTAAGCCTTTCTTGTTTAACTTCAGGAGTAAACTGTATTGAAGGAAGTTGTGGTAGTGAAAAGGCTACTATGCCAACTAAAATTAGAAATACAATAAGTTTAAGAACCATAATTAATATTTATTAATTCCAAAGGAAATAATGTTTCTAAAGGAGGTTGATTAAAATAGCAAAGAAACCATTCGGTGGATATAGCATAAGTTTCAAACAAGTAGCTAATGTGACACTTGACAAGGTTTTTGGAACTGGTAGTTTAGCACCAAGTGAAATGACAAAGAAGCTCTGGAGCTTTGTAAAAAGTCATAAACTGGCAGGCAAGTAACTAGGTTGCAACTTCATCCAGTATTTCAACCATACCTTTGACACCAGCTTTAAACCTTTTTTCAGCAGTCTCAAAATCTTTCAGTAGTCTGCGGTAATGCATAGGTATAGTTATTTTTGATTTGATTGCGTTAGCAGCTTGCATAGCTTCGTCAACATCCATGGTATAAGTTCCTCCCATAGGTAATAGAGCTATATCTAGCTTGCCTAGATTTTTCATCTCTGGTATAAAATCTGTATCGCCAGCATGGTAAATTTTAGCGTTGTTCACCTCTAAAATGTAGCCTACCCATTTGTTTGACTTGGGATGAAACTGCAGTCTTTCAGGCTTAATGTTGTATGCTGGCACTGTTCTTATCTTAATTCCTTTCAACTCAAATTCCTTGTTAGGTTCTGTCATCAAAAATCTTTCTTTAGGTAGCTTTATTCCTTCACAGCCATTTACAGCTACAAGTACAGTATCCTCATTTGAAATTTTCTGTATTTCTTTAGGGCTAAAATGGTCGTAATGTGCGTGAGTGATGAAAATTATGTCTGCGGGCTCTTTGGGCTTTTCCTTGAAATCAAATGGATCTAAATAGTAAATGTTTTTATCATTTAATTTGTCGTGTATCAAGAAGCTGGCATGACCGAACCAAGTAATTTCATCCAAAGCTCTATCAGAATTCATTGAACTCTATAGGAATATTCAATTAGTCAATATAAAACTCATTCGTTCTCACTTACTCGTGGAGCCAACACAATATTTAATCTTGCCTTGTCTCCAGCTTTGAACTCAATCTTCATCGGATAATCCTGTCCGAATCTAATTGCAACAGAATCCGCAATCTTAGCAGCCTTCATCATTTTCTTCAAATAATCTAACGGATACCTAGATTTGGCATTACTATCTGCCTGAATGTTGATCAAAGCTTGATTGCCTTTCTCAAGTTCTAATTCAGCCCTGCTGACATCCCCTTCTGATTTCATTAAAAATCCAGTTGATGACAGCTCAAACACTACAGAATCCGAAATTATCTCTGCGTCATCAACACCTGATTGCAAAACTTCTGGCTTGAGTTCTGCTGAGACAGTAAATTCTAATTGGTCTATAGGTGGAACTTCCTCTTGGCTCAAATCCAATAAAGGCACTGTAAACCTTCTTTTGCTGCTACCTTCAATTAAAATTTCCAACTTCTTTCCGTGCAAATTAAAAGTAATCTTATCATTTCCCGTAGTTCTTTTTAAAACCGACAAAAGGTTGCCTATGTTTAACCCAATAGTTTGTTCTTCATCAATTTCGTAATTCTGGAAAGCACTAGAAGATAAATTAAAATCAACCACTGCAACCATCGCTCTATCCGCAGCGACCAAGCTGATGCCATCTTTAGAAATTTTAAACTGTCCCTCGTCTATCAATTCAGCTATCGTTGAAATGGAATTAACCAAAAGTTGCGGTTCTGCTAAGGTTGCTTTAAACAGTTTGAACACCTGCTTTATTATATAGTTCCTCAACCTTTTTAAACAGATTCAAATCGAAACCTGTTAAATCTTGTATAACATCAGCTTTTAACTGACCTTCTATAACAGAGCAATATACTCTCACCAATTTATCCTTTTCTGCTGGTATGTCCGAGAATACTTCTGTTGTGCCTGTATCATCTTGAAGTACGAAAGAATTATTTCCTATTTCTAGAACTTTGCCGATCACTGCAACTCTAGAATCTTCTTTAGTAACTTGAGAGATAAGCTTGCGTTTGTAATTCATCAAGAAATTATTCTTTTGAAACCTTTTAAGCTTAAGATTTTCCTCTTGTATAGAAGGTTCGTTAAATAAGCGGTAGAAATTCCTATGAAAGCTCCAGCAATTATGTCTGCATATGTGTGGTAGTTTAATGCCAATCTTGAAATGGAAACTAAAACAGCTAGAATCAAAAAGGCTGATTTAATCCCCAAATTCTTGGTGTTTAAAATCATTACAGTTGCCAAGACAAATATTGTTGTTGCATGCCCGCTTGGGAAGGAGTAACTAGAAGGACAATATATGCTATCAACACATGGCCTTGGCATTTGCAAAGTTATTTTTAATATTTCGACTATTGCACTAGAAATAACGAATGAAGGTATTAGGATGAATACAAGAAAAGCTATTCTGTGCTTCTTTGATTTTGGTGAAATTAGATAAAATAGCAGAATTATAGAGACTATCAATAGCCAAACTTGGAAATCGCCAACAGTTGAAATTATACGCCAAAAATTTTCAAATGCCACAAATTATAATTTGGGTTCTATACAAATAATTTACTTCGGAATGCTATACATCATCAATTTCCATATCTTTAAAATACTATAAAATACAAATTATTATTATGACTTAAAGTCGAACTTTATACACCATTACAAGATGCATTTTTATCTAGATTAAAAAGCTTGGTTACAATTCAATATACAGAAAGCGCTTATTTTAGAAGAACTGGCAAATCTTATTCAGACCTTCCAGATGCAAAATTACAAACAAGACTTCTTAATCGAGCTATTTTTTTCTATGCTTTTGGATTGTGCAGAGGCAGGTGTAACCGAACAGATGATGTATGATGGATTTGCAAATGACAAAGTATATGTAGATGGAAATAAAAAGCGTATTATTGAAAGTTATAGAGACATATTGAACAGAAGAAAAATAGTAGCTGCTGGAAAAGCCCTAGTTTAATTTAAATTGATTTTAACTCACAACTGCTTTCTTCGCTTTAATCCTCTTCAGCCTAAAAACATCATCCCTCTCCATCTCTTCCAACCTTTGTTTAACATATTTGGCATCGCCTCTCAATCTTGGTATTACTCTAAACTCTAAAGCATTAACCCTTCTTTTGGTTTTGTCTATCTCTATCAACAACTTCTTCAAAGTAGTCTCAATCTCAGCAATTGTGATGATATCTTTTAAAACTTGTTCGTATGCTTCTGCCGCATCGTCTATGTAACCTGATGTACCGATGATACCATAGCCTCTGGTGTGAAATGCTTCAACATGGTAACCACTTCTAATTTTAGGAACAACCACACCCATCACATTTCTCGTCTCAAGCTCAATTTCTGCTTTTTCCTTATGTGCAAAGGCTGCAGATTTTACTACAGCACTGCCATCAACTGCCCTAGTCAAATTTATTGCTGCTTTAGCTTTTTGATAATTATCTTGAAGTTTTGATTGGTATTCTTTTGCCTGTGACAATACTTTAAAAAACTCTTGAATCAAACCATCGCGTTTTCTTTTTAACAAAGAATGTCCAGCTACTGCTAACTTTATAGTTTTATTCAATCTCAATAATGTTGAGCGTGTTGGTGTTATTGGCATACAAATCTTCAAGCTTTAAAATTGAAAAACCTATTGTATATTCCTCGATTAATCTGTTACTATTTTGTCCTTAAATTGTAGAAAGGCTGCTTCTGTTATAACTGATTGCTTTAAATGACCACACTTTACTGAAGTGTCACAAAATATCTTAAATCCGTTTTCTCGTGCTTTATCACAGAAAAATATGTCTTCCGACAAGTTATTTGCGTAACTGAAGAACTGTGGGATTTCTCCTATGTTTTCTAATTTTGGCAACATAGTTTCCAACACATTCCTTTTTATTAAGCAGCATCCCATACCACAATATTCCACTTCTATAATTGAGTTTTGAGGATAGTTAACTATCCACTCTAATAAGTCTTCTGATCTTTTTCCTATAACTGGGAAAAAAGGCTCCTTTTTCTGGAAATATAAACTTGTTATTATATCTTTGTCAGTAGATAGTAGTTTGGTTAATGCGTCTTTTGGTAAAACCATATCTGAATCCACAAAGAATAAATGTGTGAAATCTGTTTTTAAAAATCCTTGAACTCCTATATTCCGTTGTTTAGCAACATTCGTACCTTCTACTTCAGCAATTTTAAATAGCTTGGGCTTGTCAAGATAATATATTGAGAAAAATGTTTTTGCTTGAACATTACCAGAATGAACCATGCAAAGCAAGACTTTTGATTCCATAAGGATCTAATTGAATAGAATACTAAAGAAGTTTATTAACTTTAGTAAATTAGACAAACTACAATATTCTTAATCATTCGCAAGATGTTAATTTAACCAGCAAAGTTTAAATTCAATTGCTTAGAATATTTCTCTATTAATGCGTCATCAATCCTTATCAATTCATTCCTCGGCAACAATTGCAACAACTTCCATCCTAAGTTCAAAGTATCTTCTATACTCCTATCCTCTTTTTTACCTTGTCCATCAAATTGCTCTTCAAATGCTTTTGCAAACTTAAGATATGCCCTATCCCTCTCTGTTAGTGCTTCCTCCCCAACTATCGCAACCAAACCCCTGAGAGATCTACCTTCAGCATATGCAGCATACAATTGATTACTAACAGCTCTGTGGTCATCCCTAGTCTTGTTAGCACCAATGCCAATTTGCATCAACCTGCTTAACGACGGTAAAACATCAATGGGTGGATATATGCCTTTAGCATGCAATTCTCTAGAAAGAACTATCTGTCCTTCTGTGATATAGCCAGTTAAATCAGGTATTGGATGTGTTATATCATCTCCTGGTAAAGTTAAGATCGGAAATTGTGTAACTGAACCTTTCTTGCCTTTTATCAACCCAGCTCTCTCGTAGATTGTTGCAAGAGTTGTATACATATATCCCGGATATCCTCTTCTTCCAGGAACTTCTTCTCTTGCAGCGCCTATTTCTCTTAAACTTTCACAGAAACTTGACATGTCAGTAAGAATTACCAAAAGATCCATTTCATGTTTGAATGCTAAGTATTCAGCAGCTGTTAACCCCATTCTTGGTGTAACCAATCTTTCAATAGCAGGATCATCAGCTAAATTAAGAAATACAACAGCCCTTTCCAACGCCCCAGTCTGCTCAAATTCTTTAATAAACCTTTGTGCCTCTTCATTAGTAATTCCCATGGCTACAAAAACTACGGCGAAGTTCTTACCAACCTTTGCTTGCCTTGCTATCTGCAAAGCAATATCATTATGTGGTAATCCAGCACCAGAAAATATAGGAAGCTTCTGTCCTTTTACCAAAGTATTCATTCCGTCTATAGACGATATGCCTGTTTGTATGAAGTCTCTAGGCGCCTCGCGTGAATAAGGGTTTATTGCAGCACCATTCACATCTATCTGCTCATCAGGAATTACTTCAGGTCCACCGTCTAGCGGTCTACCTAAACCATCTAATATTCTTCCTAAAAGTTCTTTAGTGCAATTGAGTTTGATTGTTTTGTCCAAAAATTTTACAACTGAATCCCTATCAATTCCAGATGTTCCTTCGAAGACCTGAACTACTACAACATCTTTGGATGTATCTAAAACTTGTCCTGCCTTCTTAACACCATTTAATTCTATTTCTACTAACTCACCATAGGCAACTTCATGTGTTTTCTCTACAAAAACTAATGGCCCTGCTATTCTTGCTATTGTTCTGTATTCTTTCATTTTATCAATGCCTTGAAGTCTGAAATAATTTGCTCATTCAATTTTTTAATTTCACTTTCAAAATTCTTCTCGTCTATCAACGCAGCCTTCATAAGTTTTGTTTTTATTTCTAGGGATACTATAGAAATTAAATTTGCTCCCTCTTCTAAGGTTTGAAATGCTAGTTCCCTGAATTTCATTATTGATTTCAATAGACCGTATTGCTTCTTCATGCTACAATAAGAATCAACAGGATGGTATGCTGACTGCTGTAGAAAACCTTCACGAATCATTCTTGCTATTTCAAGAGTTAACCTCTCTTTTTCTGGTAATGCATCACTACCAACAAGCTGAACTATTTCTTGCAACGACGCTTCTTGTTGTAGAATTTCCATAGTTTTTTGTCTAATCTCATTCCAATCACTCGCTACTTTATCCATATACCATTGTGATAAAATGTCTTTATAGAGTGAATAAGATTCTAACCAATTGATAGCTGGAAAATGCCTGCGTTGAGCTAACCTTGCGTCTAAAGCCCAGAAAACTTTTGTTATCTTCAAGGTATTTTGTGTTACTGGTTCTGAGAAGTCTCCGCCTGGAGGTGATACAGCTCCGATAGCAGTTACAGAACCCTCTCGATTACCATTGCCTAAACAATTACATCTACCTGCTCTTTCATAAAATTCCGCTAATCTTGCTGCAAGATAAGCTGGATATCCTTCTTCACCAGGCATTTCTTCCAGTCTTGATGATATTTCTCGCATGGCTTCAGCCCACCTACTAGTTGAATCGGCCATCAATGCAACATCATACCCATGATCTCTAAAGTATTCGGCGATTGTCATACCTGTATATACAGATGCCTCTCTAGCAGCAACGGGCATATTTGATGTATTTGCAATCAAAACTGTTCTCTCCATCAACGGAGCATTTGTATAGGGATCAATCAATTTCGGAAATTCTGTCAAAACTTCAGTCATCTCATTTCCTCTTTCACCACATCCAATGTAAACTACAATCTTTGCATCACTCCATTTGGCTAATTGTTGTTGTGTCACAGTTTTTCCTGAACCGAATGGTCCTGGTATTGCCGCAGTGCCTCCTTTCGTAATCGGAAAAAGAGCATCCAAAATTCTTTGTCCCGTTATCATTGGAATTGTTGGCATCAATTTTTCTTTAACAGGCCTTGGTATTCTAACAGGCCATTTGTGAGATAAATATAATTTTGTCCCATCTTCCAATTCCCCTATAGCTTGTCTGATAGTAAACTTTCCAGAATCAAGTTCCTTTATTTTTCCTTTGACTTTTGGGGGAACTAAAATTTTATGTTCAAAGTGTTTGGTTTCTTGAACTGTTCCAAGTACATCACCACCTGTAACTTCATCACCTTTGTTAACTTTTGAAACAAAATCCCACTTTTTATTTTCATCCAATGCTGATGCAGTTAAACCACGAGCAACAAAATCACCAGACATTTTTGCTAAAACTGGCAAAGGTCTTTGAACACCATCGTATATCTGTGATAGTAACCCAGGCCCTAACTCTACAGAAAGAGAAGCACCAGTGCCTTCTACAGGCTCACCAGGCCTTAATCCTGTAGTTTCTTCGTAAACTTGTATAGTAACTCTATTGCCTGTTATCTGAATTACTTCACCCAATAGTTTTTCATTTCCTACCTTCACTAATTCATACATCTTTGCATGTAAACCTTCTGCTACAACTACTGGACCTGATATACGATATATCTTGCCTATCGCCATAAGTCAACACCCAAACTACGTTTAATCATTTCTCTTATATCAGTTTCTTTTCCTTTGTCAGAAATTAAAACTAAAACAGGTTTTACCAACTTTTCTAGCATCTTTCTAGTTTTGCTGTTTAGTGATTTAAATTGTTCTTCTTCCATTACAAGCACACCTATTTCTTCGTATTTCAACGCCTCCTCTACTTTTTCATCTAAATTTGCTTCCGATGTGAAATAATGTCTTACTCCAGACAATGCGAACCCAGTTACAAAATCGTCATTTCCAATTACTGCTATTTCCATCAAATCACCAACTGTTTTTGAATTAATTCTTCATTTAAACCTGCATGTCTACCTCTTGTTAAAATTCTTATATTGTTAACCTCATTTTCTTTTGCAATAAAATAGCCCAGAACAGGTCTAATGTTTTTCTTGACATCATGAACCATCCTAATTGCCCTTTCTATCAGAAGTTTTTTCATAAAAACTCGTGCTTCTACAGAATCCTCTTGATAAGGAACGGTTACCTTCTTTTCTCTTGATATAATTTCAACTTTTATATTAGCCTTCTTTGCTCTTAACTTGTTTAATGTGTTCTTAACTGCAATCTCCATTCGAATATAATCACTCAGTTCTTCCTCGGAATTTTCTAAAACTATTGCATAATAAAGTTTATCCAACTCATCCTCTAACTTTGCCAAATCATTAGAAAACTTTTTCAAAACTGTGTAATATTCAGTTCCTTTGAAATGCCCTGTTGTTTCTTCGACATCAGAAGATTCTTTGATTACACGTTCTAAAAAACCTCGAGATAATTCTCCGCTTGCTATCAACTCATTACTTATTTTTTCGTTTGATGCTTTAGAGAATTTACCCCTCAAAATGGTTTTTATATTCGCAATGTCGTACCTTCTTAAATAAAGTTTAACCTGACCTTTGGGTTGCTGTAAAGCAAAATTCAATATCTTAGCAAACGTATTTTCCAAGTTTTTATTCAAACCATATTCGATTAGATTTATGCCACTGAATTTCACTGCGAGTTCTGTTATCTCCTTGTTGTATTCTGTCTCTTGCAAATATCTGGCAATCTCGGCCAAAGACATCTTAAGAAATTTCTGGTAGTCGTCTTTTTTCAACAATTTTGCTTTCATCGCTTTAACTCTTGTATTGGTATATGCATATCCAGAGGTATCGTAATCTCCTTTTTTAGAAATTATTTTAAAAAATCCTTTTCGCAATTTCATTCAGATATGCCTCCTTTACATTTTGTAGCAACAAGTCGAATGTATAGTTTACTCGAATAGTTCTGTTTTCATTTTCTACTACAACACCACCCAAACAATCTATCACTCCGTTGAACTTGAGATTTTTAACACTTGAAACTATTTCTTTATCTTTCTCGCTACAGTAAACAAATTTTACATCAGGCAACTCTTTTTTTGCTTTTTCCACAATATCATGCAACAATTCTTTTCTTTTAGCAGAATCTAGTTTATAAATTTTTTCTACCACTTGCTTGTAAAGTTCATCGAGTATACTTTTTTTTGCTTCGAGAAACATTTTATGTAGACGAATGTTTAATGCTGAAATTTCCATTCTTTTAGTTTCATTGATTATTTTTTTGGTTTCCTCTTCAAAGATTTTAGACTGTTCCATTCCTTTTTTTGTAGCTTCGCCTACTATTTTCTTAGCCTCTTGCTTACCTTGATCAACTATTTCCTGTTTTTGTTTTCCGGCTTGGGAAATAATCTCATTTATCACATTTTCTAAAGCCATATTCCTATGCCATGCCAATTATCAGTATTGCTATTACCATACCAAAGATTACTAGTGTTTCGGGTATGACTGTAAGAATCAATCCTTTACCGAATAGCTCTTCTTTTTCAGCCATCGCGCCTACTGCGGCGGCTCCTATCTCCTTTTCAGCTATACCAGCACCTATTGCTCCACCTGCAAGAGCAAGGCCAGCACCTAATCCTAGCAATCCTGTTCCTATATCTACTGCCATTTTATCATCTACCTCCTAATATTTTAACCAATCCAAAGGGACTATATCTATAGCCTCCTCCTTCATAAAATTTTTGGAAAAACTCTACATAATGTAGCCTTAGTGAGTGTAAGAATGGTCCTAATAGACCAAGTAACAAGTTAATAAAATGTCCTGCTAATAAAATAACAATTCCAACTATTATAGAAAATCCTCCTTGTACAAAAAATCCCGATGCCATTTTGTTAAATACAGATGCTAAAGAAACTGATGCCAGACCAATTGCATATAGTCTGATATATGAGAGGATGTTTGAGAGAAGTGCTGGCAGTTCTACTATCCTTAACAAACCTTCGCCTTTAATTATCATTACTATTGAAACTAGTGTTGATATGCTACCGATTACTTGGAACAGTTGGTTAGATTGCAGATAGCCTAAACCTAAAATTGCTACTGATAATTGGAGAATTATCCATGAGATTTTCCTGAGAAATGCGCTCAAGAAATCGTGGTGTTTTAACTCGTTTAAAAATCCTAAAATAAAACCTAAATTTAAATGCATGACCCCAACTGCAATAGATACCAACATCATTGTGTTTATGTCATGAACCCTATTTAACAGAGGGTGTTCGATGAATTCATAACCGAAAAATTCGCCGAAAATAAAACCAAAAGCTATGCTAGCTAAAGAAGCAATCAGTATAATTCTTGATAACGGTCTAATATCAGTCGATAGCTTTTTTTCAAGGAAAAATACTATTGTTAAAGTAGTGAGGCCATAACCGACATCACCTAGCATAAAACCAAAAAATAAAGGAAATACTATGAACATCAGTATTGTAGGATCGATTTCGTAGTATTTTGGCAAAGAATACATGTTTAAAAGAAATTCAAAAGGATTAGCTGATTTCGGATTTTCTAGCACTGTGGGTGGATTATCGCCATGCAGCAATTCTACAAAAACTTTTCCTTTAGTTACTTTAGTTAGATTTTGTTTCAGAGTTTCTGCCTTATCAGCTGGTATCCAGCCTGTGGCTACCAACGTATTTTTACTTGTTGCGAATCTCAAAGGCACTTCAGCTTTTTCATTCAATTGAGTCAAAACAAACTCGTAATCTATCAGAAATTGTAAATTATTTATCTTGAAATTTTCCAATTGTTTTTCCAACGCGGTTATTTCCCTTCTTATCCTAGCTAATCTGTTTTCTATTTCAGTCTTGCTTAATTCTGGTGCTTGATATTCGGTAAAACCTGATTCACCTAAAATTGTTTTAACTTGTTCTCCGAACTCCCTTTTGACAAAAAGTGCAAATACAATTTGCTTTTCTAATTTCTTTTGCATAAGCACATAAT
>Ga0213870_1001087_pt1 | contig 12492 bp, 13 predicted proteins | sample WICALVC2017_Meta_FD_160119 | JGI IMG/M metagenome (GOLD analysis project Ga0213870, IMG submission 160119) | Freshwater microbial communities from subterranean cave lake in Wind Cave National Park, South Dakota, United States - WICALVC2017 | ecosystem: Environmental > Aquatic > Deep subsurface >... | reverse complement strand
ATTTAATTAGAGCTATGCTTAGTTATAGCTAACAAAGACTGCAATGAGCTAAGTCCAGCTCATTGCTTTTATATTAATTCAAATAGAAAAACATTGGGCTCGCCTTTGTGTTGTTGAAATTCAATCTACGGGTTAAAAACCCTACAGCGTTTCTTTCAACAGCTCGCCGTAAAAAATACAAACTCAAACATAATAATTGCATTGAAAGAAATCATCAATACAGTAGAAAGTTAGAAAGAAACGCAAGAGGACACAAATCTCTTCAAGGAGTAACTGCACTTTTTAATTTGGGAGATGTTTATTACAGCTTCATTGATAAACAAAGATTGAAATATGAGGAACTATGGGAGCTCCAACAGAAAGGGCGAAGATAAACATATATCTTGGAGAAACATTTCAACTATTGAATCTTATAGAATTGGCATATCTCAAAGATTAAATAGTATTTTATTTCCTGCTCTCAATACTCCCTATTAATCTCCTCTTCCAAACTGAAATCAAAAATCTTCAGCTCCCCTGTTTTCAGATTCAACACAGGCACTTTACACGGATCAGGAATATTTCCTACTTTTTCCTCGAAAGAAGTCTGCGCCTGCCAACAACTTCCAGTAATAATTAATACTCCATTATAATTTTCAACGTCCAAACGATGCACCTCTCCAGTACAAAGTACATGCGGCACTTCATCAATAACTAGAGGGTCTTTATCAGCATTCGGAATGTAAGCAACCTCTCCATGCGTCGGTGCCAAATGCCTTCTCTTCAGCATATGCCTTATGGCTTTCGCAGGACAGCGATGCGCCTTCATATCTCTCAACTCTTTAATCTCATTAATAAAAGCGTGAATACTCGCACCATGATACATTAATACTTTAAATTCCTTCTCAACCCTGTTCTTATTCTCAATCAATTTCACTAAACACGGATTCGTCACTAAAATCAAATTCTCGATTTCATATAATTCATAGGCATATCTCTTCTCAATCAAAGGCTGCGGCTCAGCAACTCTAACAGCATCGTGCTGCCCAGGACACATGAACATTGTAATCTCTTTAGGCACCCTACGCAAATATGAAGCAAGTAAAGCATATTGCTCTCTCATGCTTCTCAACTTCAATACCTCCTCCTGTCCTGGAAAAATGCCTACTCCTTCAACATTATCTCCAACAAAAAAAATGTACTTAATTTTTCTTGCAACTCCGTGATCACTATTAATCCACTCAAAAAATCGTTCAATACTCTGCCCCAGATGTCTATCACTCCCGCAGTGAATATCAGACAAAAATGCGATAGAAATATCTTCATTAAATCTGGTCTTCTCAAAAATAAACGCATCAGGAAAGAAAACGTCATGAATAAACAATGTATCTCTATCCCCAGAAGCTCTCACACCAACAATATCATCCAACTGCAATTCACTAGCCTTCTCAAACAATTCTATATTATCTACTTTGACCAATCCAACAATCTCTCCTGTTAAATCTTCAAATTTAATTATCATATTTTTATTCTTAGTAATTCTCTTTTCTGTAACAATACCAATAATGCTCAAACTCTGTCGATCACTCGCGATTTTATTAATAGAAACCAAATTCTGCAACTCGGACCGAGACATTAAAATTCTTTGTAAATTCTGATATCTCGCCCTAAAATGATAAGTAAAATCCTTCACCTCAAGCTTCTTATCGGGTCTGGTATTAGCATAAAATACCTTGTAATTTAATCCCTCTCTCACATCATTCTCTCCCTGCTTCCCTCTTTCCACTATCTCCTGTTCTTTCCTCACCTCCAAACTTATCCCTAACCTAATAAAAGTATTCTCAATCAAATCCTTCTTCTCACCAGGCAACTGCCCCACAACACTCTGTACGAACTCGTTATTCCTGCTCAATAAATTCAAGGTTATGATCTTCTGTCCAGAAATCTTCTCAATCTGCATCAAAAACTCCCTCGCCAGACCAGCATCCTGCAATTCATCCAGCAAATCTATGACTCGTTTCTCCAATAAAAGTCCTCTTTCCCTAACAATTTTCAAAATTTCATCGTGCATTTTTCACCCACATGTTTTCATGTTCCTCTCAGCCCCTTCACCAAAATCTCCCTGGCCTTATCTCTAATCCCGGGCGCAAGCATTAGCTTAATCTCTCTTGTTCTTCCCTGCCTTCCCTTACTAATCACCTGGGTATTAATAATTCCTAGCATATCAAATTCAGCTAAGATATCAGAAACCCGACGCTGCGTCAAAATATCATTTTTTGTCACTTCACAAATTTCTTGATAGGCATTAAAAACATCCCCTGTGAAAATCCTATCATCCACCATCACCTCCTTCTTCTTTCTCTTTTCCCTTCCCTCTTCCAATCTCATAATAGCACCCAAAACTAATTGAAACTGCGTCGGCACGCTCTCAATCACATCAAGCATTTTATCTCTCTCAATTTTCTCATTAGCCTGATCAATATGTGTCAGTTTAATCTTCTTCACACCCTCTCTCTCAGCCAGTTCTCCAGCAACACGCAATAAATCCAAAGCTCTTCTAGCATCACCATGCTCTCGAGCAGCATAAGCAGCGCACTTAGCAATCACACCATCATCCAAGGTGCTCTTCTCGAAAGCCCTCTCGGCCCTTTCTCTTAAGATATCCTGCAATTGCAAAGCATTATACGGCGGAAAAACAATCTCCTCCTCCCCCAAACTGCTCCTAACTCGAGGATCCAAATTATCCATAAAAGTCAGACTATTACTTATTCCAGCTAAACTAATCTGTGCATTTTTCAGTTCAGAATTCATCCTAGTTAAGGTATAAATAAAATTATCACTAATCTTTTTAACTGCCTGATCGATCTCGTCCAAAACTAAAATAATAATCTGCCTCTTATCATCTATCATCTCAACAAATTTAGAATAAACAACATCAGTCGGCAAACCAGTGGCGGCAATCTTCCCCCCCATTAAATGAATTAGCTCAGCAATAATTCTATATTCGGTATCAGCCACCTTTTTCATTTTACAATTTAAATAAATAAATTTCAAATGTTCTCCTCCCATCTTTTTAATCTTCTCGCTAATCCTCTCACCAACGTGCTGCACACTCACGGTCTTCCCGCTCCCGGTTCTCCCATATAAAAACAAATTACTAACCTTCTGTCCTTTCAAAGCAGGTGCCAAGATAGAAGCAATCCCCTCAATTTGCTCACCCCTATGCAAAATTGCCTCAGGAATATAATTCGCCTGTAAAACACTTTTATCCCTAAAAAGATTATTATTTACATAACTCTCAAATATTTTCTCAAGTCTATCCATTTTACGCCTCTTTTTCTACCTATTAAAAACCGTATTTCCAAACCCAAATGATTATATAAACTTATCTCCTTTCCAGCCTCTATTTCCATTGAAAAGATAAATTCTCCCGTATAAAAAACTAAAAAGTAAAATAAAAACAAAAAAAACACCCACACCTCTATTTCCAATGCAACCCAATTGAAAACAAAATATGATAAAAATCCAAACCACATAAACCCAAATAATATCTTAATTAATACGAACAAATATATCTTATATAATCTATACTATAAAATATATATAATATAATATATAAAAATTTAAAAAAGAAAATAAAGAAAATAAAAAACTATCGTCGCTATTTAAACATTTTCATTACTTCCATACGAAATCAAGGGGAGACACACCCCACATAACTCACTTATTTCCAATTTCTTACTCATTTTTTTATATATCAAAACACGGAAAAGTTTATATACAAAACCTCTTTCAATCCAGTATGCCACTAGACAAAAAACCATTAAAAGGAGTTATCGGAAAATTAGTAGTGACAAAAGAAGGCAAGCGCCTAGGTTTTGTCAAAGATATTACTTTTGAAACCAGAACAGGCGAATTAATTCAGCTAGTTCTTAAGGACGCAACTCCCTACACACGAAATCTCAATCTAGAAATTTCATCAGGCAAAGAAGCCCTTGTCCCATATAATACAATTATAGCAATAGGCGATTTTATCGTCGTCTCCGAAGAAGATTTAACCTAACCCCTAATTAATACCTAAAATAATTTCTTCTAAAGATCGTAAATATTTTTTCTGTGATATATCATGCTTGGCTCCTTTAATTATAATCAACCCATTATTAGACAACTTATTTAACGCGGCTCTTGCTCTCCTCAAACAAAGATCGTGCTCTTCGCTTCCATAAACAACCACACTTCTACAATTAATTCTTTTAACCAATTCATCAAATGAATAATTTCTAAAATCTTCAATCCTCTTTTTTCCAAAATCTTTCTTCCGTCGATCTTCCAGATATATTAAATCTTTGCTAAAATAAGGCGATAACGAACATAAAATTTGTAATTTTGGCTTTATCTCTATAGAAGATATAATAGATCTCATTGCACCAAATAAAAATCCGAATAAATAAACCTCTTCATTTCTATCTTCTCTATAAGTATAGCAAGAGACTTAAAAAATTGAGCATTTTCGTCTCTTGCTATATTTGCGGAACATAAAAGAGACGTTCAATTATTTATGTCCTGCGTTATATTCATAAACTGTTCCACATAGTCTGTCATAGTTCTTTCATTTCAAAAAATCTAGAAACTTTTTCATACGCTCTCTCATTTGAACCCTCTCTAAATCCTGGAATTATGTAAGCTATTTTTCTCATTAGATTCAATATTTTCAATCGTTTATTAAGTTTATTACACTCTCAAACACCAATCCACCATCAACCCCTTCCATAGGCATCATATTCACCAAAAAAGAACCAATCGAAATAACAAATCCCATAAACACGATTTCTCTTATCCTAATATTTTCGCAAAACACAAAAACAATTAAAAAAATAACCCCAAAAACAAAATTCAAAAAAGGACCCATCAAACTCACGACAATCATATCGGTCCTATTGTCACTCAGATCAAAACGGATAGAAGCAAGAGCAACCCCATCAAGTCCAAAACTCAAATTTCCAATTTCTGAAAAATTAAACTCAATCTTAGGTCTTAAATCATAATAATCTGCAGCAAGATAATGCCCAAATTCATGTAAAACAACATTAGCAAAAAACACATTCACAAATATAAATCCATAGACCAAAATCCAAAATACTCCTTTCCACATCCCATATTTCATTCACAATCTCTTTTCAAATATTATTTAAACCTTTCTAATATATTAACTATAAGGTGGTACTAAAATCACGATAACAACTTCAAATTGAAAAACAACCATGATAACAAACTTTAAAAAGATCTCAGAACAAACTAATAAATGCAATTAATAGGATTTAATTTAAAAAAGATACACGCCGAACGATCACAAAACTTCAAAAGAGGCCCAATAAATACAAACATAGAGTTTGTCGAGGTAGAAAAAGATAAACTAGATTTTCTCAAAGACCTAGAGGCCATCAGAATCGCATTCATCTTCACAGTCACATATGCTGACCAAGAAAAAAAAGACGAGCTCAAACACGGAGAAATTTCATTCGAAGGAGATATCGCGTTATCAGCAACAAAAGATGAACTAAAAGATATAATAAAGTCCTGGAAAAAGAAACAGATCCCAGATACCGTCCGATTTCCCCTTATTAATTACATTCTCAAAAAATGCTCTGCCCGCGCTCTTTCGCTAGAAGACGAATTAAATCTACCAACACACATACCATTTCCCCAAGTCCAAAAATCAGTTCAGCAACCCACTAACTAATTTACACACTGATAGAAATGCAGTCCACACATCCCAAAAAACTCTACACCAACGTTACTTTAGCTTTCCCAACTTTCCAAAATCCAAAACCCTCAAATCCATCTCATCACCAACTATCTTCACATCAAATCTCTCAAAATCAAAATCCCACGCCAATCCAAGATCATTTTCTCTGGGATCACTCCCTTCACTATAATCAAAAAAACTCGGCACAATAATCACACCACGTCCTCTAAACATACCAAATAAAAAACACTTATACTTTTCAACCCTGACACTATCGCTCAATTTCACAGCAGGATGCCCGTGCCCCATTACCCACATTTTAATTCTCTTGTCATAAATTTCTTTAAAATCTCTATTCCCATGTAAAAAACAAATCTTTTCAACAACAAAATAATCCCATACTTCTACTCTACTACGTTTCAGAACAATCGGATCAAGGATCACATCATGATTCCCCCTCACAACCACAACCATTCCTTCCTTCATTAATTTTTCCTTAAAATAATCAAATAACCCAAGAACATCATTCCACTCCTGTCTTAAAATTTTTCCAAAATAATGTTTAACATCCCCCAACAAAACAACATAATCAACCTTTCCAACCTTCTCAAAAACCCTATCAAAATATTCAATCATCTCATTAAACATCTTCCGCGTCACAAAAACACCACTCCGATTCAAAACCTCCTCATACCCTATATGCAAATCTCCAACCGCCAAAATCCCCTTCTTCTTCCGATTTTCCACTACTTCAACATACAAACATTTCCCAATATATTCAATTTTCATAATTATCCTCAAGAAATAAACTAATTAAAGTTTTGCACACTACAACCACACAAAATCAACCCAATTTCTGAAATTTTTGGCCAGACGCAATAATCATCAATAATATAAGTAAAATCAATAACTATATAGGTCAAGCGCCTTTAAAAAATCTATAACTACGTCAATAATCTTCTTATCATCTTCCAGCTTTAGCCCTTACAAAACCATAAGTGAAACATTTGCAAAGTATGTTGTTATTATATAACGTAAAATAGAAAAATACTTCTTATTTAAATATTATTTTGTTCTTCCCCCGATCACCTTCAAATGCAATTCATGCATTCTTTTCAAAAAATTCGCCTTATCTTCCATTTTAATTAAATCACTCCTACCCTGCATAAATAAATTCAATCCAAAAGGAGAAACGACCGGGACGCGAACAACTTTAAACTTCACTTTTCCAGTTTCAATCCATTTCAAAACCTCTTCAGCATTTTGAATATCCATTAAATCCTCAAAAACCTCACGACGCGCCTCGCGTAGAATAGGAAACTCACTGCTAATCTTTCGAATAGCGCTAAACAAAAACTCACTATGAACTTGCTGCTTCCCAACACTTTTTTCCCTGCCCTTATACGACCGCAAAATCATCAAACTTCTTGCAGCACAATGTCTAAAGCGACGTTTCAAAATATCAGTCTTTTCGATCGCCTCCTCCAAAATTATCTTCAAATCCTTACTCTTAACAAATCCTAAAATTTTATTCTCATCTAAATCCTGCCCAGCAATGAAAAAACCATTATCACTTATCCCAATCTCAATATCTCTTTCTTTTAATCTCGCAGCAGCATAAGCATAGGCCCTCGACAAGGCATCATTTACTCTCCTCCCATATAAAGTATGAAACAACAAATATTCTTTATCTTCGTTAAACCTCCAACTCTCTTGAGTCGGATGAGTCAAGGATTTTTCATATGAAAAATCCTTGAACTTCTCAACAAGAATTAATTTATCACTAGGAATCTCGCTAAACCCCTCTTCTTCCTTAAAATAACAATAAATCTCATCAGCCACATATTTCTTGCAATACAAAAATTCCCCGATAAATTCAACGCAGTTTTTTTCATCATCCATTTTTTCCTTCACCAATCTCCTAAACCTTCCAATATCTAATGCGACCTCAAAATTCAAAGGCAGCATCTCTGAAAACCATGAAGGTATTGTAGGATTTTTAGTTACATCGGCCTTTACAAATGCCTTCATTCCTTTAGAATGCAAATACTGATATTTCTGCCCTCCCAACACAAAAACATCTCCTCTTTTCATCCTCTCCAAGAAACTTTCATCAATCTTTCCAACATTCTGCCCTTTTCTCTCAACCGGGCTTTGCACAACCACATTAATAAAACTCTCATCTGGAATAGTCCCCAAATTAGTCATATAAATAACCCTAGCCAATTTCCCCTTTTTTCCAATTTTCCCCTCATTAGCATCATACCATATCTTTCCATAAACATGTCTATGTTCTAAAGCATAATCTCCTGCTAAATAACTAACAACATCATAAAAATCCTTCTTACTTAAATCACTATAACAATAACTTTTCCTTATCACTTTTAACATATCTTCAGCATCCCACACTCTAGATATAGCCATGCCATAAATCTGCTGAGCCAAAACATCCAAACAATTTCTAGGAGTTTGTGCTTTATCTATCTTCTTTTCAATCATATTCTTCATTAAAATCCCGCATTCAACCAAATCATCTCTATCTAAAACAATAAATTTTCCTCTGGGATTTTCATGCAATTTGTGTCCACTCCGTCCAAGTCGTTGTAAGCTTCTAGAGACGCTTTTAGGGCTCCTCAATAAAACTACAATATCAATACTCCCAATATCAATCCCCAATTCAAGCGATGTGCTAGTGCATACAACTTTTAATTCACCCTTTCTCAACTTATCTTCTATCATAAATCGATGGTCTTTGCTCATTGAGCTATGATGCGCCCCAATTAATCCAGCATACTTCTTAGGAAAATACAAGTCTAAATAATGCACAATCCTTTCAGTCGCGGACCTTGTATTGGTAAATATCAATGTTGTTCTGCTTTTTTCAATTATCTCATCAAGTAAAGAATATAATTCTCTTTGGCTCTCAACACCTTCAGCCTCTAGTATGCTCTCTCCAGGAAAATCCAAATCAATTTCAATCTCCTTCACTAATTGAACATCAGCAATCAAACAATCTCTCCCATTCCCAACCAAAAACCTTGCAATCTCTTCAAGTGGAGAAATTGTAGCGCTCAAACCAATCCTCACAGGCTCAATCAAGCTAATATTACAAAGTCTTTCCAATGACAATGAGAGATACACTCCTCTTTTATTTGTCATAGCATGAACCTCATCCACAATAACAAACTCAACCGCCCTCAAATTATCAACAAATTTCGATGTTGTTAACACAATAGCCAATGTTTCAGGCGTAGTAACTAATATATGAGGAGGTTTCTTCAGCATCTTGTTTCTCTCACCAATCTCTGTATCGCCTGTTCTCAATCCAACTCTAATATCTTGTATCTTTAACCCTTTCTTTTCCCCTAGTTCTTTTATTTCTCTTAATGGTTCAGCCAAATTATAATGGACATCATTAGAAAGCGCCTTTAAAGGGCTGGAATAAATCGCGTATATCTTATCTTCCAGCTCGTTTTTCAAAGATAATTCAACCAAATAATTCAAAATACTCAAAAAAGCAGTTAAAGTTTTAGTCCCTCCTGTAGGAGCAGAAATTAATATATTCCTTCTATCATTTATGTTTTTAACTCCATAAAGCTGAGTCAATGAAAAATCCTTAAATTTAGAAAAAAACCATTCTTTAACCAAAGGGTTTAGAATCTTTTCAATTTCTATCTTATTGCTTGCCTTAATCAATTCAATTCTTCCTTTCTCCATAAATTTTCCTAAAGTCCTTTAATTATAAACCTATTGCCTTTATAAGACTAGCTCGCCGCATTTGCAAATTAGAAAACCAATAGAAAATCAAAAACTTTTCGAGGTTTTAAGAATTATAGATAACTGCGCGGGATAGATTACATAAATCCGCTAAAAAAAGAATGTATTAATTTCTTTCTTCTTTATATGCTTTGCATCTTTCTCTTGACAAGATGTTTAAGTTCTAGTATATAATCTATAAAGGGTTGGCCTTTTTAGGTGCTAACCCTATGTTGTTTTTATTAAGGAAACAACATATAACAATAAAAAAGAGAATAAAGAAAAACCTTTCTATCAGTAAAATCTATCTTCCAAGAGCACTGGTTTGACTACAAAAGAACACATGATCTTAGGCAGGTAGAAATAGAAGAGGTGGAAAAGATGCTTTCTTGCAGACAGAAATGTTTCGTATGCTATTGCAAGAAATGCAATAGCTATGAGATTGTTCAGTTAGGATGCGGCTCTCGTCTGTGCTCTTGCTGTGGAAAGAGATATACTGATGTATGGGCAGATAGGCTGGCAAAGAGAGTCAAGAAAGGAATCGTCTATAGGCACATAGTTTGTACTTTGCCTGTTGAATTGAGGGAGCCGATAAAGTAGAATAGAATGCTTATGAAAATAATATCTGATGCTGCTTTCAGGGCAATACAGAAAACTTTTTCTTCTATGAAGAAAAAACCAATTACTCCAGGAGTGATTGGAGTTGTGCATCCATTTGGGAAAGATATTAAGTTCAATCCCCATGTTCATAATATTGTTACAGAAGGAGGATTTGATAAAAGCGGAAATTTTGTCCAGTTAGGACAATACATGCCCTATGATTTGATTCATAAGGTATGGCAAAATGAAGTTCTATAGCAAGAGACTTAAAAAATTGAGCATTTTCGTCTCTTGCTATATTCGCGGGACATAAAAGAGACGTTCAATTATTTATGTCCTGCGTTATATCAGCATTGAAGAAATATCTTCCTAAAGAGTTTATTGATTTTCTTTTAAAGAAATATCCTAACGGATTTGCTGCATATGTAAAGCCAGAGAGGATAAAATCATCAAAGAGATTGGCTCAATACATTGGAAGATATGTAAGGCATCCGGCGATAGCAAATTCACGAATTGATAGGTATAATGGTGAGTCCGTTGGATTTTTTTATGAAGATCATGAAAGAGTTAGGCATAGAAAAATAATGATGGCAGATGAATTTATCTCTGTAATCATTCAGCATATTCCAGATAAGAATTTCAGAATGATACGATATTATGGAATGTACTCAAGAAGAAAGATTGGAATTGTTAAGCAGTCAATTATAATGCAGAAAAAATTGATTGATTTTGAGAGCAAGAGAGTTTTTTACTGCTCGAAGTGCAGTGAAAGAATGGAAATTGTTCTATTCTGCGATAAGCCTCCACCGAGAGATATGTCAAAAATCAGTAACTGGCTAGAAATGTAAAGAGGATTCCAGCGGAGCTGCCCGAAGGGCATTAATTTATCCCCAACACTAAATAATTCTAAAGTAGTAACAAATAGAAAGATTTAAATAGTAGTATAATATACCACTATTAAGAAACAAAATGATATCGCAAAAAACAAAAGAAACGCTAGAAAGATTAAGTGAAGGCAGATACGTCAATGACAGAATCATATATCTAGGAGGCCTTCCCTTTACAGCAAGAGATATTTTTATTAAAGCTCCCTTGCTTTCCAGATTAAATGCTTATTTTGTTGGAGGCACAGGAAGAGGAAAAACACAGTTAGGAAATGACTTAATTGGCTATTTTAGTGATGCGTCTTGTTACGCAGCGGGCAGGCCAGATTTTGAGCCGTCTGAACTTTTAAAGCAAGTCCGATTAGGGAAGCTTAAAGAAGTAGAAACAGATAAAGACCTTATAGAATTAACAGAGAATGTAAGAAAAAATCTATTTTTCATTGACGAAATGAATAGGTCGCCTCCCATTGTTCAAAACTATTTTTTTGATTTTTTTGATGGGAAAATAGTTCACAATGGAAAAATCATGAATTTAGGAAAAGAAGGTTATACTATCGGTTTTGCAACAGGAAATCTCGGAGATGGCGAATATGTCGGCGTTTCAGATTCAGATAGGGCATTAAAAGATAGAATGCACATGATTGTCAAATTAGACCATCCAGATTATAAACCAACACCATTAAACATGCTTGATTTATTTAGAAGAAAGAAAAATCCAAGAGCAGATATGCCTTCTCAAGGCCTTTCTATGACAAAAGAAATAATAGCAGCGAGCAACGAATTTATGGAAAAGGATATTCATCTATTGTTTCCTCTTTTAGGAATTTATTTGAGTGAAGGTTTAGATTTTTTAGAGAATGTTTCAGGAAATAGTAAATCTGCCTGTGACACACGTTGGCCAAATATAGAAGGAATTAGGACAGATATAGATGAAGACAAAATCACAGTTGTCTCTCCAAGAAGCGTATATGCTTCTATAGGGTTAGCAGGAGCCTTAGAAATGATTGCTCAATCCAAGGGTCTTGAACCAAATCCCACAGAATTATTTTTAGATAGTTTGCGCTTTACAGTCCCTTATTCAGGAGTATTAGCCTCTACTTATGTGAACCAAATGCACAATGGCAATGTTTATTCTGCTTTTGATAATGTTCTAGGAAAGAATAGTAGGAATAGAGAAGACATCCTCGAAAAAATTCCAAGATTAGAGGAGGCTTTAGCTTTTGCAGAAGCAGGCATAGTAAATCCCAAATTACTAAAAGAAATTGCTCCTTCTGAAGGAAGATGGATTCCAGTTAAGCAGGCATTAGAAGACCATGCCGAAAGAATCTCTCAAAATCCAACAGAAGAAAGCACAAAACTTAAAGATTTAATAGCCCACATCCACGGAGAACAAAAATGAGTAATAATGAATTATACAAGCAATGGATCGAAAGGCATTTCGAAAGAGAAAGAAAAGAAGCAGAAGAAGCAAAAAGAAAACAAAAAAAAGAAAATAAACCCACCAAAGCTCAAAAACTTCCAGAATTT